>Ga0265303_10000305_pt1 | contig 26933 bp, 10 predicted proteins | sample Helome_2_FD_192494 | JGI IMG/M metagenome (GOLD analysis project Ga0265303, IMG submission 192494) | Marine sediment microbial communities from subtidal zone of North Sea - Hel_20160317 (Illumina Assembly) | ecosystem: Environmental > Aquatic > Marine > Subtidal zone > Sediment ... | reverse complement strand
AGTTTCCATAAAGTCTTTGGAGGTAGACTCCACTACTTTATAACCCCTTGCATTTAAAACTTCTGCAAGTGTTTTTACAGCCGACGCATCTTCATCAACCACCAATACTTTTTTCTTCGAAACGCCCTGTTCCAGCAGTTCCTCCACTTCATGAAACAAATGTTCAGTATTTATTGGTTTCGTAAGATACCGGTCTACACCTATTCTAAATCCCCGTTCTTTGTCCTGTACAATAGACAAAATAATTATTGGGATATCCATGGTAGCCGGATCGTTCTTTAAGACGGCAGCAACATCAAATCCGTTTATTTCGGGCATCATAACATCAAGAATAATTAAATCTGGTTTGGATAGTCTTACCATGTCCAGAGCTGCTTTACCATTGGCCGCTTCTTTTACCTCATATCCTGCCTCTGTAAGTTCCTGCCGCAGTAAAGACCGGATAGGGGTGTCATCATCCACCACCAAAATAGTCTGCGCCTTTTTCAATGTTTTAAGAGAGGAGTGCTTAATTTGTTTTTTTAAGCTTTTAAGGATTCTCTCAAGTTGAATTGGTGGCTGATCTGTACCTTCTCCTATAACAGGAATGGTAAAGAAAAAAGTACTCCCAACTCCTGCTGTGCTTTTCATCCAGATAATGCCACCGTGATGTTCTATAATCTCCCTGCAAATGGGAAGCCCCAATCCCGTGCCTTTGGGTTTATCGGTAAGTGTATCCCCGGCTTGCCTGAAACGTTCAAATACCTTGTGCCTGTCTTCCTCGGCAATTCCTATCCCGGTATCCTGGACCTCAACGAGTAATTGTCCGTTATCTAATGATGCTTCAATAGACACCGAACCTTTATCGGTAAATTTTACGGCATTTGATAAGAGGTTAATAACCACCTGGATCAGTTTGTCTTCATCGGCACTGACTAATGGCAGATCTTCAGGAACATTTTTCTTTAGGGTTAAATTTTTCTGTTCAAACAGCGAAGAGGTGCTGGCTATGGCCCTGCTTATGACATCCTGTAAGAAAACAGGTTTTTTATTCCATTCCATTCTGCCCGATTCTATTTTGGCGAGATCCAGAACATCATTGATCAAATTAGTAAGCCGCTCTCCCTCAGACACTACTACATTAAGGTTTTCGCTAACCTGCTTCATGGTTCGCTTTATTTTTTGATCATCAACGGTCACCGCAGGAAATATCTTTTCTTCGAGTCTTTTTCTGATGATTTTTGCAAAACCCAATACAGATGTTAAGGGGGTACGCAATTCATGACTTACGGTAGATAGAAAGGCGCTTTTAGCTTCATTGGCATCCTCTGCTTTTGCCTTGGCCCCTTTAGCTTCTTCATAAAGCTCCGCATTATGAAGGGCAATCCCCACGTTAATGGCAATTGTGCTTAGTAAATTTTTATCTTCCTGATTAAATCGGCTGGCCAGTTTTGTGCTTTGAACACTTAATACGCCAATAATTTTATCTTCAACAGGAATGGGAACCCCCAAATATGAGATAGCGCGTTTACCCGTCTGCTCAATCCCATACTTGTCGTATTGGGCAACGATATCGGTATCTTTGTTTATTAGTAAAGATTCACCGGTCTGAATAATTTTAGAAGTGAATCCCTCCCCATAATTCATGGGAGGCATATTATCACCATCCTGGTAGGGAAAATTAATAATCGCTTTTTCTTCATCCAATATTGCCAGATAGGTAATATCCGATTTAAAAAGATGTTTCATTTCATTACCCACCAATTGTATCAATTCATTAAGCTCTAATTTCTCTGTTAGGGCCTTACTTACATGGTTAATGGTGTCCAATTCTTCCAGACGTTGTTGTACTTCTTTGGTACGTTCATTCACATGAAGTTCCAGATCCTTTTGCTGATTGAGAAGAATTCGGGTTCTTGTACGCACTATTAAATAAACCAGAGCAAAAAAGGCGGCTATATAAAGTGCATAGGCCCATAGTGTTTTGTACCAGGGCGTAGTAATCGAAAAGGAAACAATGGTTTCAGGACTAGCCCCGCCGTATACATTTTTTGCTTTTACTTTGAAGGAATAAGTACCTGAGGGTAAATTAATATATTCTCTTGTGGTCTGTTTGGTCCATTCAGACCAGGTTTTGTCCAGGCCTTCCAATTGTGTGCTATAGGTAATGTCTTTTTGGCCAATAAAAAGAGGAGCCGCATAACTTAAAGACACTGTATTTTGTTGAAAAGGCACTTTTAATTTTACAGGAAAATCAATATTTCCCGCATAGAGAACAGAATCTCCGGCCATCGTAAGATTTCGTAATTTTACCTGAAAATCTGGGGTTTCCGGTTTCTCCAATTTACCTTCATAACGTACAATACCGTCAGGACCTGTGATCCATACGGTTTGCGAACCATCTGCTTTTCGGTCTTCAGGATAGATGCCCCATATAACACGGTTACTTAACTGTTTAAAAGTATCTGTATTGAATGTGTATTCTCCGGCCTTAGACTTTTCAGCAACAAAAATTCCCGAGCCAGGATTAAACCAAATTTTTCCCTCACTATCTTTGGTAAAATTAGATGATCCTCTATTCCAGTCAATTAAATGGTCATAAAAAAACTTACTTTCTTCAAATTTATCTTTTTCACTATTATAAAAAAGTGTTTGTTCCGTATCCGGAGCAAAAAAATGTAATTCATCATCAGCTTCGATGAAAAAAATAGTAGATTTTGGTAAACCGTTATCTTCATTATAGGTTTTTACATTCGATAAAGTGAAATTCATTTTTCCATTATCAAAATTGGGTTTTATTAAATAAATTTCTCCTGCTTCAGCAGATTCCACCCAAAAATTACCCTCGGCTGTTTCAGAAATACTGTTTCTTCCAGCTTGAGTACTAATATCGGAAAATGAGAATTCTAACTCATACTCCTCTTTGTCTTGATTAAAATAAAAACCCTTTATCCCCTGTTGATGACCAACTATGAGTCGGTTAGGATCTTTTTTGGACTTATATAGAAAATTGGAGCGAAAATCATAATTCTTACTTTGCAGCACATATTTATAGGTTGTTCCTGTAAGTTCTACCATGCCCATATTACCGGTACCTGTAAACAACTTTCCTTGGTGCTCAATAAAATTAATGCCTTGCCCGTGCGTTCCCTCAATTTGTATTATTTCATTGGTATCCTCATCTAAATAAAAGATACCGTTGTTTGCGTTTATATAAAATATTCCATTAAATCGATATACAGAATTTACCACATTTGTAGGCAGGCCCATATCACTGTCTATCGTTGTAAATGTATTGTTAAGATTAATGGATGAGATTCCATTAAATAATGGTAGCCACAATACTCCCCTGGAATCCACATAAGTAAAATCTACTGCTCCATCCCTAAGCCCGCTATCAACAGTGTACTCCTGGATAAGTTTTCCATCATGATCTATTAAATAGGCCCCGTTACTAAAGGAATTAATTATAAACCTACCATCTTTCAGAGCAACACCGGGTAGATAAATGTTTTCGTTGAGCAAATCATCAATCTCTGTTTTGAAAGGTTTGAATTTCTTGCCATCATATAGAAAGAACCCTTGTGTTCTTGTTCCGATTAACAACGTTTGGTTGTCATCATAAGGTAAAATCACATATATTCGTTCATCTGCAAATTGCTCCCCATCTGGAACTAATTCAAAAGTGTCATCGTCTTTTAGTATGGTAAGGCCCACACCCCATATTCTTAGATAATAGGTATCATTTACAATATTGCCTACATGTAAGCCATTTTCAGAAACAATGACTTTCATGTTTTCACCATCCCAGCAAAACAATTTAAACTCTGTTCTAAAAATGACACGGCCTTTGTAAAAATCTACTTCCCAAACTTCATTGAAATTTTTGTGCTCTTCAGGGACTTTGTCAAGGAGGGATATAAATTCTAATTTCCCTGTTTTATCAGGATTCAAATAGCCAATATCTCCTGAGCCTCCGACAAAAATAGTACCATTACCGTCCTTAACCAGACATCTTGCACCATTATCCCCTTCTATTTTGTACCAAGTTACTCCGTCATACTGCAATACCCTTCCAGAATTGGCAAAATACATTAGCCCATCATTATCTTCCAGCGCCCACCAATTAATAGGACTGCCATCATAGTCCTGATAACTATAATTGGTTACAAAAGGTTTTCCCAATTGTTTCTGAGCCAAAAGAGGTGAGATGGCTATTAAAAAGAAACAAAGAAAAAAGGCTAAAGTTTTTATGCGGTTCTTAAATATGGTTTTAAGCATAGTTCGTTGGAAAATAGTTGTGGTTGGTCTTTATAAAAAGTACTGAGCTGAATTTACAAAATTTATTGGAACTCTTTGAAGTAATTATTAAAATGTGAGTTTGTTTAACAATGTTAGAAGAAGATTCCTACAGCGCTTAGAGATTTGCCAGTACATACCGAAAATCAGTGTTTATTAAAGAATAGTTGTCGTTTATCATGCGTGTTGCTTAATTGACCAAAAATCTACAATCCATTCTTAATTTTTGTATATTTTAGGCAGCAAGAATATGGGGTTATAAACCATGTATTTGAAGGGGTAAAAATGAGAATGTTAAAAAGAATAACCGAGAACCGTACGCTAATATAGATGAATAGTAAAAAATTACATACCACTTCGCTTGAAAAACTTTATGGCCCCATTTCATGTGATATTATTCACCAGGATAATGAAATAAGGATTGTTCATCTCAGGGATAAAATGAATGTTTCCAGGACCGTAGGGGTTGTTAGGTTTTATAATACAGATCACAAAACCATCAAAACAGTACATAAGACGATACTGTCAGGAGAATTGCTTGGAAAGACCCTGAAACAATCCAAAATTCATTATAATAAAGAAACCATAGGCGCTGTACCTGTAAGATTGCCAAATTGGATAATAGATAACTTTAGCACCAAAGAAGAACATAGTGTCGCCGTAATCTCAATCATTAATATAGATACTTCTTTTGATGGACCACTTCTCTATACCAGAATAATTGAAGTCTTACCTCCGGACTTAGGTACCGGTTATGAACAAGATATTATTCAAAAGCAGGATATTGATCAAGATATTTTGCCTTTATTTGAATTAGCCGATTTAAAAATTGAAAATGTAATAGTATAAAAATGTATAGCTGTATAGTAATCGGGGCCGGGCCTGGAGGTATAGTTGCCATCAAAGAACTACTTGAAAAAGGAATTAAGGATGTGCTGTGTTTAGAGCAGTCTGATACCCTGGGAGGTGTTTTTGCTAATGGGTATGACAATCTTATCCTTACATCTTCCGTAACCTTCAGCATGTTTTCGGATTTCTGGGTAGGGGAAGGCATGGACCATCATTTTTGGAGTAAGGATGAAGCTGTTTCCTATTGGGACTCCTATGCCGACCATTTTGGCGTAAAAGAACACATACGCTATAGCAGCAAAGTAGCAGAAGTTGTTTCAATTGAAGAAGATCATTGGCAGATTAGTCTTGCATCTGATGAATTAATAGAAACCAAACGCCTTATTTTGGCTATAGGAAATAATAATGTACCTAGATATCCCGATTGGCAAAAAGAACTCACCAAAGTTTCCTATTCACATTCCAGGGACTATAAAAATGCGAACGATTTTGAGGGTAAGCGAGTGCTTGTTGTGGGTGGTGGTGAATCTGGATCGGATGTAGCCTTTGAAATTTCCAAGGTGGCAAAAGAATGTTGGGTAAGTCTTCGTGAATCCACAGGATGGGTAGTTCCGCGCCGGCGTGGAGGACATGCGGCAGATGTTTCAACACATCGTGGAATTTGGGATTTGCCTCGTGAATATGGTAAACAACTAAGTCCCTTTGTGCTTAAGCTTGAACGAGCAAGGCAAGACCCCGTTTTTGATACCCTGGCAGATCTCAATGAAAAAATTACTGTTGAACGTGGCATCTGGGGAATATTTGGCACAAAAACCCTGGCCTTACCTAAGGCCATTGCACATCATGGATGCAAAGTAATTGGGGATATTACAAATGTAGAAAAGGGAGGTACTAAATTAACGGATGCAGAAGGTACTTGTATTGAGGATATTGATACTATAGTATTTTGTACCGGCTACCAGAATAAAGTAGACTTTATGCCGGAAGAGCTTCGGAGCTGCGATCCCAGAAAGATGTACAAACATATGTTTCATCCCGAATATGGTGATCGTATTGCCTGGATTGGATGGGCAAGACCTGGTTTTGGAAGCCAGTTTCCAATAATGGAAATGCAGTCGAGATATTGTGCCTTAATTTTTAACAATGATATGAAGTTACCGGTTCCTGCAGAAATGGTTAAAGTAGCCCAGGAAGATTTGGCAGCATATCGTGAACAATTTGAGCAAAATGCAGAGCGGATACGCAGTTTAGTGGATTATCACAGATATATGAACGGCATGGCAAGAATTATTGGCTGCAGCCCTCCTTTGCACAAATACTTTTTCCTGCGCCCGAGACTTTGGCTGCATCTAATGTACGGTCCTACCCAGGCCACTCAATTCAGACTTCGGGGCCCCGGGAAGAAAGTTGAACTTTCGCATGAAATAATAAATAAACTTCCTATAAGTACATATAACCATATTGTAAAAGCAGGATTACGGGGTAGGGTTCAATTTGGGTTAAGAAACTTAGTTCCTAATTTCTTTTAAAATTAGTACAGATTTTACAACACAAATGCAACCGAAATGTAGATTATGAGCAAGTCTATATGAAAAGAATCTTAAGATTTTATATCCCTGCTTATAGGTTTAATGAAATATGGAGTGTACTTGCTTTGGTTGGCTTACGCCAGCAGGTAGGTTCCGATTCTCAGAATAAAACTACCACACTGCCTCTGAACGCAACGATTTTTGCTGAAATCAGTAAACGTGTAACTGTGGGATTGGAATTCAATAATTCGGACCCGGGAAACTTTGATGAAGACGAGGAACTAGAATTGCTTGCTATGCCTCAAGTCCATATAGAATTCTCAGATCATTGGTCATTACAGACAGGGGTAGGAGGAGAATTTACTGATTCAAAAGTCAATGCAACGGCTGCTATTCGGATGATTGCGGAATTTTAGCAAAAGGCGTATTCAGACAAAACTATGCACTAATAATCTTCTTTTTTTGAGTTTTGATCAATGGTTTCTCTTTGCTGTCATTTACAAAATACATATCCATCATACCCTTGTTTTTGACATGTATCTGCCCCCGGTGTTCACAGGTATAGCGATCTCTGATAAGCAAATAGGTACTTTGAGAGACATTTACCCTGCCTGGTTCCGAAAGGGATTCCATACGGGCTGCCACATTAACCGTATCTCCCCAGATATCATAGGCAAATTTTCTGGTTCCCACGACCCCGGCAATAATAACACCAGTGTTGATGCCAATACGGACATCAAAAGGAACAATATCCTTAGGTGTGTTGCGTTTGGTTTCTTCCATTACCTGTGCAATTTCAAAAGCGGCCTGTACCATTTTATAAGGATGGTCTTTGGTAGGAAAAGGCAAGCCTCCTGCACACATATAGGCATCGCCGATGGTTTTAATTTTTTCGAGGTCATATTTTTCCATGATGGCATCGAACTTCGAAAAATAATAATCCACGGTTTTAACCAGTAATTCCGGGGATAGATTCTGAGAATAACTGGTAAAGCCTTTAAAATCAGTAAACATTACGGTCACCGATTCAAATTTCTTGGCCTTTACCTTTCCGTTCTGTTTTAGTTCCAGGGCGGTCTCATCTGGGAGAATGTTGAGTAACAGGTTTTCGGATCGGTTTTTCTCCTCTTCGATTATCTTGTTGGTTTTCTTCACATAACGGTAGCGTTTATAGGATCCTATAGCTAGTACAAAAACTAATAGCAGTCCTAAAATAGTACCATAGATCACATATTTTTGCCTTTTTGCGAGCAATTGGGTAATCTCTGCCTCTTTCTCGAGTAATCCTATTTCATCCTCTTTCTTGTCAAGGTCAAAATCGAATTGTAAGCCGCGGATTTTATCATCCGTTGCTACATTAAAGAGGGAATCTTTCTTGGTGATCAGTTGGGTTTGGTATTTAAAGGCATTTAGGTAATCTCCCTGATTGGCATAAGCCATGGATAAACCTTCATAAATGTCCTTCAATTCAAATTTGATGCCCATTTCATTGGCAATGGATTCCGCTTCCTTAAATGCTTTTAAGGCCTTTGGAAAGTCATTGTTCTGGTAAACCTTCCCAAGTTCAATCAGGGCCTGCACCATTTGCAGCTGTTGGTTGTTCTCTTTAGCATTTTGGTACGCCTGGTCTAGATAGGTTATTGCCTTTAATGTATCCCCCATTTTAAATTCCACGATGCCCAGATTGGTAAGGTTGTTGGCATAGCCGGTAGTATTTAGAGTCAGAGGCAATGCTTCCTCATAGTATTTCAAGGCAACATCATACTTCTCCTGAAGCAGGTAAATCTCACCTTCCCCCATTAAATAGGAAGTTGTTATTTGGGGTTCGTTTAAACCAGGCAAATACTTCGGGATCCGGTTGAAGTATTCCAGAGCCTTGTCATAGTCCTTTGCGGTGTCCCCATAAACGCCACCAATATTTAACAAAGCCGAAGCAATGCGCAAGGTGTCTTGTATTTTTTCTGCTATAGTTAACGATCTCAGATAAAAATCGATCGCCTTTGTGTTGCTCCCCTGGCTATAGTATACCGCCCCCAAATTATTCGCCATGTTGGATATGCCCTGGGGATCCTCTATGGCTTCAAATGTTTCAAGGGATTTTGTCCAGTAGTCTAGCACCTGCATATAATCTCCCTGATAGAAATAAGCCATCCCAATATTCTTCTCCGCATATGCCTTACCCCGTAAATAATCCAGATCATCAGCAAGCCCTCTGGCTTGCCCGGACACCTTCAATGAACCGGTAATATCCTCATTTTGAAGTATTGCCACACTTAAGGCATTCAGGTTAATTACTTGAGTAGTATCCTGAACACCCTCTTTAACGATCCTTTTAAGGCTGTCTATTTCAGTGGATTGTGCCCACAGAGAACCTGCTACCAAGGATAAAAGCAATGATAATAGTAATATGAAGGGACTTTTTTTATTTTCAATCATAGGCATTCCATTTTTTTACTCATCTAGCTTAATCACCGTATACGCCTGAACGTCTTTAGTGGTGCTGAAACGAAAGAAATACATTCCATTGGGATAAGTACTCATGTCAATTATATCTTCATGTACGATGGGGCCATTTCTACCATCTAATGGGATACTAAGGTATAAAATCCCATAGTAATCAAAGACATCCAGGGTTACTACACCCTCAAAACTCTGTACAATAGTCACTGAACCGCTCGTGGGGTTGGGGGATATCTCAAAGGAAGAATCCCCAATTTCATTGCCAGAATCACATCTGTTAGAATTGGCATTCGCATTGGAAGTAGTAGAACTTTTATGCGTACTGTTCCAACTGGTGAGTTCCCATTTCAGGATTTTCCCGTCACTGCCGTCAAAATGTATCTGGAAGGTACCCTCACCTGGCAAGAAAATAAAAGGTAGCTCTCCAATATTTGGGGCGGTGCCGGTTAACTGATTCTCAGGCCCTGCGGCTATATAAAGGGTCTCATCATTGGGATTTTCATATCGATAATTAGCAATGTAATCCAACCCATCTGGAGACCCGGGATGATACTCTACACAATCGAGGTAGGTCCTTATTTTTCGGAGATTATCAGTTGGATTTACATACAATACTCCAAACTGGCTTAATTCTTCAGATATCTCATAATTCTTCTCAGGTTCATCTATTGTAATAAAGAAGATGCCCGATGCGCCAGGAGTATACGCTTCTCCATCTGCATTTTTAAAACTATAACGAATGCCTGTTGGGAAGACATCTTCCGGTGTTTCCTTATATACATACCCCTCAATGTTAGCACTAATCAGAGAGGTATCAATGTCTTCACCCTGGTCAATAATCAGATCGCCTGGAGTTATAGTTACTATTAGCTTTGCCTTATTCTTTACCTCGAAGGTGCTGGATTCATAGGTAGTTTTGAAATTAGCTGCAATGGGGTCTAAAAAGGCCCCGGGATAGGAGTTGTGAAACGGCCGTTGCCCCTCTGCCGTGCCGGTTACATCAAGCCCTGTGATCAGGTTTAAGGCGTAAAACTGAATTAGAGTGGTCACATCATCGGGTGCAGGTTCATCATCGGCATTCAGAATAGCAAAAATCTTGCTAAAATCGTTCTCATCGTCTCCCAGGCCGCTACCATTTACCACCGCATTAAAACGGTTGTTAATGCCGACAGCGCTGTTTAGTAAGCCTTCGCCGTTCACTACCGCATTAAAGCGGTTTAACGCTGGATCTGTGTTCACCACCGCATTAAAGCGGTTGTTAAATGTTGTAAAATCCTCTATATCCAGATTAACCAGGTCCATTTCATTCACCACAGCGTTAAAGCGGTTCGTGAGGGTATTATCAGTGCCCATCCAACTGCCTCCCATCAATTCCCCTAAAACTGCATCTAAATCTACATCTTCGCCATTGACCACGGCGTTGAAGCGGTTGATAAAGGCGAGGGTGTTTACATCAAAAAAGTCATTTGCGTGGCTTTCTTCTATCAGAGTTCTGAATGGACCTCTTTTATCAGGCGCTATATTGGTTTCATCATATTCATAATTCAGGCCAAGGATTATGGCATCTCCATAGGTGAGTATATCTTCGGGTTCCTCAGGGGTGATGGCAAGCTCTTTTTGAGTAATCCGTAAGAGCCCGCTTACCTTTTTGACCCGATATGCATTCAAGTTATCCCGTTGTTGCTGCGTGGAATTTTCTTCATCAAAGGCCGGGGTAATTACGTAGTTAAACACATTTGGAAAGTGAGGCATATCATCTTCAGGTGTTGGATCTGCACCGGATGTCAAAATAATCGGAGGCAAATCCTCGCCGATTACTACCCCATCCGGAAGTCCTTCAACCCTATATGCATACGTAAATGTATCTCCGTAGGTAATGGGATCTCCTTCTACTCCTGGTAGATCCTCCGCAATAATATTAATGGCAATGGTGCCATCGTCAAATATTGGTAAGGAATTGGATGCGCCCCCTCCGGTACCTGTAGAGGAATAGGTTATATTGGGTTCGGTATACACGGACAGACTCGGGTTCCCAACAAAAGGCGGAACGGTTACTACGATTTCGGTATCCGAACTGGAAATCGGAGTCAAAGGTATGTCTTCTGCGCCATCACCAAAATTAACCGTAAGTTCTTCAGGAAAATATTTCCCGTTTATAGTTACCTCAACATTATCAACGCTGAGTTCTCCTTCACCTGGAGTTAAACTTGTTAACACGGCCGTTTGCGCCGCAATTTGATTAAAGGCTTTTTCAGCGTTAATCAGACCGCTTCCAACTTTATCAACCGATCCGTTTACCTGGGTGGTATTAGCCTGAAATAATTGAAAGGCATCAATGGGCAGTCCGTCCGGGTACCAGGAGGGGCCCTCCGGAAGTGCGGTGGATAGAACCAGCGCTAAAGCCCCAGCCACATGCGGGGCGGCTGCAGAGGTGCCAGAGAAGTTTTTAAAATTGGTCCCATCCGTGTCAGTTCCAAAAAACGGTAAATTATGGTCTACCCCGTCCGGGCCCAAAATATCTATCAGGATTATACCATCTCCCCGATCACCGCCATAGGAAGAAAAATCTCTCGGCTCTATAGGTAACGACTCATCCAAAGGAAGAGGTACCTCAGTGTAATTCACGGCACCAACGGTTATTGCTTTTGTGCTCATACCCTGACCACTGACGGTAGGAGCCCCATCTTGTTTGTATTCCAATACATCCAGGCCGTTAGCTTTAAAAATAATATAGCGGAAGGCCAGGCCGGGAGGTGCAGGGCCGTTTGCGCTGGTAATCATTATATTGGCAGGGGCGTCGTCAGCAAAAGACTGAAATACCATGGCTTCTAACCCGTCTCCCTCTAAATTTTCCCAATTGGTATTCACCAGCACCTGCTCTGAATTATTCAATACATATATGTCCAGATCGGTCTCGGCGCCCGAGCTATTATCCTGGGAGGCCAGTGGCTGATCCCACTGCAAAACAAGATAATAGGTGCCAATGTCCAGGGTTATCGCTTGTGTTATATCCTGGTCGCCATCAAAAACATGGGCTGTTGTTCCTGGCGGAAGAAAATCAGGGAGTACTACGGAGTTGCCCGAATTTAAAAAATTATCAACATGTGCATTGTCATAAAAATTTCCGGCAGCTGTAACATACGTTCCCCCGAGTTCCGTAAATCTTTCAACGGCTTGTGATATCTCACCGTCCTCAAAGAAAGGTCCCAATGGGTAGGTAACATCGTCTGTTACAACGTCATAGCCGTCATCTGCAAAATTATCTATGGCCAGGGCCATATCCCTGGGAGACCGTACGCCGGTACTAAAGCCTAATGCTGCCCCGGGGGCTACATCACTTATGATGTGACCCATTGCGCGGCCTTCGTCTGTACCTGTACCGGGAAGATCTATTCTAACGTCAACCTCCGTGAGATATCCATACTTATTCCCAGGTCCGGGAAGATCGCCGTTCACCACATCCTCCGCTGCTTGTCCCGGGGCGGCCTTGTCCCAGCTGTCTGATATAATCCCCACTGTAATACCGCTTCCATCAACCGGGAAGGGGTTTTCATCTTCATCTCTTAGAACAAAGGATTCCCGTACAATGTTGGTCAACATAGTACCGTCTCCCTGGCTGTCTACTGCACCTACCTGAAGGATAGGGGGCTGTAGTGCCCTTATAAAATTAATGATATACGGGGTGCTTAAGTCGTTATCGTCCCCGTAAAGACCTAAATTTATCAATTCGCTGATCGGAAAATACACATCAATAGTAGCGTACTCTTTTAATATAATTGTTGCCGGCTTTACTATAAAGTCAGCTATTTGTCTGCCAAAGGTGCCAGTAAGCAAATCCAATACAGATTGCGTGTACCCATCCCTGGGTACAATTTCTACAAGCACTTCCTGCTGGTCGTCATTGAACTGATAGATAAGGTCGGAAGGTTCCTCTCCGGCATTGCCGGTGGCCAAAGCCAATACATCGGGCCACAGCGGACCGAATGCTTTCCCCGCACCCCCGAAAACAGGACATACAACACAAGGTTCTTCACAGACGGGGGAGGCCGCGTTGGCTCTAATCTTAGTTTCATTATTTCCACTAAAAGTAACCGTCCATTTGGCATGTCCATTGTTATTAAATACTACTACTTCCCCCAAAACATTATTATGAGTTCCCGGCTCAAAGTCAGTGATGCCCAAAATCTTTCGAATACCGTTAATTTCATTATCATCATCTTTATCGCTTAAGAATACAACACTCTCGTCTTCACCTACTTCAATAAGCTTGTTTGTAGGGTTGGTGTATCCAAATTCGGCACGGAACAGGCCATTGCCAATATCCTGGATGCATGTGAAAAGAATCACATCTTTATTACTATTATTTCCACCTCCGCCATTTTTCTTTTTTTGAGAAAATCCTATAAACGTAATCCCTAAAATCAGAACTAGGGTCAATAACCATCTTAATTGAATATATTTCTTATTCTTGCCTAAAAGGTTTCTATTGGCATGAAATGGTAAGTAATTTAGTGTCATGATTGGTCAATTTATTTATACCGAATTCAATTTTGATACTCTTAAGTTCTCAGAATATATTTTAAATATGATTCTTTACCACTTATAATTTAGCTATTTTATTAAAAAAATCAAAGGGATAAATATCTTCAAATTGAAGAATTATACCTCATATTATAATTTTGTAAATGTATTCTTAAAAAGCATTTGAAAATCTTATTCAAATAAACCAATTTTAAAGATACATAATCTACCTAAGCGTAAAGGGGGGGAAGTATTTACCTTTAAGGTAAATTTAGATTAATATTCATATTAAATACTCTAGTCTGGATCGCCATAAAAATCAGGACAATATTTCTATCACAAATAAAGGCAAAATCCGGGGTGGATTCAATAGGTACAAGATATTAATAAAATTCGGTTATAATTATTTATTCTTTTCAGAAGGGGATGTACTGTTGCATTTTTAGGATAAATGACACTAACGGGAAACATTTTTAGCACAATGCAAAAAAATGGGTTTGAAAATTGGGTTCTTTGCATAAATTCCACAACTTGATTCCTTTATAACAGTTATTATAGGTTGATATACGAGTAAGTTGATAATATTGAGATAATGATGAGTAATTAGTAATATTATATCTTTGAACGGAATTGGAAAGAGCTTGATGAGGAAATTAATAATCCCCCTTTTATTACAGTTTTGGTGCTTTTTTGGCAACGGCCAGGCCTTTTTTGAGGAAAGCTTAACCGAATTTGTAAATGAAGAGGTGCTTTACGGATCAATACCTTCTTTTCATGGGCCGGGAATCTCTTTTATGGATTTTGATAATGATGGCTGGGACGATATTACCATACCGGCTTCGGCAAACCGGGATTTTCAATTTCTAAGGAATACTGGTGGGCAGTTTGAAATCATAGAATTACCCATTAGTAGCGGAGGAATGTATGCCCGCCAGGCCGTGTGGGTGGATTTCGACAATGACGGAGATAATGATTTTTTCGCCACCAGTGAACAGGGGCAATGCTGGTTTTATAGGAATGATGGCGGCACCAATTTTACAGATATCCTCTCTGCTTCGGGAATCGCAGCCCAGGCCTCAGAATATTGGGGAGTTTCCTGGGGAGATTATGATAATGATGGCGACCTGGATGTATTTCTATCTGTAAGAGATCCTGAAAGGGTAAATTACAATCTCCTTTACCGCAATGAAAATAATGGTACGTTTACCGATGTTACCCTATCTGCAGGCTTGGCATCAATAGGTTACCTAACCCAAAGCGCTGCGTTTATTGATTACGATCGAGATGGGTATCAGGACCTTTTTCTAGCCAATGACAAAGACGAATTACCTAATATCTTATATAGAAACAGGGGCAACGGCACCTTCCAGGACGTAAGTAATTCCTCTGGCATGAATTTATTTATGGATGCTATGTCAACCACCGTCGAAGATTATAACAATGACGGATGGTTAGATATTTATGTCACCAATATTTACCCGCCGTCTTTGTCGGGCAGTGTGCTCGGAAATGCATTTTTATTGAACAATGGAGATGGCACTTTTAGCAATATAGCACAGAGCAACGGTACTCGTTATGATGGTTATGGTTGGGGCGCAGTATTTTTAGATAGTGAAAATGATGGTGATCTCGATTTATATGTGAGCAGCCAATTAGATGGTTCAGATGGCAGGCCTCCATCTGCATATTATGAAAACAATAGCAGTGGTAATTATACAATTCCTTCCAATGTTGGTTTTATCAATAATATCAGAACCAGCCATGGAAATGCCATTGGGGATATACAGAATGATGGCTTACCCGATATTGCGGTGGTGAATATTGAGAATCAGCCTATAGACTTATGGGTAAACCAATCAGCGACACAAAATAACTGGCTAAAAATAAAACTTCAGGGCACTGAGAGCAATCGCATGGGTATCGGGTCCTATATTGAAATAGGGGTAGGAGAAGAGATATACTATAGATATACCATGTGTGGTGAAGGCTTTATAAGCCAGAACAGCCTTTCAGAATTTTTTGGATTAGGATTGGCGACTGAGATAGATTATGTCGAAGTTACCTGGCTTAGCGGCTTAAAAGATCGATTTGAAAATGTAGCATCTAACCAATTAACAACACTTGTAGAGGGGTCTAGTCCGGTTGAAAACAACGGAAATCCTAATGGTGGCGGAAATGGAGGTGGAAATACTAATCCGGATTGGTCCGTTGCGCGCCAATGGAATGAAGTATTATTAGAGGCCATACGCCTGGATCTTGCCCGGCCTACTGTTCATGCCCGCAACCTTTTTCATAGTTCACTGGCCATGTATGATGCCTGGGCCTTGTTTGATGATACCGCTGAAACCGTATTTCTTGGAAAGACCTTTAAGGATTTTTACTGTGGCTTTGAGGGAATACTTCCCCCCGATGACATAGAAAATGCCAGGCATGAAGTTTTAAGCTACGCCTTGTATCGACTACTTTCACACAGGTTTTCTGATTCTCCCAGAGCTGTCTATGCATTACAAAATTTCAATTCATTGTTTACCGAATTGGGTTATGATCCCACTTTTAAAGACATAGATTATTCGTCCGGGTCCTATGCGGCCTTAGGGAATTATCTGGCATCAAAACTCATAGAATTTGGCTATCAGGATGGAGCTAATGAAGAAAATAGCTATGAAAATCAAGACTACAATCCGGTAAACAGTCCTCTTTCTTTGGAAAATTATGTCGATGTTGTTGAATTAAACGACCCTAACAGATGGCAACCCCTTGCCTTTGAAAGTTTTATAGATCAGAGTGGAAATTTAATAGAAGGTGCTGTTCCTGAATTTTTAAGCCCGGAGTGGGGGAACGTAACTCCCTTTGCACTCAAATCTTCAGATTTGGAGATTTTAAATAATGGGTTTGATAGTTATATTTATAATAATCCGGGTGCTCCTCCCGAAATCAGCAATTCCACTGAAAATGGTTTTACTGATCCTTATAAATGGCATTTTGCATTGGTGGCGTCCTGGTCTTCTCATTTAGACCCTAACGACCCCACTTTAATAGATATTTCACCGGGGGCTCTGGGCAATGTAGATATTTCCTTGTACCCTGAAACGTTTGAGGAATATCAGTCCTTTTATAATTTTATGGAAGGAGGTGATATTGGCACGGGGCATGTTTTAAATCCTATAACACAAGCACCCTATGTACCGCAACTCGTTAAAAGAGCCGATTATGCCCGCGTACTTGCCGAATTCTGGGCAGATGGCCCGGATTCAGAAACCCCTCCCGGTCATTGGTTCACCATATTGAATTATGTAAGTGATCATCCCGAAACAGTAAAACAATTTGGTGGTGAAGGTTCCGTAGTAACCGATTTAGAGTGGGATGTAAAGTCTTATTTAGCTCTTGGAGGCGCAATGCACGATGCTGCTGTAAACGCCTGGGGCATCAAAGGTTATTACGATTATATCAGGCCAATTTCAGCGATTCGCTATATGGCCTCCAACGGTCAAAGTACCAATGCCTCACTCCCGGGTTATCATCCACAGGGTTTACCACTTATTCCGGGGAGGATTGAATTGATTGAAAGTGGTGACCCCCTGGCCGGAGTTGGAGACGAGAATGTTGGAAAAATTAAAATATATGCCTGGAAAGGGCCCGATTTTATTAATAATCCATCTACAGATATTGCTGGGGTAGACTGGATCCTGGGAACCCAATGGTGGCCTTATCAGCGCCCTACATTTGTAACACCACCTTTTGCAGGTTATCTTTCCGGCCATTCCACTTTTTCACGTGCGGCGGCAGAAGTACTTACCATACTAACTGGTGACCCGTATTTTCCCGGAGGAATGGGAATATTTGATATTGAGCGGAATAATTTTTTAGTTTTTGAAAGCGGACCCAGTGAGAACCTAAGCTTGCAATGGGCTACTTACAGGGATGCTTCAGACCAGACCAGTTTATCACGCATCTGGGGAGGCATTCATCCGCCTATTGATGACATTCCGGGCCGAATAATTGGCGATAAAATTGGTAAGGAAGCATTTAGTTTGGCTCAGGAATATTTTGAGGGCCTGGTTAATTTAAAACCGGATAATTTTCTTGTAAAGACTATTGGCGAAAGTTGCCTGGATCTGAATGATGGTTCCATTTCTATTGATGCTCAGGAGTATTATAATTATGTTGCCCTGATCAATGGTCAGGAATATTCTTTTAACCGGGAAATTGAAATTGAAGATCTCGCACCCGGGATTTATACCATGTGTTTAAGGGTGGAAAATGAGCCGGCATTTGAACAGTGTTATGACTTAAATATCCCGGAAATACAGCCCTTGGATGTTACGGCAAAGACGGAATTTCAGGGATTATCCTCTAAGACCTATTTCGAAATTGATAATGGTACCCCGCCCTTTGTATTGAGGGTAAATAATGAGGTAAAAGGAACATTCGAAAATACAAAGTTTAGTATTCCTGTGAATAATGGTGATCTCGTTAGTTTAAAATCCAGTCTGCCTTGTGAAGGCGAATTTTTGGAAATAATATCTTTTGCGAATAAAATAATAGCATATCCCAATCCTACATCCAGCTTACTGAATCTTCCCGGGACTTCAGATAAAAGTATTATTGCAGTTCATACTATTGCAGGACAATTGGTGAAACAATTTAAGGGTAATAATCCTCTGGACCTGTCTTCCTTAAGCAACGGGGTTTATTTTATTAATATCATGGACGGAGAATCCACTTCCCAGTTTAAAATCATTGTTTCCAATTAATTTTAATGCTAAAGACCTCTCAAGACAAAAAATTCATTACTCGCGAAAAGGCTATCTTTTTCATCTTAGCATTTAATTTTATAAGAATATGTTCATTCCAAAAGGATGTCAATTCTATTTTGGACCTTAGAAGCTACTTTGACTAAAGTATTAATGAAGTTATCTTATACTTTGTTAACTAGCTCCATGACCTTATGCGGTTGATCTTTGGACAACTTAATCTCCTGGTCGCCATGATAAATGGTTAGGTCATCACCTTTTTTAAGGGAATATTTCACGGAATCCTTCCCGATGTTAACTTCAAACATTTGTCCACGTACGGTTAAAGGGAATCGTACCTCATCAACTTGCGGTAAGCTTTTCGGATTGAACGAAATCCTGCCCCCATAATCACGCAAACCTGCCAATCCGTATACGATGGCCATCCATGTGCCACCCATAGATGCAATATGAGCTCCGTCTTTAACATTTCCTCCCACATCTGCCAGGTCCATCCATGCAGCATATCTTATAAGCTCCAAAGCCCTGTCGAGATAGTCCAATTCAAATGCCAGAATGCTATAAACACTGGCGGATAATGAAGAATCCCCCGTGGTTAAGGGATCGTAATAATCGTAATTTCGTTTCTTTTGCTCCCAAGAAAACTCGTGACCTAAAAGAAACATTGCCATAACAACATCTGCTTGTTTAATAACCTGGTAACGATAAATCACCAAAGGATGGTAATTTAGCAGCAAAGGATATTTATCCGTTGGAGTGTTTTCAAAATCCCAAATTTCCTTTTTAAGAAATCCGTCATCCTGCGGATGGATCCCTGCCTCTTCATCATATGGAATATACATATGCTTTGCAGCTTTCCGCCATTCGTCAATCTCCTCCGGCTGAAGATCCGTGTCATGGGCCAGGGCCTTAAAACCTTCGGGTCTCTTTTTTTGCATTAATTCAAGGCTCTCCAATGCGTATCGCAAATTCTCACGAGCCATCATGTTTGTAAAAGCATTGTTGTTTACTATCGCGGTATATTCATCCGGCCCGGTTACACCGTGTATATGAAACTCTTCTTTTCCATTAAGGGAATAAAAACCGAGGTCGGCCCAGAAGCGCGCCGTTTCTATGAGCATCTCAGCACCATAGTCAAAAAGAAACTCCTCATCGCCGGTAATTTCAACATATTTTCTCAAAGCGAACATAATGTCTGCATTGATATGATATTGAGCCGTCCCGGCTGCATAATAGGCCGAAGCTTCGTCGCCGGTAATCGTTCTCCAGGGAAAGAGCGCACCTTTCTGGTTTAATTCTTTTGCCCGCTTTCTGGCTTTATCCAGAAGGCTGTAACGGAAACGCAGCAAGTTTCTCGCTACACTTGGAGCTGTATATATCAAAAAGGGCATGACATATACCTCAGTATCCCAGAAATAATGTCCTTCATAGGCCTCTCCAGTTAAACCTTTAGCCCCAATACCAGTACCTTCTACCCGGGCCGATGCCTGAAGTATATGGAACAGGTTGAAGCGCAGGCATTGCTGAGTCCGCCTGTCCTTGTGTATAGTTGTCTCAATATCACTACGAGTCCAAAAATCATCCATAAAGCGCTGCTGGCCCTTGACGATATAGTCAAATCCCTCATTAACCACAGAAGTCAGTGTTCGTCCGGTACGACCGCAAAGCTCTTTAACCGGTGCACTACGGGAAGTGTGATATACCATGTATTTAATTAAACGGAAAGCAACTCCCTTTTCTGCGTTTACAGAATAAACAATTTTGGCCGAATCTTCGTAGCATTCGCTTTCAAATGAATAGTCATTTTCAGTTTCAATTACATGATCCACACCACAGGCAATTGTCATTTTACTTGTTCGGACCTCATGCCCAAGAAACACTCTTTGGTCCTTAACCTGGTTCACCTTAGGAATAAAAACATCGGGTTCGAAAGCACGAGATTTTCTGGGATCCTCATTTACTTCATTATTATTGTCTGTATCTGACGGACAACGTAATTTGGAGGATAGGATCAACTTTGCCGGGGCGTTTAAAACTCTTACTTCGTAGGAAATTGCCGCAACATGACGGCGTTCCATTGAGACGATTCTGGTAGACTTAATGGAAACGCGTTTGCCCGAAGCCGTTTGCCAAAGGATATCGCGATGAAGCGCACCAGCTTTCATGTCAAGCACACGTTCATAAGATTTAAGATCGGCCGTGGGAAGATAAAAAGGCTCGTCGTCCACATACAGCCTGATCACTTTACTATCGGTGACATTCAGCATTGTTTGGCCGGTTTTGGCAAAACCATAGGCGCTTTCTCCATAGCGGATCGGCCATTGCTCATGGAATCCGTTGATAAATGTCCCTCGCTGTTCTACCGGCGTCCCTTCCTCATGGTTGCCTCTAAAACCTAAATAGCCATTGCCTATAGCGAAAACAGTCTCGTCCTGGGCAAGATACTGAGGTGCAAACTTTTTTTGAATGATCTTCCAATCATCTAAAGGATAAATATGCTTCGGTGGAAGTTTAATTTCTCTCGATATCATAAAGGAATAGTATTATTATAATTATTTCAATTTCTAAATATAATTACAGCTCGAATATAAAACAATTTAACGCCTTATTAAGCTCATTTTTACGAATTCAAAAATGGTCACCTGATTGCACACTGGGATGCCTGCCAAACCAAGTATTTTACAATGCTATCAAATAGACGCAGAGAAAATGGCAAAGCCTTAAAGGACAAGGTTTTCAGACTTTTTTGATCAATTTTGGGATTTACGAGTTATCCCGACAGGATTACCCGAAGGTTTTTCTTGGAAATCCCAGGTGAAAATAGAAAGGCCAACTGCTGGCGCAGTTGTTTTTTCATTTCAATTCATTTACAAAACCCTGCGGCTTTTGACATTTCCTAAAATAAAAAAATCCATTACTTGCGTAATGGACTTTCTGCTTTAAGTGATCGCGACAGGATTGAATATCCTTCCTTCTCCGTAGTCTAAATGAAAAGTTACAAATCAATGATTTGTTCTTTTTTATTCTCACTTCGATTCTTGAACAAGTTCAAATCTCGCTCAAATAAAAAAAGCCCACGTTCGTGGACTTTTCATTCTTAAGTGATCGCGACAGGATTCGAACCTGTGACCGTCTGCTTAGAAGGCAGATGCTCTATCCAGCTGAGCTACGCGACCTTGTGTTGCGGGGCGAAGCGCCTGTCCGCCGCAGTAAAACGGAGGAGGAAGCTACGCGACCTTTTATTTTATTACTTGGTCTTTACAACTAGTTCACCGAAGCTTTAGCGAAGGTGAACGCGACCATGTTGCGGGGCGAAGCGCCTGTCCGCCGTATCCACCGAAGCCTTGGCGTATGTGGGGGAGGAGGAAGCTACGCGACCCTACAAAATACGTAATTATTTTGCGGGGCAAATATACTAATGTATTGTTTACAATAAAACTTATTGCAAGCAATATTTATTGATTAGAAAAAGTCAAATAAGTCTGCTTATCGCTACTATTAGTACAAAATGATCAGGGAAAAAGATAGGATCTGGTAAAAAACGAATTGCTTATAACCAACATATATAAGCATAAGTACCTCTACTAGGATATTTACCTTTGAATGATGTTCGAATATTAACTAATTTGAAATCCGCACCAAGTAGATATTTTTGACATAGAAATTCCGGGAATTATGTTTTTTGTTTTAGAAATAAATTACATTTATCTCCCGGATTTAGAACTTTTATTTTTATGCAATTTCTTTTTCTTTTCAAAGAAATGGGGATTAACTTTTATCCGGGTATTAAGGAATAGCTGATTTAGCATAATGCAAGATAAAATTATAAAGTACCGTTCCATTATTGTAATAGCAGCAACTGTTATTACTCTGCTTTCATTGTTCTTGATCCCCAGGCTTCAGGTAAATGCCAATGTAGATGATTATGTGCCTGATACTATAAAAAACAAAGTTTACTTAAAAGAACTGGACAGTATTTTCGGCGGAAGCGAAATGATTTTACTTATGCTTAATTCTGAAGATGTTGTAAATGCGGCAACCTTAAACAGATTAGAATCTCTTGCGGCCGATTTAAGCAAACTGGAAGGTTTAGACAGGGTTATAGCTCCGTTTAGTGCCCAGGAAATTTCTATTGAAGACGGAATGATGTCTATGGCACCTTTCTTTGAGGAAGTTCCGGATAATCGAGCCGGTTTTGAGGCGCTTAAGAAAAGGATCGCCTCAAACAGCATGACTAACAGATTTTTTTCTGAAGACTTTAGTCTTGTTTCTCTGGTCCTTGTAAAAAACACCGAGACTCCTGATGTAATTATAGATGAAATAAGAGCGGTGATAGACGCTAATCCAGGCTCGGAAGAAACACTTTTAGGTGGCCTGCCTTTTATAAGGCATTCTATTTCCGGAAATATCTTAAATGATCTGATCGTACTTCTACCAATTGCCATGTTTCTCATGGTATTTATGTTATACTTTTCATTTCGGGAATGGAAAGGGGTATTTATGCCCTTTTTAGTTGTACTAATGAGTATTATTCTCTCATTTGGATTGATGGCCTTTTTAGGGTGGAAGATTTCACTATTCAGTATTCTTATGCCCATCATGATAATTGCAATAGCCAATGATTATGGGATTCACTTAATAGCCCATTACCAGGATTTGGCTAGGGGTCAGGAAACGCTTTCGATGAAAGAAATTTGCAGGCAAATTTATATCGATCTTAAAAAGCCCATAATCATAACCGGGATTACAACCATAGGGGGAATACTGGGCTTACTTAGCCATACAATGATGCCTGCTGCAGAATTAGGGTTGCTTACTGCTATTGGTATAGGGTTTGCCTTACTACTGAGTCTGTGGTTTTTACCTGCCATGCTCTCCTTTTTTGAACTACCGGCCAAAAGTTTAAAGAAGCAAGAAAAAAAAGCACCTGTTCTGGAACGATGGCTGGAACGCATGGGTAATTGGGTGACCGGACATCCGAAAAAGATTATTGCAATTTCAATAATTGTAACGGTCATTGGGGTGGTTGGTGTATTATTCTTAAAGGTGGATACCAATGTAGAAGGCTATTTTTCGGCTAAATCTGAGGTAGGGCGTTCAACAAAACTAATAAATGAAAAATTTGGGGGCTCTCAATTTATTTCTTTACTTTTTTCAGGGGATGTGCTTTCTCCTGAGGTGATGAAAAGGATGGAGAATTACGAAGAAGAACTCTTAAAAGACCCTGCGGTAGGTCTTGTAAGTTCTCCGGTTTCTCTGGTAAAAGAACTTAGTAAAGGATTTTATGAACCAACAGAAAAAGGATATAATAAAATTCCCGAGACCTCTGATGAGATATACCAGTTAATTGAAATTTTTTCACTGGGGGGTAATGAAGATGATATTTCCCAATACCTGGATTACAATTATGAAAACGCCAGGATTTTAATTACCCTCAAAGATGGCAGTAATAGCGCTACTAAAAATGTGCTGAAAAAATTGAATGCGCTTACAGAGGATGATCCAAATGTTCAGTTTGCCGCCGGGGCCGGACTCACAGAAATTGAATTGGCAGATATAGTCGTAAAAGGCCAGATAAAGTCATTGATTTTTGCCATGGCCGTAGTTTTTATCATTTTGAGTTTTGTTTTTCGTACTCCAAAGGCCGGATTGCTTGCCGGATTACCAATTACTATTGCAATATTTGTGCTATTTGGATTAATGGGAATATTCGGCATTGCCTTAGACATTGCTACAGCTTTATTATCTTCTATTGTGATTGGGGTAGGAGTGGATTATACCATTCATTTTTTATGGCGCTTTAAGACAGAACGATCCAGGGGGAATGATCACAAGAACGCGGTTCGCATAACGCTGAACACTTCAGGCAGGGGAATTATTATAAATGCACTGTCAGTCATAGTTGGCTTTATGCCACTTATTTTATCCAATTTCACACCGTTAAAGTTTTTTGGTGCCTTGATTGTTATCTCCATTACAACCTGCCTTATTAGCTCATTATTTTTGGTTCCGGCCATAGTAATTATTACCAGGCCAAGATTTCTTGAATAAATTAAAACTATACGGGCATTATGGAACGGTCCTTGTATTATATAAAGAGAATTTATTGGAATTGAAGACCTTATTTCTCCGAACCTGAAATACTACTTATATACTACTTTTGGAGTATTGCATATTTATAGGGTTAAAAATATTTTTACAAAACATCGTAAATGTTTAAAAAATAGCATTAAGTAGATGTAAGGTTAATCAACTTTTCTATATAATATTGAGAAGAGTACTGATTTTCCTTAAAAAATTTGGTAATATTGCTCTCTATGTTAAAGCTAAAATTTGTAGTCTTATTCGTAGCCTTTTGTTTGCCCGTAATGGGGCAGAACAATGCCGAGGATATTTTTGAAAAAGCGGCAGATCAGCTTTTGACTGAAAACCTGGAACTGTCACTCGAGATAAAGGAGATTGCAAGTAACGGAAAGTCGAGAGAAAAGCAATACGATGTACTTATAGCCAAATCAGAAGGGGTAGAAAGGACTAAAACTGTTGTTCAACATCCTCCTAAATTAAAAGGGATTACAATTGTAATTACCGATTATCCAAATGAACCGGGATTGATAGAAATATTTACACCGGCTAATGGAAAAATCAGAAAGATGAAGGCAACTTCTAAAAATATGGAGTTAGTTAATTCTGGGGTATCTATTTCTAATTATACTTCAAAAGATCGTTCTCAGCTGAATTTCGATTATAAAGGGACTGAAGAATTTGAAGGTAAAGCTTGTTATAAATTGCAGGTTATTGATATTTTGGACCTCGAAAGTGGCAAAACAGAGTATTTAATTGAAAAAAATACATATCGTATATTAAAAATTACAGCCTTCAATGAAGACGGAACAGAAAAAAGTATTACGACCTATTCAGATTTTCAGGCAATTGGGCAGCTAAGAGGAAAAATCCAACCCATGTTTATGGTTAATAAAGACCTTAAAAAAGCTAAGCACAACGAAATTAAAGTTTTGAAAATTAATGCCAGGCCCGATTTAAGGGAAGAAAATTTTAGTATTGAGCCAGTTATCAACTGAATTGAAATAGGCATAAGCTATGCAAAACAACCAATCATGTCAATAAAGAAATCTATTTTAAAACCGGAAGAGATGGCCGCCCTGTTAAAACTGAAATTAGGCGGTAAGAAAGTCATGGGTCAACATAAGAATGGCAACATAAAAAATGATAAAAACCTTGCATATTGCTATAATACACTTGATAAGGTGTCAAGATCTTTTGCTGCAGTTATAAGACAATTACCAGAGGAGATAAGTGACGTTGTTTGTCTTTTTTATCTCATATTGAGAGGGCTGGACTCCGTTGAAGATGATATGGATTTATCTAATGAAGATAAGATTCTTCTGCTTCGGGAGTTTTATACAAAAAACTTTGAACGTGGCTGGAGACTTTCAAATGTGGGAGACAAAGAAGAATATCGCGATTTGCTCGCCAATTATGACAAGGTAATTGAAGTGTTTTTAGTACTTGACGAAAAATACCAGAATATTATAACGAATATCTGTCAAAAAATGGGTGCGGGCATGGCAGATTTTGTAGAAACTGAAATAACTACTTTAGAAGATTATAATCTTTACTGCCACTATGTGGCTGGGTTGGTTGGAATTGGATTATCTGAACTTTTTGCAGCCTCCGAAATAGAGGGCAAGGAATTGGAATCTAAAGAAGAACTGGCAAATTCTATGGGCCTATTTTTGCAAAAAACCAATATTGTCAGGGATTATAAAGAGGACCTGGACGAAAACAGGATCTTTTGGCCGGAAGAGGTTTGGACCTTATACAGTCCCACGTATAAAGGTTTTTCCTTAAGCCCCGATAAATTGGAATCTCTTTTGTGCCTTAATCATATGGTGAATGATGCACTCGCTCATGCTACAGATTGCTTGGAATACTTGAAAATATTAAAAAACGAACGCGCATTCAGATTCTGCGCAATACCTCAGGTTATGGCCATTGCAACACTGGCCGAAGTTTATAACAATCAAAAAGTATTTACGGAGAATGTAAAAATTAGAAAAGGACTGGCGGCTAAACTAATTTTAAGTTCCGGTTCTATTGAGGAAGTGGTTAAAATTTATAAAAAGATGGCATCTTCCATTGCAGGAAAAATACCAAATGGCCTTCCAAATTCTCAGCATACCTTAGAAATAGTAGAGCAAATAAATAACTATTGTGAGATTGCTTTAGCTGAAACCCATAAATCTCATGAAATTGCCTAGGCTAATTCAAATAATTTGAGCTTTTTAAGTAGTGCGAAATGTTTTAGGTTGAATTATATTGGGAGGATAATCGTAAAACACTTAATACTTTTGATACGTATATTCTTTAACGATCTAAATAAAAAAATTACTTTTGGCGCTGAAAACTAAATACCGGAAATGCTAAAGGGCAAAACTCCGGTAGAAAATAAAATAAATAAAACTTACTTTTTATGAAAACTTTTAAAATTTATGCCATTGCTTTATTCTTTTGTACATTTTTA
>Ga0265303_10000304_pt1 | contig 26939 bp, 20 predicted proteins | sample Helome_2_FD_192494 | JGI IMG/M metagenome (GOLD analysis project Ga0265303, IMG submission 192494) | Marine sediment microbial communities from subtidal zone of North Sea - Hel_20160317 (Illumina Assembly) | ecosystem: Environmental > Aquatic > Marine > Subtidal zone > Sediment ... | reverse complement strand
CGTGTAGCCAGCGTCACCTGCCATAGTAATTGCATCAAGAGTTTCGCTTAAGGTACCGATTTGGTTAGGTTTTATCAATATGGAATTGGCGATATTTTCGTCGATTCCGCGCTGCAGGATAGCGGTGTTGGTGACGAACAGGTCGTCACCGACGAGCTGAACCCGGTCGGCCAGAGCGTCCGTCAGCACTCGCCAGCCTTCCCAGTCGCTCTCATCCATGCCGTCCTCGATGGTGATGATAGGGTAGCCGTCCGCCAGGTCGGCCAGGAATGCGCTGAACCCTGCGGCGTCGAACTGGCGCCCTTCCGACGCCAGGTCGTAAACACCGTTCTTGTAGAATTCGGAACTCGCCACGTCGAGGCCCAACAGGATTTCGTCGCCCGCCTTGAATCCGGCGCCTTCGATTGCCGTCATAATCGTGTCGAGCGCCGCCTTGTTGGACGGCAGATTCGGCGCGAAACCGCCTTCATCACCGACCGCGGTATTCAGTCCCTGTCCACCCAGGACACTCTTGAGGCTATGGAATATCTCCGCGCCGTAACGCAGCGCTTCCGCAAAATTCGGCGCCCCAACTGGCAGTATCATGAACTCCTGGATGTCGACGCTGTTGTCCGCGTGGGCGCCACCATTGATGATGTTCATCATCGGCACCGGCATCATCGTGCCAGGGCCCAGGTGACGGAAGAGCGGAATGCCCTTCGACGCCGCCTCGGCCTTTGCCGTCGCCAGCGAGATTGCGAGCAAGGCATTGGCGCCGAGACGACCTTTGTTATCACTACCGTCCAGGTCGATCATGCGTTGATCGAGGGCACGCTGATTGTCGAAATCGACACCCAACAGTGCATCTCGCAGTTCTCCGTTCACATTGGCCACGGCCCTCTGAACGCCTTTGCCGAGGTAGCGTGACGTGTCACCGTCGCGTAACTCCACCGCCTCGCGCGTGCCGGTCGAGGCACCGGAGGGTACAGCGGCCCGGGCAACGGTGCCGTCTGCCAGAGAGACATCGGCTTCCACAGTGGGATTGCCGCGTGAATCGAGAATTTCCCGACCGCGAATTTCGCTAATCTTGATCATTGTTACTCCAAGTGCGGTATACCGAGACCAAATCCGGCCTCGAGATAACCGTGCTGTTTAACGCTGGCATCGATCGACACCAGCGATTCGAGAAGGTCTTTCATTTGCCCGAGTGGCCACGCATTCGGCCCGTCGCTGAGCGCCCTGGACGGGTCAGGATGCGTTTCCATGAACAGTCCCGCAACACCGACGGCGGTTGCGGCACGGGCAAGTACAGGTATGAATTCGCGCTGACCGCCCGAGGCACTGCCCTTGCCGCCCGGAAGCTGCACCGAATGCGTCGCGTCAAAGACGACGGGGCATCCAGTGCCGCGCATGACCGCGAGGCTGCGCATGTCCGACACGAGATTGTTGTAACCGAATGAGAAGCCACGTTCGCAAACCATAACCTTGTCGTTGCCCGTCGACTTCGCTTTGTCGACGACGTTTTGCATTTCCCACGGCGAAAGAAACTGGCCTTTCTTGACGTTAACCGGTTTTCCGGTTGCGGCCACTCGCAGGATGAAATTCGATTGCCGACACAGGAAGGCGGGCGTTTGCAGCACGTCGGCGACATCCGCCACCTCGCCGATCGGCGTATCTTCATGGACATCCGTCAGGATCGGCAGATTGAGCTGTTTCTTCACTTCGCTCAGGATTCGCAGACCTTCTTCCATACCCGGACCGCGAAAACCGTCACGAGAGCTGCGATTGGCTTTGTCGAAAGACGATTTGTATATGAACGGGATACCGAGATCGTCGCATATTTCCTTGAGTCCGCCGGCGGTATCAAGGCTCAGTTGTTCGCTTTCGACGACGCAAGTTCCAGCAATCAGAAAAATAGGCTGGTCGTTGCCCGCGTCAAATCCGCATAGCTTCATGCCTCGGCGGCCTCCGGGAGTTCGCCTTCGCGCTGCCGACGTACGGCGCCGATAAAGCTCTTGAATAACGGGTGACCGTCACGTGGATTGGATGTGAATTCGGGGTGAAATTGGCTGGCGAGAAACCAGGGATGTCCCGGCAATTCAACCATCTCGACCAGGTCATCGACAGACAGTCCCGAGAAGCGGAGGCCGGCGTCCGAGAGGACCTGCCGATAGTTGTTGTTGACTTCGTAACGGTGTCGGTGGCGCTCCTCGATGATGGTGCGCCCGTAGCTCATCGCGGCGAGTGATCCTTCCGCCAGCGTGACTTGTTGCGCCCCAAGACGCATGGTCCCGCCCAGCTCGGATTCTTCGTCGCGTTGTTCCGTGTCACCCGTCTGGTCCTGCCATTCGGTGATCAGGCCGACGACCGGATGCGGCGTATCGCTGTCGAATTCTGTGCTCATCGCACCGTCAAGTCCCGCGAGATTGCGAGCGGCTTCGATGACAGCCACCTGCATGCCGAGACAAATGCCAAGATAGGGAATACCGTTTTCACGTGCGAAGCGCACGGTCTCAATCTTCCCTTCGATACCGCGATCGCCGAAACCGCCGGGAACGACGATACCGTCCATATCCTTCAGGCAATCGACGCCCTGCTCTTCGATATCACGCGACTCGATAAAACGAATGTTGACGCGGGTGCGGGTGTGGATTCCACCATGCTGCAGCGCCTCCACGAGGGAGATGTACGAGTCCTTGAGGTCCATGTATTTGCCAACCATGGCGATGTCAACCTCGGCTTCGGGGTTTTGCTTGGCCTCGACAATCGCTTCCCACTCGCTAAGGTCTGCATCCGGAATATCCAGTCCGAGCTGCGTGGCGACGATGTCATCGAGTCCCTGCTCATGCATCATCCCCGGAATTTTGTAAAGATCATCTGCGTCATACGCCGATATGACTGCTTTCGGCTGAACGTTGGTAAACAGCGCAATCTTCCGACGTTGTTCGTCCGGCAATGGCTGCTCCGAGCGACATACCAGGACGTCCGGTTGAATGCCGATTGAGCGTAACTCTTTGACCGAGTGCTGGGTTGGCTTGGTCTTGATTTCCGACGATGTCGGAATGTAAGGCACCAGCGTCAAGTGCACGTACACCACGCGATCGTGTCCGAGCTCCACGCCCATCTGGCGAATCGCCTCCAGAAATGGCAGGGATTCGATGTCGCCGACGGTGCCGCCGATTTCGACCAGGCAGATGTCAGCGTCGCCGTCGCCGCGCCGGATACTTTCCTTGATCTCGTCAGTGATGTGCGGAATGACCTGCACCGTCGCACCAAGGTAGTCACCGCGACGCTCCTTGCCGATAACGCTTTCGTAGATACGTCCGGTCGTGAAGTTGCTGTTTCTTCCGCCGTGCGCCGTGCGAACGAAGCGCTCGTAGTGCCCCAGGTCGAGGTCTGTCTCCGTGCCATCATGAGTCACGAACACTTCGCCATGCTGAAAAGGGCTCATCGTGCCCGGATCCACGTTGATGTACGGATCCAGCTTGATCATGCTGATCGTCAAGCCGCGTGCCTCCAGTATGGCGCCGAGGCAGGCTGACGTGATGCCCTTCCCTAATGAAGAGACCACACCGCCAGTGATGAATACGTACGATGTCATAGGTGAATCCAGGATCTGTTGCGCATGGTTCGTGCTGGTGTTTTCGCAGAAAGCGAGAACAAGAAAGGGTCGGAGCAAAAGCACTGCAAAGCCTGCGTTGTGCTTTTTTCCAACCCTTCGAATTCTGCGCCGTCGTTGGACTAAAGACGGTGTTAAAGTCTACCGAATCGCCATTGGGTACACAACGACTGAACGTTTTGCCACGACCCCTAATGCAACGCCGGACGGTCTTTCCAGCGCAGTTCCACACCCGGCTCGCTGACGGCCGATGCAGCCAGCCAAAGGTCACCGACGGCAATGAGCTCGTTGCCCGCATAGATCAGCGGTAGCCGATCTCGCATCCAGGGAACAACGCCCTCTTCTTGAAGTAATTTCTTCAATTTACGCGTATGTGACTGACCTAATGGATGAAATTCTTCTCCACCCTGACGAAAACGAACCTCAATATCAGCCTCCAGAAAACGCTCGGACAGGCCCCGACCAGCACCCTCGACGAACTGCAACACGCCAAGGCCAGCGCCCAGGGGGACCTCAGCCGCCGATACCTTCATCGATTGCGGCGTATTGACCAGTTCTTCGGGCAACAAATACAGGTTGTTGCGATAGCGCCGCACCGAGGCTCCGGGCCAGCTTACGTGCGGTTGTGCGTCCTGGCGTGCCGGAATCACCTCCGCGAGTATCCGTTTGAGCTGAATGGCCGTCGGCGTCGACAAACCGAGGCGCCGCAACGCATGTCGCAACAGGTTCTTTTGTCGGGCAGTTCGAAACCTGAGCAGACCGTCGATCGGAAGGCGCTCGGCACGGCCGCCCAGGGATTCGAGATCGATTTCGGCCAGCGTCGCCAGTAGCTCTGTCGCTTCCCCGGCATGTTGCGCACTCCGATGCAGTCGTGATGACACATCGGGCCAGCGAGACTTCAGGCGTGGGAAAACCTCGTGGCGCAGGAAATTCCGATCAAAGCGGCGATCGTTATTGGAGGGATCGTCCAGCCAGTGAAGCGCCTCGTCGCTAGCGTAGTCCAGTAACGCCGCACGACTGGTCTCCAGCAAAGGTCGTACTAGCCATCCTGGACCGAAGCGGCGAATCGCTCCGATCCCCGCCATGCCGGCGAGGCCGCTGCCGCGAATGAGGTTGAGCAGCAAGGTCTCAGCCTGGTCTTCACGGTGATGCGCGCTGAGCAGCCAATCGTTGTAGGAAAGCTCCCCGTGCAACGCCGTGTACCGGGCTTCTCGAGCGGATGCCTCCGGCCCTTTGCCTGACTCCAGCTGCACGGTAACGGCCCGACACCGATAGTCAACGCCGAGTTCCTGCGCCACCTCGCGACAATGGTCGCTCCAGGCGCCCGAATCCTCCTGCAGCCCATGATCGACATGGATTGCCAGTAGCGGAATTTCAAGCTCTTCGCGGAGCGACACGAACGCATGCAGGAGAACGGTTGAGTCGAGCCCACCGCTGAACGCAATGACGTAACGCGACGGCTTACCCGCGACAGTTTCGAGTTCCGCGAGCTGCTGCCGCAGGATCCCCGTGTTGAGAGTCACGCCTCTTTGAACTGACCGAAACTATCGAGGCGCTGCTGGCGACGCTCGAGCAATTCGTCGATCGAGTAGGCCGAAAGCTCATCCAGACTCTTCAAAATGGCATTGCGAATGACTTCCGCCATTTCCTCCGGGTTGCGATGCGCCCCACCCAGCGGTTCCTGCAAGACCTCGTCGACCAGGCCGAATTCGTTGAGGCTTGTGGCCGTGATGCGCATGGCGGCGGCGGCATCTTCCGCCTTGTCGGCACTTTTCCACAGTATCGAAGCGCAGCCTTCGGGAGAAATGACGGAATAAATCGCGTACTGCAGCATCAACAGGCGATCACCGACGCCGATCGCCAGCGCGCCTCCGGAACCACCTTCACCGATGACGACACTGACGATGGGAGTCTTCAGGCCAGCCATCAGATAGAGACTATAAGCGATCGCCTCGCTTTGACCGCGCTCTTCCGCACCCACGCCAGGGTAGGCGCCGGGTGTATCGATGAGTGTCACGACAGGCATAGTGAATTTTTCGGCCAATCGCATGAGCCTTTGCGCTTTGCGATATCCCTCTGGCTTGGGCATGCCGTAGTTTCTACGGACGCGCTCCTTGGTGTCGCGGCCCTTTTGATGGCCGATAAACATGACGGCCTGGCCGTCGATGCGGCCAACCCCGCCGATGATCGCAGGATCGTCCGCGTACATGCGGTCGCCATGCAACTCCTGAAAATCAGGAGAAATCAACTGCAGGTAGTCCTTGGTGTACGGCCGCGACTCATGGCGCGCGATCCGTGCAACCTGCCAGGGACTCAATTTGGAAAAAATGCTCCGTGTCAGCGACTCGCTCTTTTCTTTGAGTCGCGCGACCTCTTCATTGATGTTGATCTCCGAATCGTCACCCACGTAGCGCAACTCGTCGATCTTCGCTTCCAGCTCGGCGATCGGTTGCTCGAAATCCAGGAATTTCAAATCCATAAGGGTCAGATTACATTATTTCGCGGCCAGGCGCGTACAGAAGGCGGACATTATTATTGCCGAGCAGCTCGGTCAACTTGTCGCGCAATTCGCGGCTCGGTCGCACTGCCCATTCGGGACCCAGCGACAATCGCGCCGTTGCACTGTCCCCGATATAGCGCACCGAGACATCGCAACTGCCTTCGCGATACGGCAGCAACAGATCGTGCAGTTTTACGAGCAGCGTTTCACCGTGACCGTTCGGCGCGAGGCTGAGCACCATGCTTTTTGCCCGTGACTCGATAACGCGATCGATATGCAGGACGTTCTTTGCATTGATCGTCCAGCTGCCGATGAAATCGTCGTAACGCAAGCCGCCTGAAATGACAACGATCTCGTCCTTGACCAACAGGTGGCGGAATTCCTGAAATGCCTCGTTGAAGAGGCTGATCTCCATGCGACCGGAATCGTCATCCAGAACCACGCTGACGCGATTGCCCCGCTTTCGCACATCGACAATCAGCCCCGCAACGGTCGCCTCGCGCCGCGGCTGGGCATAGTTGCGCTCTCCTTTGCTGTTCTGTGGTGGCGGCTCCGCCGTAATATCGGCCAGTCGGCCATCGGCGAAGAAACCCGCGTCGCCGCAAACCGCGTCAAATGGATGCCCCGTGAGATAGAGTCCCAGTGCCTCCTTCTCATTGCTCAGCAACAGCCTTTCCGGCCACTCGGCCAGGTCGACTGGCCCGGACGACTCGACCTCGGCCGCTGGCGCTACCAGGCCAAACATGTCGTTTTGGCCGGCCGCAGCCGCTTTGGCTTGCTGATCGGCGCTGCGCAGCGCTTCCGGAACCCGGTGCATCAGGCTACGCCGGGATTCGCCGAAGCCGCCCATCGCACCGGACTTGATCAATGCTTCGAGCGCCCGTCGGTTGATCTTGTCGTGATCGGCACGGCGACAAAACTCCACGAGGCCGCCGAACGGACCATTGGCCATGCGCTCGTCGATGAGCGAGTCAATCGCCGCATGGCCGACCCCCTTGATTGCGCCAAGACCGTACAGGATCGTCTGGTCGTCATACACGCTGAACTGAAACGACGACTTGTTCACATCCGGCACCATGAGCTTGAGACCCAGCTGACGGCAATCGTCCTTCAGTGTCACTAGCCGATCGGTGTTCTGCAAGTCGGCGCTCATTACCGCCGCCATAAACGCCGCAGGGTAATGTGCCTTCAGGTACGCCGTCTGGTAGGACAGCACGGCGTAGGCCGCCGAATGTGACTTGTTGAAGCCGTAACCGGCGAACTTCTCCATCAGGTCGAAAATTCGCGTCGCGGTCCGGTTGGTGACGCCGCGCTCTGTTGCGCCGTTGACGAAGATTTCTCGTTGCTTGGCCATTTCCTCGGGTTTCTTCTTGCCCATGGCACGACGCAACAAGTCAGCCCCACCCAGCGTGTAACCAGCCAGCACCTGCGCGATTTGCATCACCTGTTCCTGGTACAGGATGACGCCGTAGGTTTCTTCGAGCACGGACTTCAGATCTGGATGAAGGTAGTCAATATCGGCTTTGTTGGACGAATGCTTTCTCGTGATGAAGTCGTCGACCATTCCTGACTGCAGCGGCCCGGGGCGGAACAAGGCCACCAATGCCACGAGATCACCGAACTGGTCCGGTCGCATACGCTTGATCAGATCGCGCATGCCGCTCGATTCGAGTTGAAAAACAGCCGCGGTCTGCGTGCTACGTAACAGCTCAAACGTCTTTGCATCTCGTGTCGGAATAAGGCTGATATCGAGATTGGCTTCAGGGTAAGTCTCATTGACGATTCGCACGGCCCACTCGATGATCGTCAACGTTTTCAGGCCCAGAAAGTCAAATTTCACCAGTCCGACCGCCTCGACATCATCCTTATCGAGTTGCGTCACGACATTGGTGCCGCCTTCTTCACAATAGAGCGGCGCAAAATCCGTCAATGGACCGGGCGAGATAACGACGCCGCCGGCATGTTTTCCTGCATTGCGAACCAGGCCTTCGAGCGACCTGGCAAGATCAATGATCGCAGCCACTTCCTCATCGTCGCGGTACATTGCCGCCAGCTCGTCGGATTGCTCGAGTGCCTTGTCGAGCGTAATGCCCAGTTCGAACGGCACCAGCTTGGCGATGCGATCGACGAATCCGTAGGGTTGCCCCAATACCCGACCGGTGTCACGAATGACGGCTTTCGCCGCCATCGTCCCGAAGGTGATGATCTGCGATACGCGCTCTCGACCATAACGCTTCGCGACATAGTCAATGACGTCATCACGACCTTCCATGCAAAAGTCGATGTCAAAATCCGGCATCGACACGCGCTCCGGATTCAAAAAGCGTTCAAACAGCAGATCGTGCTGCAGTGGGTCGAGGTCGGTAATACCAAGAACCCAGGCAACCAGGGAACCGGCGCCGGAGCCGCGCCCGGGACCGACCGGTACGCCGTTCTCCCGTGCCCAGCGAATGAAATCCGCAACGATCAGGAAGTAGCCGGGAAAACCCATCGACTGAATAACGCCGAGCTCAATATCGAGGCGTTCAATGTAGGGCGCGCTGCGCGCTGCCCGCTCTTTCGCCGGCACCTCCTCAATGTCGAATTTTTTCGCCAGCGCGCCTTTCAGGCCTCGCCGGGCCTCTGCTTCCAGGTAGGCTGCCTCGTCCTGCCCGTCCGGAACAGGAAATGCGGGCAATACGCTCTCCCCCAGCTGCAAATCCAGGTTGCAACGACGAGCAATCTCGACGCTGTTTTCCAGCGCAGCCGGAACGTCGGCAAATAGATCGGCCATTTCCTGCGGCGATCGCAGGTACTGCTTCTCGTTGTATACCCGGGGGCGGTCCGCGTCGGCAAGGCCACGGCCATCGTGGATACAAACACGAGCCTCGTGAGCGTTGAAGTCGTCAGGCACGAGAAACCTGACGTCATTACTCGCCACGACGGGAACGTCGTGATCGATCGCAAGAGCAAGACTTGCCTGCACACAATCCTCTTCACCCGGCCGACCCGTACGAATCAACTCGATGTAGAATCGGCCCGGGAATGTGGTGTGCCAGGCATCCAGCAACTCGCTGGCCCGGTCGTTGTGACCGCCATGAAGAGCATGGCCGATATCACCCTGCAATCCGCCGGACAACGCGATCAGGCCTTCGCAGGTCTGTTCGTTCAACCACTCACGGCGCGCCATCGGCAGCCCACGAACCTGGCCTTCGAGATAGCTCTTTGTAACGAGCTCAGACAAATTGCGATAGCCGGCATTGTTCTGGCACAACAACAACAGCGTGTAAGGCCGGTCCGGCTCGTCGTCATTCATGATGCGCAGATCGAGACCGATGACGGGTTTGACACCGGCAGCCATCGCTTTCCCGTAAAACTTCACGAGACCGAACAGGTTGTTTTGATCCGTCATCGCAACGGCCGGCATTCCAAGCGACGCACATTGCTTCACAAGCGTCGGTATACGCACGGTGCTATCGACCAGCGAATACTCGGTATGCAGGTGAAGATGTACGAATGCCGGTGTCGTCATGTCGTTGTTCTTATGGGTGCGAACGTAAATCGGTGTTCACGACACGGACCGAACTCGCGCAATCGTGCGCGATGCAATTCCGTGCCGTAGCCTTTATGGCGCGCAAATTCATAACAAGGATAAATCCTGTCCATCTCTATCATCATTCGATCACGCGTCGTCTTTGCGATAATCGAGGCGGCACTGATCTCCGCAACTTTGTCGTCGCCGCCGACAATTGCTTCGCCCTCGAGATGCCTGCCACCGAAGTGCAGGTTTGGTAGTCGATTGCCATCCACCCTGACGGCGTCCGGCGACACCGGCAAACCCAGAATCGCACGTCGCATTGCGAGCAATGTAGCCGCGAGAATATTCAAGGCGTCAATCTCTGCCGGATCCGCCCATGCGACCGACCAGGCAAGGGCACGTTCCCGTATCTTTTTCGCCAACCCGTCGCGCCGTTCCGAAGACAGCTTTTTGGAATCCGCCAACCCGACGACGGGCCTGTCCGGATGCAGAACGACGGCGGCGGCCAGAACGGGACCCGCGAGCGGCCCACGCCCAGCCTCATCGACGCCTGCGACGATCCCACTATAGTCAATCGATCTATCCTGCTGCATGGTTTTGCCGCGCGAGCTCGACGACCGCCTCGGCCGCGCGCTGGTCTGCATCAAGCGCCAGCTCGCTCCGCAGTTTAGCAAATTCATTGCTGATTGAGCGCCGACGCTCGGGATCATCCAGCATGCCGGCGACAGCGGCGGCTATCGGTCCCGGCTTCGCATCACGTTGTATGAACTCGGGCACCAGTGGCGTCTCCGTCAACAAATTTGGCAGCGTGTAATGGGTCAGCTTGACCAGCCGAAAGGCGATGGCGATGGCCGCTGTCATCGGGGCAACCCGATAGGCCGCGATTGTCGGTTTGCCCAGCAGGGCCGACTCGAGCGCAGCCGTTCCCGATGCGAGCAGCACGACGTCGGCCGCAATCATTGCGGTCTCCGAGTTTCCGTCGAGCAGCGTGAACGATTCCGCAACACCTGCCTCATTGATCTGCTGTTCAATAATCGGTCGCAGTTTCGGCGTTGCGACGGGAGTAACGAAGTGAAGGCCGGGCCTTGTAGCCGTTAGCTGCTTTGCGGCATCCGCGAGAATCCCGCCGAGCCGCGACACCTCGCCGGCGCGGCTTCCCGGCAGAACAGCGACAACCTCCGCGGCGTCGATGCCAAGTTGCTGGCGAGTCACCAGGTAGTCCGAAACTGCCGGCAAGCGGTCCGCTTTTGGATGACCGACAAAAACCGCATCGACCCCTTGCTCGTCGTACAACGGCTTTTCGAATGGCAGGATGCAGAGCACCCGGTCAACGGCTTCCCTGACGGTATGAATACGGCCGGGTCGCCAGGCCCAGATGGAAGGGCTGACGTAGTGAATTGTCTTGATGCCGCTTTTCCGGAGTTTCTTCTCCAGACCCAGGTTGAAATCCGGCGCATCAATGCCCACAAACACGTCCGGTGGTGACGCCAGCCAGCGTCTGCAGAGTTCTTTGCGCAGACGCAGCAGGCGCGGAATATGCGCAATCGGTTCAATGAGGCCCATGACGGCGAGTGATTCCGACGGCTCCCACTGCTCGCATCCCGCCGCAACCATCGCGGGGCCCGCGATACCTTCGAAGCTGGCATTGGGCAGGCGCTCGCGCAGTGCCCGAATCAGACCTGCGCCCAGCAAGTCACCGGAAGCTTCACCAGCGACAAGCCCGATCTTCATCGACAAGATCTTAGCGAATTACGCCACGCTCGGACGAGCGCAGCGAATCCAGATACAGCTGCAGCTCCGGCTGTTGTTTGCACAGAACCGCAATTTCCTCGATCGCCTCGGATAACTTCCTGCCTTTCCTGTACGTCAGGCGATAGGCGTTCTTGATGTTACCAATCTGTTCTGCCGAAAACTCGCGACGCTTAAGGCCTTCGCTATTGATGCCTCTAGGCGCCGGGGGTTGTCCGGCAATCATCGTGTAGGCAGGGACGTCACGACTCACACCGCAGTACATTCCGAGAAAGGCGTGCGCACCAATCTTGCAGAATTGATGGGCGCCCGAAAAACCGCCGAGAATCGCCCAGTCTCCGACATGCACATGTCCGGCCAGTGTCGCGTTGTTCGCCATTATGGTCTTGTTACCGACGACGCAGTCGTGGGCGATATGAACATACGCCATAATCCAGTTATCGTCGCCGATGATTGTTTCACCCCGGTCCTGCGTCGTACCTCGACTGATCGTACAAAACTCTCGAATCGTATTGCGATCTCCGATGACCAGGCCCGTTGGTTCGTTCGCGTATTTTTTGTCCTGCGGATCATCGCCAATCGATGCAAATTGATAGATGTGGTTACTCTCACCTATCTTTGTCGGGCCATTGATGACCACATGGCTGTCAATTCGCGTTCCGCTGCCAATCGTTACTCCGTCGCCGATGACAACAAAGGGACCGATACTCACATCGGCGGCAATGGCCGCTTTCTCAGATATGATCGCTGTTGCATGAATCATGCGTTCGATCCCGTAAACGCGCTACTTGCTGTCTTTTTCAATTTTTCTTACCCGATCGGTCAGTGCACCAAGGCGCCTGAACCGTGCAAGCTGCTTGGCCCAGCTGCGCGCCGGTACGGCGGGAAAACTCGCCGTATAGGTTCCCGCGGCGGTGACGTCTTTCGACAGGAAAGTCTTCGCGCCTACGACGACATCGTCACAGATTGAGATGTGACCCACCGTGCCCGTTTGTCCGGCAAACATACATCGCTTGCCGACCGTCGTACTGCCCGCAATTCCCGTCATGGCAGCCATCGCCGTGTGCTCTCCGATGTGCACATTGTGTCCGATCATACAGAGGTTATCGATACGCACGCCGTTTTCGATAATGGTGTTGTCCAGGGCGCCGCAATCCACAGTCGTATTGGCACCGATTTCCACATCATCGCCGATACGCACGCCTCCAACCTGAGGGACTTTGATCCAGCCGTCCGGAGTCAATGCGTTGCCAAACCCGTCGGATCCGAGCACGACGCCCGGATGAAACAGACCACGCTCGCCGATCTCGACCTTTCTTGCCAAGGTGACGTTCGCAATAAATCGGCAGTCGTTGCCGACCACACAATCCGGCCCAATAACGGTCCCAGGCCCGACATAGGTATTCTCGCCGATTCTCGAATGTTCTCCCACGACCGCGTTTGCGGCAATGTGAGCGCTGCTCGCGACGACCGCTGACGGCGCTACTACGGCGGATTCGTCCACGCCGGGCTCAAACGTCGACGGAGGACAGACGACGGCGGCCATTCGGGCATAGCAGGCGTAGGGATCTTCACTGACAAGCGCCGCGACAGGCGACGCGTCGGCATCGGCCGCTCGCAAAATGACGGCGGCCGCGCTGGTAGAAGATAACTGGTCTTTAAACGCTGCGCCGGAAAAGAAACTCAGGGAGTCCGGGCGCGCATTAGCCAGGGATGCGACACTGTTGACAACAATATCGGGATCACCGATCAGCTCGCAGCCAAATCGTGTGGCAAGTTCTCCGAGGCTGATCGGCATAGCAGTTCAAGCCTTACTCGTACACCGTCAAAGTGATCGATAAGTTTGGAGCTAGCGAGCGCTGGTTGCCTGATGATTGGCTTCTACGGCACGCAAAACTTCTTCCGTGATATTGACCGCGTTGCTCGCAAAGAGCACACCATCACCGACGATCAGGTCGTAGCCCTGCTGTTGAGCGAAGTCCTGAACATCCTTGAGGATCGAACGCTGTAAAATTCCGTACTCTTCATTTTGACGAAGATTCAGGTCCTCCCGAAACTCGTTTTGCAAGCGATTCACTTCACGCTGCAAATCACGCAGGTCTTTTTCCGCGTTGCGGCGCTCTGTTTCACCCATCACAGCGAAGTCTTTTTGCGCCTTGGCGGAGAGATCTTCGAATTCCTTTTGCTTTGCCAGAAACTCACGCTGACGCGGCGCAAACTCTTCCTGCAAAGCATCCATGGCAATCTTCGTCTGCGGTGCCCGCTCAATCAAAGCCGGCAAACTGACCACACCGATCTTCATATCTTGTGCCACAGCCGGAAGTGCAAACGCGAAAAACAGGGCAATGCCCAACACTGTCTTGATCATCTGTTGCTTTACAACACTCATAAACTTTCCATTCCTTAAAACGCTTGTCCAATGGAGAACTGGAATCTTTCTATCTCGTCTCCGTAATACCTGTCATTACCTTCATATTCATTTAACGGATAAGCGTAACTAAATCGGAACAGCCCGAGTGGCGCCAGCCACTGAACGCCGATCCCCACCGAGGTGCGCAATTCGTCAAATTCCGGTTCGTATGAAAACGGGCTACCCAGTTTATCGGTGAAGGCAACCTCGCCTGTGTTAAATACGTTTCCGATGTCATAGAAGAGGCTAGCTCGTGCCTGGCTCGCCCATTTGTCCGGAAGCGGAAGTATAAGCTCTAGCTGACTCGCAACCAACATATTACCGCCATATGGGCGGCCAAAGCTGTCCCGTGGCCCGAGGTAGGACTCCTTGAACCCGCGGACGGACTGGGGACCACCGCCGTAGAACTGCTTGTAAGGTGGTAACGCCGTCGTATCCCCAATACCCTCGCCTATGCCCAGCTCCGAGTTGAGGCGCACTATCCACTTCCGGCTAATCGGGAAGTACTTCGTGAAAGTGTACCTGGCTTGATAGAACTCAATATCGCTACCCGGGGCAGTCACCGAAAGGAAAATCTGCTGGCGAGTGCCGCGATTGGCGAACAAGGCGCGATTGCGGCTGTCATAGGTCCAACCAGCGATAAGCTCAATAGTATCGAACTCCGTGCCAAAGACGACAACACCGCCGCCGAAGTCCTCGATGAACTGGTCGCCGTTGTTTGCCACCCAGTCCCGGGACTGCTGCGTGGAATTGGTCGACGAAATCAATTCCGAGTGCTGGACAGTGGCACCAAAAGAGAGTGACTGGTACTCCGAAATCGGATAGCCGTAATCGATCGTACCGCCGAAAGTCTCCGTCGAAAAGTCTGACGCCGCCGATGTAAACTGCGTAATGTCCCTGTAGTTAACGCTCACTGTCCGGCGAACACCGTCCATCGTGCGATAGGGATCCGTGTGCGACAGGCTATAAAGCTTCTGATATCGGCCGGAATTGAGTTCGAGCGCTACACGATTGCCCGTGCCCAGGAAATTCGTGTGCACAATGCTGCCGTTGAGCAGTACACTCTGTGACTCTGAGTAACCCACGCCGCCCGAGAACTGTCCCGGCATACGGTATTTCAGATCATAGTCGACATCGACCAGGTCAGGACTGCCCGGAACCGGCGAGGTATTCGTTTCAACACTTTCGATATACGGCAGACGTTGCAGGAGAATCTTGGAACGATCGATCAGCGAGTTTGAGAGATACGAACCTTCCATTTGCCGCATTTCACGTCGCAAAACCTCGTCATCCACTTCGTCAACGCCATTGAAGCCGATGCGTCGTACATAAACACGATTCTGCGGATTGATGTAAAACGTTACTGAGACCTGTTTATTCTCATGATCGAGTTCCGGAACCGGTTCGATCTCGGCATTCGCATAGCCTTCCTCACCCAGTCGGAACGACATCAGCTCACTTGTCGACGTTAACGCTCGCTGGTTAAACACAGAACCCGGTTGAGCCAGTATCAGCCCGCGCAGGAAAGCCTCGGGAATTACCATCTCGCCCACGAGTTTCACCTCGGAAATCGTGTAGAGATCGCCTTCGTCGATGCCAATGGTGACAAACATATCCTGCTTGTTCGGCGAAATTGCAACTTGTGTCGATTCGATCTTGAAGTCCGCGTAGCCGCGGTCCATGTAGAACGAACGCAGTACTTCGAGATCGCCTTCGAGCGCCTCCTTGGCGTAACGGTCATCCTGGCGTATCCAGGAAAGCCAGTTGGCCGTATCGAGCGTGAAGCCGTCACGAATATCGCTCTCGTCGAAAGTCTCGTTACCGACGATATTGACCTGTCGAATCTTGGCGCGATCACCTTCCTTCACAGTGATCTTCACTCGCACCGTATTGTTGGGGCGATCCTGAATATCGGTCTGGATAGCGACACCGTACTTGCCGCGATCGTAGTACTGTTCTCGCAGGAACATTTCGACATTGTCCAGTACCGAACGGTCGAACGTCCGGCCTCTTGCAAGTCCGACGCCGCGCAATGACTCCATCAAGTCTTCCGTCTTGATGTCCTTGTTACCCTCCATCTCGAAACTCTCGATGGACGGCCTTTCCACGACGACAATGACCAGCGTTTCGCCATCGCGCCGCATTTCGATGTTGTCGAATAAATTCTGGCCGTAGAGCGAACGGATCGCCTCCGCAATACGGATGTTATCGACCGTATCACCGACATTGACGGGCAGGTAATTGAAAACCGTGCCCTCAGAAATGCGCTGCAATCCTTCGACCCGCATGTCCTTGACGACGAAGTCCTCCGCCGCCAAAGTCGTCATCGGCAGCATCGCCAGCAGCAGGAATAATGTATGTCTCATCCGCAATGTATTTCCGTTTATCCGGGCTACCCCAGAATTCTCGCCAAATCGTTATAAAACGCAAAGCTCATCAAAAGCAGTAATGCAAAGATACCCACTTGCTGTCCGAGCATCTGTGCCCGATCGGTCATCGGGCTACCTTTCACCATTTCAATTAGCTGGTAGACAATCTGACCACCGTCGAGCACCGGAATCGGCAGCAAATTCAGGACGCCAAGGCTGATGCTGACAACCGCCAGGAACCCCAGGAAATACTTCACGCCGCGTTGTGCCGATTCACCGGCAATTTGACCGATATTGATCGGTCCACTGATGTTCTTGATCGAAACATCGCCGGTCACCATGCGGCCAAGCATGCGCACTGTAAACAATGTGGACGTCCACGTTTTGACGGCGGCTTCATTCAGTGACTGAAGCGGCGTAAATGTGCGTCGATAATAATAGTCGGACGATGGTTCCGGCATGGTAATGCCCAATAAACCACGTTTCTCGCCATTGACGTCTTGCTCGCCAAGCGTAATGTCGACCGACATTATCGAGCCATCGCGCACGTATTCGACCGAGACGCGCTGATTGGCGCGTGGAGCAACGGCGGCGACGAGATCACTGAACGTCTTGATACGTTCCCCGTTGATTGCATGGATGCGATCCCCAACGGCCAGGCCCGCGGATTCGGCCGCACCACCCGCCGACAGCTCACCAATCTCCGCCGGCGGCTGCCAAACCTCGAATCCCAATCCATCGAACAGTAGCCCCGGCTCAGTGAGGCGAGCACGATCATCGCCAACGGCGATAACGGCCGATCGCTGCCATCCCCGCTCGCCTTCGAGCGTCAGTGGCACCCGACCATCGGAGACCATGTTGTCCAGGATTGCGACGAGTGTCGATTCCCAGTCCAGCGTCTCTACGTCGCCAACCGCGACAATCTTGTCGCCAAACTCGAGCCCCGCCTTATCAGCATAGGATCCCGGCAGTACGTCACCGACGGCCGGCTTCAACGCCATGACACCGCCCGCGAACAGCACCCAGTAGGCAAGGACCGCAAACGCGAAATTGAAGGCGGGACCGGCCAGCAGTACGGCAATCCGGGACGGTATTGGCCGATGGTCGAAAGCGCGGCCTTCATCCTCGCTCTCCACCGGCCCATCGCGACTGTCGAGGAAGCGAACGTAGCCACCGAGCGGGATCGCCGACACACAGTATTCAGTCTGGTCATCGCCGGAGACACGCATCCAGAGCGGCTTGCCGAAGCCGATCGAAAACCGCAAAACCTTCATGCCCAGCCAGCGACCGACAATGTAGTGGCCAAACTCGTGCACCGCGACGAGAATGCTGATCGCCGCTACGAATGCCAATAAACTGATAATTGCGCCATTCACGAAGCCATAATCCCTATTGTGATCATGCACTTACCATTCGATATGGGCCCCGGACGAAGGTCGAGGACGTCCCCTGAACTATGTTGACTGACGCGATGCGCCGCAGTTCCCGCCACATTGAACCGCAGGGTAATGGGGACTCGATGAATATTACATGAATACCTCATCACACAAGTCCCAGCCAGCGGAGGCCAAGCGCGAATAGCGGCGCCGCCGCCGCGACACTATCGATGCGATCCAGAACACCGCCGTGGCCCGGGAACAGTGAGCCGCTGTCCTTCAGTCCCGCGGTGCGTTTGAACATGCTGACCGTCAGATCACCGACGATCGACAACGCGGCTACCGCCAGGCAGAAGGGCAGAAGCACAGCGAGACTGGCATCGGTCCAGCGGAATCCAACGATTGCCAGCGCGGCAACAACCAGCAATCCACCGAAAACACCTTCCCAGGTCTTGCCGGGACTGATACTCGGCGCGAGCTTCACGCGCCCGAATCGCTTGCCGACGAAATACGCGCCCGCATCTGCCGCCCAGACAATCAACAGCGAGAACAACAGTTTCTCAGGCCCAATGCGATACAAGACAATCAATGCCGTGAACAAAGGCACCAGTACCAACGCACCCGCGACCCAGCGTACGAGTCGAGGTATCGGCGTCGGAAAAAACATCGTCCAGACAAACGCCGCAAACCACCACAGGAATGCGATCTGCAACACCGCCACGGAACCTGTGGGGAACACGACGTACGACGCGAGGACCAGGGCAGCGATAACCGCGACATAGACCCCGCGATATGTCGGCACGGACAATCCCAGGAACGCCGACCATTCCCATGCACCTGCGATTATCAGAAGACCAATAATCAGTTCGGCTGCAGTCGGTGGAATCACGAACAGTATGACCCCTAATACAAGGAGCGCGACAACGGAGGTGACTATGCGTGTTTTCAGCATCACGCCGCCCCGATCTGCTCGGCTGTCTGGCCATAACGGCGCTGCTTTTGTGCAAAATAGCGCAGAGCACGCTCGAACTGCTGCGCATCGAATTCCGGCCACAGAACGTCTGTGAACCACAATTCCGAATACGCCAGATTCCACAACAGAAAATTGCTTATGCGCTGCTCGCCGCCGGTTCGGATCAACAAGTCCGGTTCCGGACAATCCGCCAGCTGCAACTCCGCCGACAATTTCACTTCGTCGATCTCATCGACTTTGATCTCACCGTTCGCGACTTTGGCTGCGAGCTTTTTGGTCGCAACGATTATGTCCCAGCGACCTCCGTAAGCCACGGCGACATTGAGCAACAGCCCGGTATTGCGGCGGGTTTTTTCCTCGGCTGCCGCAATTTTCTTGAGAAGGCCTGGCTTCAGTTGCTCCCGTGCGCCGATAAAACGTAGCCTCACATTATTACGATGCAGTTCGTCAACTTCCCGTCGCAACGCTTCGACAAAAAGTGACATGAGGCTGCTCACTTCTTCGGCAGGCCGACCCCAGTTTTCGCTGCTGAAAGCGAACAGGGTCAAACATTCGATACCATGCGATGCCGCCGCCTCGACCGTTGATCGAACCGACTTAACACCTGCACGATGGCCGGCATGGCGCGGCTTCTGCCTGGCGCGCGCCCACCGCCCGTTGCCGTCCATTATGACCGCTACATGTCTGGGCATATTTGCTTGTTCGAGGGCCACTGTCTTCGCTGACGGAATCCGGTCAATCAGACCTCCATCAACTCCGCTTCTTTTTCCGCAAGGACTTTGTCGATTTCGGCGACATGTTTGTCCGTGATGGCCTGTATTTCCCCTTCGCCACGATGCTCATCATCCTTGCCAATCATCTTCTCTTTGAGGAGTTCCTTGAGATCGTGCAATGCGTCACGACGAATATTTCGCACAGCGACTCGCGCGCCTTCGGCTTCGTGGCGAACGATACGAATCATGTCTTTGCGGCGCTCCTCCGTAAGTGGAGGCAAGGGCACGCGTATAACCGTTCCGGCCGATGCAGGATTCAGTCCCAGGTCCGAGTTCATGATGGCCTTCTCGACGACTTTCACCATGTCTTTCTCCCACGGCGTAACGATCAGCGTGCGCGAGTCTTCGACACCCACATTCGAAACCTGGGACAGTGGAACCTGGCTGCCATAGTATTCAACGGTGATATGGTCGAGCAGGCTGGTATGCGCGCGGCCTGTGCGAATCTTGGTCAGATCTTGCTGTAATGAGGCGACACTCTTGGCCATGCGACCGGAGGCGTCTTTCTTGATATCATCCAACACGATTAATGCCCTCTTCTGCTACTCATAATTCTGCCGATCCCACGACGCTATTCAGGCGCTCACCAATGTACCGACGTCGGCGCCCGACATCGCTCGAACCAAGGCATTACTTTGTGTCAGATCGAACACGCGCAACGGCAAGTGGTTATCGCGGCACATTACGATTGCGGTTGCGTCCATAACAGAAAGTTTGTCGGCAAGAACGCGATCGTAGGAAACTGTGTCGTAGCGTTTCGCATCCGAGTTGGTCAAGGGATCACTATCGTAGACACCATTCACTTTGGTCGCTTTCAACAATACGTCGGCGCCGATTTCGATCGCTCGGAGACTCGCGGCGGTGTCCGTTGTAAAGAACGGATTACCGGTGCCGGCCGCAAGAATGACGACCCGGCCTTTCTCGAGATGTCGCACCGCGCGACGGCGAATGTAGTCCTCACAGACCTCGTGAATTTGCAGCGCGGACATGACCCGTGCATAAACGTCGAGCGACTCCAACGCATCCTGGATAGCCAGCGCGTTCATCACGGTCGCGAGCATGCCCATGTAATCGCCCGTCACACGGTCCATTCCGGCTCGCGCCAATCCGGCGCCGCGAAATATATTGCCACCGCCGATGACGATGGCTATCTCGACACCGGATTTTCGCGCTGTTGAAATTTCGGCCGCGATACGCTGTATGACTTTGGGCTCGATGCCGTAGTCCAGTTCTCCCATCAACGCCTCACCGCTGAGCTTCAGCAGTACGCGACGATACTGAACGGGAGAATTACTCATACACAACCCTCTTTAGTGTCATTACCGGAACCCGACGGCCGTTGATTTTAGCGTATTCCGCAGCAAGGGTCTTTACTAAAATCAATCAGTTAGGAAAGATTCCTCAACCGGCGCCTTTTACCTGCGCCATCACATCTTCGACAAAATTATCTTCTTTCTTCTCGATGCCCTCACCGACCTCGAAGCGCACGAACGAATTGACGCTCGCGTCAGCGGCTTTTAGCAGCTTGCCGACCGACAGATCGGGGTCTTTCACGAACGGCTGACCAACGAGAGTGATTTCCTTGAGAAACTTCGCGATTCGACCCGTGACCATCTTCTCCGCGATCTCAGGTGGCTTGCCCGACGCTTCTGCCTGCTCCGAGAATATGCGACGCTCTCGTTCCAGGGTCTCCGCCGGAACCTGCGTCTCATCGATGCACAACGGGTTAATAGCGGCGACATGCATGGCAATGTCACGAGCCAACGCCTCATCACCACCATCGAGCGCCACGACAGCACCGATGCGAGCCCCGTGTGTGTAGTGACCGATCGGCCCGCCGCCTTCGATGAACGCTGCACGACGCACCGAAATGTTCTCGCCGACCTTCGTCACCAGTTCGGTGCGCGCTTCCTCGACGGTTCTCGAGTCGCCAATGGCCAGTGATGCCAGCGCCGTAACATCGGTGGTTTCCGACGCCAGCGCCGCTGTGGCAACCGCTTCGGCAAACGCAACGAAATTCTCGTCCTTGGCCACGAAATCGGTCTCGGAATTGACCTCTACGATAACCGCTTTGCCAGCGTCATAAGCGATGACAACGCGGCCATCCGCCGCGACGCGGCTGGATTTCTTGTCGGCTTTCGCCTGACCTGATTTGCGCAATTCCTCAGCGGCAGCGCTCAAATCACCATTCGTTGCGACGAGTGCTTTTTTGCACTCCATCATGCCAGCGCCTGTGCGCTCACGAAGTTCCTTCACCATGGATGCTGTAACAGACATCGCCTAACCCTCCGCTTTCTGGTCAGCCGCTGGTTTAGCCTCGGGCTCCGCCTTTTCAGCAGCGCCAGCGTCCTTTTTCGCTGCAGGTGTCTTCTCCGCTTTGGCCTCGGCTTTTTCTTCAGATTTCGCTTTGGTTTTGGCTTCGGCCTTTTCGGCTGCTTTGGCTTCGCTTTTGTCGTCCGCGACAGACTTGTCCTTCGAAGTCGTCTTGACCTTGGCTTCGGCTTTTTCGCCAGGTTTCACGTCGAGGTCCGACTCGACCTTGTCATCAGCCTTGGGCTCAACCTTCTTCGCTGCCGGCTTTTTCTTGATCGCGGCTTTCTTTGAAGGCTTTTTCTTGGCCGCTTTCTTTTTGGCACGCGTTTTCTTGGGTTTGCCTTCCGCATCAAGTTCGACAAACTCGTCTTCACCAAGCGCAACCTCCGGCAGCGACGCTCTGCCGTCCAGGACGGCGTCTGCCATCAACGAGGAATACAGTTCAATCGCTCGCATCGCATCGTCGTTGCCTGGCACAACGTAGTCGACACCTTCCGGCGAACAGTTCGTGTCAACGATGGCAACCACAGGAATACCGAGCTTCTTCGCTTCGCGGATTGCAATGTCTTCATGATCGACGTCAACGACGAACAGGACGTCCGGCAACGAACGCATCTTCTTGATGCCGCCAAGGCTGCGCTCGAGCTTTTCCTGCTCTCGACTCAGGCCAAGTATTTCTTTCTTGGTGAGCCCTTCGAAACCGCCCTCCTCAGCCATCTGCTCGAGCGTCATGAGACGTTTTACGGACTGACGAATCGTTTTGTAATTGGTGAGCATGCCACCAAGCCATCTTTGGCTGACGAACGGCATCTCGCAGCGTTTCGCGTGGGTCTGAACCGCTTCGCGAGCGGCGCGCTTGGTACCGACAAACAACACGGTACCGCCGTCCGCAACCGTTGCTTTCACAAACGCACTGGCCTCGCGGGCCAACGGCAAGCTCTTCTCAAGATTGATAATGTGGATTTTGTTACGTTCGCCAAAGATGAACGGAGCCATCTTTGGGTTCCAGTAACGGGTCTGATGACCAAAATGCACGCCAGCCTCTAGCATCTGGCGCATGGTTACGTCTGCCATTTCTATATCTCCGGGTTAGGCCTCCGTATACCCCATTCCGCAACCCCTTTTTCGGCGGGGCACCCTGCGAAACGTGACGATATACGTGTGATTTTTTTGCGCCAGCGAGCAACTTGTTGCTACTGACGCGCGCGCTTTATACCATAGCCGCCCGCGCCCAACAACGCGGAATTGCAGCATTTTCACGAACGAAAACGGGGTCGAACCGAGGTTTTCCCGAAGACGGCGAAAACGGGGTCGAACCGAGGTTTTCTGCCTCGTCGCGGCGGGATACCACCCTGCCAACAGGAAAACCTCGGTTCGACCCCTAATTTGTGGAGGTTTTCTGCCTCGTCGCGGCGGGATACCGCCCTGCCAACAGGAAAACCTCGGTTCGACCCCTATTTGCGAGATTTATGACCGTTACGATCAAGAATGAGGAACAGCAGGAGAAGATGCGCGTCGCCGGGCGACTGGCGTCCGATGTCCTGGACATGATTGGAGATTATGTCAAACCGGGCGTCACGACGGGAGAGTTGGACCGCATCTGCCACGAATACATTGTCGGCGAGCAAGGCGCTATCCCTGCCCCGTTGAATTACCGTGGTTTTCCGAAGTCGATATGCACCTCGGTGAATCACGTTGTCTGTCACGGTATCCCGGGCGAGAAGACGCTGAAATCCGGGGACGCCCTCAATATTGACGTCACCGTCATCAAGGACGGCTTTCATGGCGACACCAGTCGCATGTTCTTCGTCGGCAAGCCCAGTATCAAGGCCAGGCGATTATCGGATATTGCTTTTGAAAGCATGTGGTTAGGCATCCGGGAACTGAGTCCGGGCAAGCACCTCGGCGACGTCGGCGCCGCTGTACAGAAGCACGTCGAGAAGAACCGCTGCTCCGTCGTTCGGGAGTATTGTGGCCACGGCATCGGCCAGGTCTTCCACGAGGATCCGCAGGTGCTGCACTACGGAAAGCCCGGCACGGGCATGGAGCTTCGAGAGGGCATGACCCTGACTGTCGAGCCGATGGTCAATGACGGCAAGGCCGGCGTGAAACTGCTTCCCGACGGCTGGACGGTCGTGACAAAAGACCATAGCCTGTCGGCGCAATGGGAGCATACTGTGCTGATTACAGCCGACGGCTTCGAGGTTTTGACACTTGGCGCAGACGATCGCTGACAATTCAGTAAGTTACAGCGACATACGCTCCGCGTTGGCGGCGGCCAACGAAGATCTCCGGACGCGTTTCGAGGCCGGTGACTCGGTGGTCGGCCTGGTCCATGCGCGTGCTGCCGTCATCGATAAATTACTGGTTCAGCTCTGGCAACGGGGCGCGAACAAATCGGGCGCCGCCCTGATCGCTGTCGGGGGCTACGGCCGTGGCGAGTTGCATCCCTATTCCGACATCGACGTCATGGTGTTGCTGCCGGACGAATTGCCGGCTGGCGCCGAGGACGCGCTGTCAGCGTTCGTGACCTCGCTGTGGGACGTCGGCCTGGAGATCGGCCATAGCGTGCGCGACATTGCGCAGTGTTTCGAGCAGGCCCGTTCCGACCTGACGGTTGCGACGACCCTGATGGAAGCGCGCCTGTTGGTGGGTCCGCAGCGACTTTTTGACGCGATGCAGGAGACGATTGCAGCCGATCGAATGTGGCCTTCAACAGAGTTCTTCCTGGAAAAGCGCAAGGAACAAATCGCGCGGCACCATCGCTACCATGACACGGCCTACAACCTGGAACCCAACGTCAAGGGCAGTCCGGGAGGCCTCCGCGACATCCAGATGATCGGCTGGGTTGCCAAACGCCATTTCGGCGCCGCAACGCTTGCGGAACTCGTAGACCACCAGTTTCTGACCCCAGGCCAGCTGCATCGCCTTGAAGAAGGCCAGGCGTTTCTCTGGCGGATTCGATTCGCCCTACACTTTCTCACCGGCCGTCGCGAAGACCGCCTGCTGTTCGACCACCAGATCAAGCTCGCGCACATGCTGGGCTACGAGGACGCAAGCTACACGCTGGCCGTCGAGCAGTTCATGCAGCGCTATTACCGGACGGTCATGGAACTCAGCCGTCTAAACGAAATGCTGCTGCAACTGTTCGAAGAAGCCATATTGATGGATCCCGATGCGCCACCCGATCCATTGAACGAACGCTTTCAGATCAAAAACGGTTTTTTGCAGACCATCCATGACCAGGTATTCACGGACGATCCGTCGGCTCTGCTGGAGATGTTCCTTGTGCTGCAGCAGAATCCGGACATTCGTGGTGTCAGCGCATTTACGATCAGTCTTATCAAGCGCAATCTGCACCTGATCGACGACGAGTTTCGACAAAACCCTCGAAACCACCGCTTGTTCCTGAACATTCTTCGTGCCAAGCAAGGTGTCACAAGCGGACTGCGCCGAATGAACCTCTATGGCGTATTGGGCCTCTACATCCCGGCATTTGGCCGCATTGTAGGCCGAATGCAGTACGATTTGTTCCATGCGTACACCGTCGATGAGCATACGCTGTTCGTTGTTAGCAACCTGCGACGATTCTCGCTAACCCGCTTCGACGACGAGTTTCCACATTGCAGCGAAATCATGCAGTCGCTGGAAAAACCCGAAATCGCCTATCTCGCGGGACTCTTCCACGACATCGCAAAGGGCCGTGGCGGCGACCACTCCGAACTGGGTGCCGTCGATGCCGAGGCGTTTTGTCTCGAGCACGGATTGAGCAAATATGAAGCCAGAATCGTCGCGTGGCTGGTCAAACACCATCTTATTTTGTCGACCACGGCGCAGAAGAAGGATATCGGTGACCCGGAGGTCATCAACCAGTTTGCAAGTACCGTTGGCGATCCGCTGCATCTCTCGTACCTGTATCTGCTAACAGTCGCCGATGTCAGAGGCACAGACCCCAAACTCTGGAACTCATGGAAGGCGCAATTGTTCTTTGATTTGTACGAGCTGACGCGGCGCGCGCTGCGGCGGGGTCTGGAAAACCCGATCGACCGTGAGCAGCTGATTCTCGAGAAACAGACCAAAGCGCGCGAAATGCTCAGAGCGAATGGCCTTGCCGACAAACGCATCGACGAAGTCTGGCAACTGATGAACTCGAACTACTTCTTGCGCCACCGCAGCAACGAGATCGCATGGCACACCGAATGGCTTGCAGACTCCGATTGCGACTCCCGCATAGGGCTGGTTGAGGTGCGTCGTCGAAAGAACGGCGACGGCGTTGAAGCTGTATTGTATACACCGAGCACCAAGCGAACGTTTGCGCACGCGACTGCGGTGCTCGACGAACTCGGCATGACCATCATGGACTCCCGAATCGTGCCGCTGGAAAAGGGCTACAGCATCGACTCGTTCGTCTTTATGGAACTCGACAATCGGGTTGTAATAGACGACGCCCGCATCGCCAAGATTCGGCGCTCACTAACTCGTGTATTGACTGCATTTGACGACAATGAAGTGACGGTTACGAGGACGCTGCCGCGCCAGGCGCGCATGTTCACGACTCGGACGACTGTCGATTTCAGTCCAAGCACGTCCAGCGACAATACCGTGCTGGAAATTGTCGCTGCCGACCGCCCGGGGCTGCTGAGCACAATCGGGAGCGTCTTTATTGAGCGAGCTGTCGATATCGAGGCGGCGAAAATCATGACGATCGGGGAGCGAGCCGAGGATGTATTCTACATACGGCACGAGTCGGGTATGCCGCTCGATACGGCCGCCCAGAACGAGCTGCGGGAAGCGTTGTTGGCCCGATTGGACGGCGACCTGAACTGATCATTGGCCCGTGCCCTTCCGGAAACTACGCGCAGACGCACGAGAAGAGGTTCAAAGTCACAGCACAGGACACTTGAATGCAAGAACTCGAAACGATTATCGAACACGCATACGACAACCGGGCGCAGGGATTTGCCGACCGGCCGGCCGTCGAAGCGGCCGTCGCCGAGGCGATCACCCTCCTCGATTCAGGCAAAGCGCGCGTCGCCGTACAAGAAGACGACGGCTGGCATGTCAACCAATGGCTGAAGAAGGCCGTGCTATTGAGTTTCGGCCTGAGCGACAACGAAGTAGTCGAAAGCGGCCACACGCGCTTTTATGACAAGGTCGCGATGAAGTATGCCGACTACACGGCGGAACGGTTCGCCGAAGACGGCGTGCGCGTCGTACCGGATGCCATAGTCCGCCGCGGCGCTTACGTCGCCCCGGACGTCGTCTTGATGCCTAGCTATGTCAACATCGGCGCGTTTGTCGACAGCGGTACGATGGTCGATACCTGGGCGACAGTCGGAAGCTGCGCGCAGATTGGCAAGA
>Ga0265303_10000303_pt1 | contig 26946 bp, 21 predicted proteins | sample Helome_2_FD_192494 | JGI IMG/M metagenome (GOLD analysis project Ga0265303, IMG submission 192494) | Marine sediment microbial communities from subtidal zone of North Sea - Hel_20160317 (Illumina Assembly) | ecosystem: Environmental > Aquatic > Marine > Subtidal zone > Sediment ... | reverse complement strand
GCTAGAGAAATGGGCGCGCGCCACGAATACGACCGTGTTCTTTTTCGAGGCGTTCGACGAGCCATGGAAAGGCGACCCGGGTGCTCCGCTCGGCGCCGAAAAGCACTGGGGCCTGTTCAACGTCGATCGAACCCCCAAAAAACTGATTCAGGAGCGCCCAGACGCGAACCCCGAATCGCAGTGATCGCCTATCGGCGCCCCACCCTCACTCGACCAGCAGCAGCGAACCAAACAGCCCGGCATCGATCCAGCCGCGGTCTTTGTTCTCCCCTGGCGCGGATTCGGAGCCGATGAAGTTCTCGCGGAGCTCGCTACCGTCGTTGTCGCACCAGGCGAGCATCAGCCCCATCACTTTGCCGGCCGATAGCTTCACCGGCACGTTCTTGTCGGACCCGTCCACGTAGTCGTCGGTGTAGACGTCGATCGCAAGCTCCCAGACAATCGTGTTGCCGTGCTGCCGCCAACGGCTCTGCACGTGATGGGAGTAGCTGTGCGGCAACTTATCGGGGCCGATGTCGATCGCCTGGTTGTCGAGCGACATGTGATAGGCGAACGCATTGTGGTTGTACTGGTGATTCCCGCCCGAGTAGTCCTCGTCCAGGAAGATCTCGAGGCAGTCGTCATCCCAGTACTGGACGAGCGGGTCGCGGTGGCTATCGAACAAAATGTCGTCGACGACCTCGGCGAGGACGTAGATTTTCTCGGCAGTCCAGACCACCTTGAAGCGACCTCGGAAATCCTTGGCAGTGTACTCGGGGCCGAGCCAGCGATGGGTGAGCTCGTGCCAGCGCGCCCGCTGCCAGACGGCCTCGTTGGCGACGCCGTCGACCTTGGGCGCTTGCTTCGCGTGGGGAGCGCGATACTCGCTGCGTCCCGGGTCGTGACTGGGGCGCTTGGCGGCAGCGACCGCCGGTGCAAGCGGCACGGCGACCGCGATCAGCCAAGCGAAGATGGCTCTCATGGGAAACATCCGCCGGGCTCGACACCCAGGCCGCTCTCTTCGAGACGGCCGCTCTCAGATGAATTTCGGATTCCCATCCTTGTCCCACAGCCCCCAGTAAGCGCCGACATCGCCCTCATCGCCGACTTTCCAGGCCTCGTCGAACGACGAGAAATAGAAGATCTCGACATCCTCTTCGTGCGCCCACTGGTAGGTCCGGATGAAATATTTCAGCGCGTGGTCGTACGAGGGTACCGCCGCACCAAACGGAGACCCCACGCTCGGCCAGCCGGTCTCGCTGATGATGACCTTCTTGCCATTCGCAACGTACTGCGCTCGTCGATACATTTCCTTCATGTACAGCAGTGAATATTCCACGGGGCAGCTTTCCCAAAAAGGGTAGCAATTGACCAGCAGCGTATCGCAGGCTGCGGCGACGCGGGGATGGTTCTCGAACAGGAAATAGGCATCGACCGTGCCCACGGGAACACCGGGCACCGCGGCTTTCGCGCGCTCGACGTAATCGATCAGTTGATCCTCGGAAAGGTCTTCGCGCAGCATGACCTCGTTGCCGACCGCGAGAATGTCGGCATGCCCCGCACGGGCGACCTCGATGCCATTGCGCAGCTCGATTTCGTTCAACTCGAGCTCTTCCGACAAGTTGACGCCGACCATCGTCTTCAAACCGTTCTCGTGTGCGATGCGAGGCGTTTGCTGGTTGCCCTCTCTGCAGGAAAAGCTCCGAATCCAGTGCGTGTAGGGTTGGATGATACTTAGCCGCTCGCGGATCTGGCGCTCGCTGATTTCGGTCCCCGGGGACTGGCCCTCGATGTACGGGCTAAACGACATGCCGTGGATCTTCTGCCTCAGAATGCCCTGGAGCAGCCCTATCTTGTCCGCGCGCGACATCTGCGACAGATCGGTACCCAGGAGCCCCGGAAACCCTGGCACTTGATAACCCGAGCGTCTGAGGCCCACGGCGGCGCTCGACCGGGAGCTCACGGCAAAATCTTTGTTGGACGCTCTTGACACAATCGCTCCACCTTGGCGCAGCGGATACGCCAGCGAGAAAGCCTAACACGACCGAAGCGTTGACCTGCCTCGAGGAGCGGGAATCCTCTCACATCGGGGACTTCGCTATGTTTCCACCTTGAAAAAAGACCCGAGTCGAAGCTGGTTTCCCGGCATTCAAGAGCAGAATGGCCGTGGGAGCCCTATGAACCCCCGGTGGCGAACTCCATCTCTTCAATTCCACCCGCCGAGCTCGATGAGGCGCTTCGTGTGGACGTCCGCGTTCTCGGCGACCTCCTTGGCGAGGTCCTCCGGCAGCAGGCGGGGCCGGACGTGTACGAGACGGTCGAGCGCATCCGCAAGCAGGGCAAAGCGCTGCGGGAACCAGACGCAAGCGATCGAGACCCGGCCCTCGCGGAGCTCTACGCGATCGTCGAGGCGCTCCCGCCCGAGACTGTGGGCGAAGTCGTTCGGGCATTCTCTCTTTTCCTCACGCTGGCCAATACCGCAGAGCAGCGGCACAGGGTGCGCGAGAGGCGAACCGCCGAGATGCGCGCGGCGCGCGGCGAGGTCGTTGAACCGCGACTTGATTCCTGCAGCGACGCGATTGAGAGAATGATCGGCGCGGGTATCGACCCGGCGCGCGTGCACGAAGCCGCCAGCACGCAGGTTGTCGAGTTCGTGCTCACCGCCCATCCGACTCAGGTGGTCCGGCGCACGCTCCTTCAGCGATACAATCGCATCGCGGATTCGCTCCGCGACGGCGATCGAAAGGACCTCACCCCGGAGGAGCAGGATGCGGTACGGTCACAGCTTCGACGAGAGATCTCGACCGTCTGGCATACCGACGAGCTGCGTCGAAGTCGCCCGACGCCCACCGACGAAGTGCGCGGCGGGCTCGCCGTCTTGGAGCAGTCGCTCTGGCACGCGGTGCCGCGCTTCCTGCGGCGCCTGGACGCTGCCCTCCAGTCGCAGACGGGGCGCGGCCTACCCATCGACGCCCGTCCCATTCGTTTCGGCTCGTGGATGGGTGGAGATCGCGATGGGAACCCCAACGTCACGGCGAGGGTGACCCGAGAGACGGTCCATCTTTGCCGTTGGACCGCGGCCAAGCTCCTCCACGACGAGGTGGACGCGCTCTGCCAGGAGCTCTCCATGGACACGGCGAGCGATGCGCTGCGCGAACGGGCCGGCACCGACCGAGAACCCTACCGCGCGCTTCTCCGCAGGGAGCGCTCTGTGCTCGCCGAAGCGCTTCGCCACATCGAGGATGACCTCGAGCGCTTGCAGTCGGGTAGCGCTGAGCTGCCGCAGCTCGATTCGCCCGCCCCGTCCACGCAGTCCTTGCTCGACGCGCTCATGCTGACGCGCACCTCCCTAGAAGAGACTGGGCAGAAGGTCGTCGCGGAGGGCCGGCTTCTCGATCTGATCCGCCGAATCCACTGCTTCGGCTCGCACATGGTGCGGCTCGACATTCGCCAGGAGGCGGCCCGGCACACGGAGGTTCTCGACGAGCTGACTCGATATCTGGAGCTCGGAGCGTACAGCGACTGGGACGAAGCGGAGCGTCAGAGGTTTCTCATCGCCGAGCTTGGTTCGAAGCGACCCCTGATTCCAGAGGACATGCCCGCCTCGAATCAGGTGCAAGAGGTCCTCGACACCTTCCGCATGCTCGCCACCCTGCCCCGGGATTCGCTCGGTGCGTATGTGATTTCGATGGCCCGTCAGCCAAGCGACGTGCTGGCAGTCGAGCTCTTTCAAAAGGAGGCCGGAATCGCCGAGCCGCTGCGCGTCGTACCGCTGTTCGAAACCATTTCGGACCTGCAGGCCTCGCAAGAAGTCATGGCAAACCTGCTCGATCTGCCTTGGTACCGGGCTCGTACTGGCGGTAGCCTCGAGGTCATGATTGGCTACTCCGACTCGTCCAAGGATGGCGGGCGGCTCGCCGCCGCCTGGGAGCTGTACCAAGCCCAAGAGCGCCTCGTCGAGCTTTGTCGTTCGCGGGCAATCCATCTCACTCTTTTTCACGGGCGCGGAGGGAGCATCGGACGAGGCGGCGGGCCGACCCACATCGCCATTCGCTCCCAGCCTGCCGGATCGATCGACGGAACCCTCCGAGTGACCGAGCAGGGAGAGATGATCCAGTGGAAATTCGGGACGCCAGATATCGCCGTGCGCAGTCTCGAGCTCTACTCGTCGGCCACGTTGGAGGCGACACTCACTCCACCTGCGGCCCCGAGTCCCGCGTATCGAACTCGAATGGACGCGCTGGCCGCGCGGGCGATGGCGGCCTACCGCGAGGTGACACGGGCAAGTGGATTCGTTCCCTACTTCCGTGTCGCAACGCCGGGGATCGAGCTCGGTTCGCTTCAGATCGGATCGCGCCCGGCCCGGCGCAAGTCTGGCGATGGGCTGTCCGGCCTGCGTGCGATCCCCTGGATCTTCGCATGGACCCAGACCCGGCTGCTTCTTCCCGCATGGCTCGGCATCGAGACGGCAGTCCAGGAAGCGATCGACGACGACAGACTTGCCGAGCTGCGCGATATGGCCGCGAACTGGCCGTTCTTTCAGTCGATTCTGTCACTCTTGGAGCTCGCGCTGGCCAAGGCCGACGAGCGCATCGCGGCGCGATACGACGCCTTGCTCACTCCTTCAGAGCTCGCTGAGGTCGGCGAGGGGCTGCGCGCGAGACTCAAGCAAATGAGGTCCGTCTTGCTCCATGTCCTCGACCAAGACGAGTTGCTCGAAGCCGATCCCACGCTTCGGCGCTCCCTTCAACTTCGGCGCGCCTATCTCGATCCGATCAACTTGATTCAAGCGGAGTTGCTGCGGCGTCAGCGAAATGCCGACAACGCACAGCTTCAGGACGCTTTGCTGGCCACGGTCAACGGTATCGCGGCGGGGCTCAAGAACACGGGCTGAACAGATGAGTTTACTCAAAACAACCGCGCACGCGCTGCTCTTGTCATCCGCCTGTCTGGTGCTGTGGCCCTTGGCCGCCTCTGCGAAGGCTATCCCGGTGGAACTGCGCCAAACGAAGCAGGGCTGGCAATTGCTGCGCGGTGGGAAGCCGTACTTCATCCGTGGCGCCGGCGGGGATGGCTCGCTCGAGCAGCTGGCGGCGGCGGGCGCGAACTCGGTGCGTACCTGGGGGGCCGATGACATCGGCGCACGTCTCGACGCGGCGCATGCCCTCGGCCTGTCGGTGACGGTCGGGATCTGGCTCGGCCACGAGCGCCATGGGTTCGACTACAGCGACGAGGCCCAGGTGCGCAAGCAGCTGGAAGCCGCCCGCCAGACCGTGCTCCGCTACAAGGATCATCCGGCGGTCCTGCTCTGGGGCATCGGCAACGAAATGGAGGGCTTCGGCGAGGGCGACAATCCCGCCATCTGGAAGGCGGTCAACGACATCGCCGCCATGGTGAAGAAGCTCGACCCGTTCCACCCAACGATGACCGTCACGGCCGAGCTTGGCGGTGGACGCATCGACGGCGCGCACAAGCGCTGCCCCGCGATCGACATCCACGGCATCAACTCTTACGGCGGTGCACCGTCGGTGGCCGAGCGCTACCGTGCCGGCGGCGCGACCAAGCCCTACGTGCTCACCGAGTTCGGGCCGCTGGGCGTGTGGGAGATCCCGAAGAACGACTGGGGCGCACCGAGTGAGCCAACGAGCACTGAGAAAGCGGCGTTTTACCGGCGCAGCTACGAGAGCGGGGTCATCGGCGCGCCGGGCCTCGCCCTCGGTTCGTACGTCTTTATCTGGGGCTTCAAGATGGAGGCCACCCCGACCTGGTACGGCATGTTCCTTCCGGACGGCGCCCCGCTCGGAGCGGTCGATGTCATGACCGAGCTCTGGTCCGGTCGCCCTCCCACAAACCTTGCGCCCACGGTGAAGCCGCTGGTCATCGAGGGTGACCCGAAATTGGATCCGGGGGACGAGGTGCGCGTGCGTGCCGTCATTGCCGATCCCGAAGGGGCTGCGATCCGCGTGCGCTGGGTGCTGCGCCGGGAGCCCGGCGAATACGCGACCGGCGGCGACTTCCGGCCCGTGCCGCCCGAAGTGGAGGGCGCAGTCCTCGAGGGTGGCCCGAAGGGCGCACGGCTGCGCATGCCCAAGGACCCGGGGCCGTATCGGCTGTTCCTCTATGCCTATGATGCCGCGGGCCGCGCAGCGACGGCGAGCGTTCCGCTGTTGGTGAAAGGCGAGGTGCGCACCCCCATGCCGTTTTATGTCTACCGGGACGGTTTCGAAGGGATGCCCTGGGCCCCCTCCGGGTGGATGGGCGCGATCGAGTCGCTGACCTTGGAAGGCGACCATGCGAAGAACCCCCACGAAGGCAAAGCCTGCATCGAGATGCGCTTCGTCGGCGAGGTCGGCACCTGGGTGGGCGTCGCCTGGCAGCACCCCGCCAACAACTGGGGCGACCAGGAAGGCGGCTTCGACCTGACGGGTGCCAAGTACCTCGAGCTCTGGGCGCGTGGCCGTTACAGCACCGAGAAGATCAGCATCGCGGTCGGTCTCCTCGGCGAGGACAAGGCGCACCCCGATTCGGGCAAAACCACTGCCGAGGACATCGTTCTGACGTACGAGTGGAAGCGCTACCGCATTCGCCTGAAGAGGCTCGACCTCTCGAGCATCAAGACCGGGTTCGTCGTCGTCCTCAGCGGCCAGGGCTCACCGCTCACCGTCTATCTCGACAGCATTCGTTTCGTTCGGAAGTAGAGGTGCGAGAAGCGCGTGCTCAGTGGCGCACCAACTCGGATTCGAGCTCTTCGAGGCTCTTGCCCTTAGTCTCCGGCAGCAGGCGCATGAGGAGGATGAGGCCTACTATCGCGAACAGGCCGTAAATCAGGAACGTCAGGCTGTTGCCCAGATTCTGAAGCTCCCAGGGAAAGATGAGCTGCACGGAAAAGCTCACCGCAGAATTGATGAGTCCAACGAAGGATATCGCGAGCCCACGAATCCGGTTTGGAAAGAGCTCCGAGAACAGAACCCACATCACCGGCCCCAGCGAGATCGCGAAGCTCGCGACGAAACCCAGGATACCAACGAGGATGATCGTCGAGTTCATCTCCGCGGAAGCGAAGCCGTAGGACAGGAGCAGCATGCACACCGCGATGCCCGTGAGCCCGGCGCCTAGGAGCGGACGCCGGCCGAGACGATCGATGAACAGGATCGCCAACACCGTGAATACCAGGTTCACGAGGCCCACCAGCACGGCCTGCATGAAGGAGGCATCGGTGCCGATGCCGGACTGCTCGAAGATCATGGGCGCATAGAAGAACACCGAGTTGATGCCGGTGACCTGCTGAAGAACCGCGACCGAGATGCCGATGACCAAGACCAGTCTCATCCTGGGGCGAAACAACTCACGGAGCGAGGCGCGTTCGGTGCTCTGCTCGGCGTGCAGCGACGCTTTCACGGCCTCGATGTCCCTCTCCGCCTGGGCGCCGTCCGTCACCTTTTCGAGCACACGCCGCGCGTCCTCGTCCTTGCCGTTCATCACGAGCCAGCGAGGGCTCTCCGGCACGGCGAACAAAGCGACGAAATAGAAAATGGCTGGCAGGACCTCGACGGCGAGCATCCAGCGCCAGTTCCATTCGCCGAGGCGAAGCGCTTCTGCCCATGCAAGGTCCGACTGCCCTAAGCGTAGAATCAGGTAGTTCGTGAAGAACGCAGCGGATATGCCGATGACGATGTTGAGCTGGTTGAACGAGACCATGCGGCCGCGCATCGTGGCCGGCGCAATCTCAGCAATGTACATCGGCGCAATGATCAGTGCGGCGCCAACCCCGAAACCACCAAGCATGCGCGCGGCAACCAACGTGATGAAACTTGGCGCGACGGCAGACGCTACCGCCGAGATTGCAAACAGCACGGCTGCGATCTTGAGGACCGGGCGCCGACCCAGGCGATCACTGAGCGGCCCCGACACCATCATTGCCAAGGTCGCCGTCAGCGTCAGCGAAGCGACAGACCAGCCCAGCTCGATCTTGCTGAGATTGAACTCGGGCTCGATGAAGGTCACCACGCCGGAAATCACCGACGCGTCAAAGCCCATCAAAAAACCACCGAGCGCGACCGTAAGAGCGACTCTGATCGCGTAGCGCATGATGCTAGTGCTCTAGGGAAGCTGGTCCCAGACCGGATCAGTCCTGCTGGTTGGGCCCCGACAGCCTAGGGTGTCGGCTACTTGGTGACCAGGACGTTGTCGTAGAAGTTCCCGGAAGGTTCGAAGTTCGTCGCGTTCGTCTGGAAGCCAAACTGCAAGATATCGCCTACGCGGTCGTCGGTGATGTCGAGGGTGAGCGTGTAGCCGGTCCAGGTAGACCCAATGGCTGTCGTATCCACGACGTCGATGTCGCTTACCGAGAAACCGGCGTTGGGGTCCAGCGTCTTGATGAACGCGTTGGCCGTACTGCTACCTCCGATGTTGCCTTGTTTAGCTTGGAAGCTGAACGTGTATGTCTTGCCGACCTCGCTTTGTGGAATCCGATTGTTGAAACCGAATGGTTCTTGGAACACGTTGGTCTCGATCAGGACCCCGTTGCCGTGGTCGGCGTTGTTGTAGTCACTGTAGACGCTGAGTTGTTGGGGCTCTTGCTCCGCACCGCCTTGATCGTCGACTAATGCGCAGATCTGCGGGCCGTTGGGCGCGGGACCGCTGTAGTCATACGGAGGGGTAGCGAACGCATTGATGAAGTACACCCAGCCGTCACCGATGACGCCGCCGGTGATATCGAGCTGATTGAAGTCCTGGAAGTAAACGACCTCGACGTTTGGCACGCATTCGCCTGCATCGCACGTCCCGGCGCCGCCGTCGCACGCGTTGGTGTTGTTCGAGGTCTCGCAAACCCCAGCGTTACACACCGGGTCGATGCACTCGTTGCCGGTGGGCGGGCAGTCGACGGATACCGCGCATTCGGGGTTCGTCACGCAATTGCCCTGCCCGTCGCAGGTTCCGTTTCCGCCGTCACAGGCGTTGGTGTTGTTCGAGGTCCCGCAGGTTCCTGCGTCACACACCGCGTCGACACACTCGTTGCCAGTGTTCAGGCAGTCAGCAGGCACCACGCATTCGGGGTTGGGCTCGCAGACGCCTTCGTTGCAAGTGCCCGTGTCATCGTTGCAGGCGGTGGCGTCGTCGACGTTCGAGGTTTCGCAGAGTCCCGTTCCCGGGTTGCACTCCGCAGCGGTGCACTCGTTGCCGTCGTCTTCGCAAACGACGCCCTCGCAGGCGTTTGTGATGGCGCAAAGCCCATCCATACAAACGCCGGCGCCATTCTCGCACTCCGTATCATCGGGCAACTTGCCTTCCACGCATAGGCCGGTTCCCGGATTGCACACGTTCGTCAAGCACTCCCCAAGATCGTCGCAAACGACTCCCTCGCAAAGATCGTTCGGGACGCACTCGCCGTTCATGCACACCCCGGTGGCGTCCTCGCAGCTGGTCCCGTCGTCGACAGGGCTGCTCTCGCACGCGCCGGTGCTCGGGTTACAGGCCTCGGAGGTGCACTCGTTGCCATCGTCTTCGCAGGTGACGTCGTCGCAGGGGTTTCCATCGCCCAAAACGCAGGTCACGCGCACGGTCCACATACTCATGCAATAGGAGCCGTCGTCGTCGGTCACCAAGACCGTGATGTCATCGTCACCTGCCTCCGTGCAGGTGTAGGTGGTCGACGCGGCCATCGGGTCGGCGATTGAGCCGCTGTGCGAGCTCCACATGTACGTGATTGGGTCGCCCTCCTCGTCCGACGCGGTCGAGAAGAGGCTAATGTCGTTGCCGACCGACGTCTGAAGCGGTGCCACCACCATTTTGGTGAGCTGCGCGCAAATGTTGAACTTGCCATTGACGCGCACGCCACCGAGATCCTGCGGAAGCTTGCAGTTGAGAATCACCATTACTGGTGTCGAGACCCCCACCTCGACGTCGAACTCGGCCGAGCCCCTGCAGGTCACCTGCTGGTCGACCGACACTGCGCTCAGCTCGACCACGTACGGCTCCTGACCCACAGGCAGCCCAAAGACTTCTACCGAGGCCGTCGACCCCGGTGCGCTGACGTCGACGGACCCGCCCATGTCCATCCCGTTGCCTGTGATTTGCCAATCGACGACGTCGATTTCGATATCGCCCGCAAGAACGAGGTTGAGCGAAAGGGCACCGCTTTCACTTTGCTCGGTGTCGGTACCGACGCAGCCGAACGCGGCAAGCGCGCCGCAAAGAAGAATGACAATCGAACGAGCGAAATGGGATGCAGACATCGAGGTCTCCGAATAGACAGGGGGGGGGCTCCTACGGTAACACCCCCTGGGGACGACGTTCAAGCCTCTTCGGATGGATGCGAGACCACAAAAGCAAGGCTGGAAGCCTCAAACGCGGTGGACGCGCCGCGGAACCGACGCACTGCGTTGATGTCGCGATTCATTGTGCGCTCGCTCACATTTCGACGGGACCGGGGACGGCGATTTGACTCTCTACTCGGCCGCTTCCTGATACCAAACCTGGACGGGCTCATCGCCGAGCCGCTCTTCCAACAGGTCCGCCCAAGCCAATAGATACGCGACCACGTTCTCCCGCCGACTGTGAGGGAAATGAACGGTGTTGTTGCCCAGCCTCCGGCGCACGTCCGGGCTGCTCAGTCGTTCCAAATGACCCACGTCTTGTGCGGTCAAGCCGAGCGCGTACATTCGTTCGAGGACCTCATCGAGCGGGGCCCCGGTCACCTGGCATGCGCCGACGTTCTCTGGCTCCCAAGCGCCTTCATCGAGTGCGGGGCGGTCGCCAAAATCGAAGTCGGGGAACCGGCGCGAGGAGGCGTCGCGCGCTTGACCGCCCCAATCGCCCTCTCGGCGCATGGCGCGTCTCTGAATCTCGGCAGGGTCGAGCCCGGTGATCGTTTGGGCCAAGTGTCCGCAATTGCAGTGGGCGAAACTAGCCCAACGATAGACCACATCTTCTCGAGCCAACCGGGCCGCGGTTTCTCTTAGCGCGACCACGAGTCGCGTGGATGCATACGCCATGTCCGCAAGGTTAGCGCGCGCTCCCAACCGCGCTAGCTGCCACGGACGCTCGAGGTTTCCTAAGTGAGCCACCCGAACCACAGACGCATCACATGCTGAGAGCCAGAATCTCCTCGGCTGCGCGACGTCCACTTCGCATTGAATGATCCATGTTGAAGTACTGCCACTCGCCGAAGCGCCCTACTGTCCAGATGTCGTTCTCGCGCAGGAAACCGCGGATGATCTCGACGTTGCGCGCATGATTGAGGTCGTAGATCACGTAGGCGGGCACGATTTCCTCGGTGTGGACGAGCTCGATCGTGTCATCCTCTCGAATCAGGCCGGACGCTTTCAGTGCCTCGATGGTCTTCTCCACTGCGGTTTCTCCGTCGATCGGTCGGTATTTCGAGAAGGCTACTTCGGTAGCGATCGCGCTCTTCCCTGACGGAACGGTGTCTGGACTGAAATTGGCCGGCAGTGAAACCCGGTGGAACGGGAAGAGATCCTCGTAGTAGTAGATCCAGTGCTTGTCCGAAATCCTCTCGCGATCGATGCCGAGGTTGATGCAGTGGATGCCCTGGTACTCGAGGCCGGCGCAGGCACGCTCGACCTCGGGCGGAAGGTTGGCAATGACCCGTGGTAGAAACGGAAGTGGTAGCGAGTAGATCAATCGCCGAAACGGCACGACCTCGCCGTCTTCGAAGACCAGTTGCTTCTCGGGAAGCTCAATCTTCAGCGCAGTTCGCTCGAGGTGGATGTTCTCCACCCGGGCCGCGAGGGCGCGTGGCAGCGGCTCGATCCCGCCGCGCTTGGTGTACCAGAACTGAGAGGTCGCCCCGACCTGCGCGACGTCGTTGCTCAAGGCGCCCCGGATGATGCGCTCCACGTCCGGCGTCGGCACCCGGCGACCGATCCAACTGAAATCCATTCGATCGGGCTCGATGGTCCAGATCTTTTTCGCGTAGGGGACCATCAGGTGGTCGGCGATTCCATCCCCGAAGAAGCCGCGCATCCATTCTAGGTAGTTCTTTGGGTGGAACTCGCCACGGGCCTGACCTTCGACCGCACGAAGCAATCCCTGAAGACAGTCCGCGACGATGGTCGTCGGCAGACCGTAGAGGTGCGCCTGGAACGGGAACCGTGTGTAGAGGTCGTGGGCATGATGATAAATGTGGGCTTCGCGATCCTGGGCGTGGAAGTTGTCGCCGAGCAAGTCCTGGATGAGCTCGCGGATCTCATCGTCGATCGTGAAGAGGATGTGGGGACCGTAGTCGAAGCGATAGCCGTCGATCTCCATCGTCCGCGCCAGCCCGCCGGGTTCCGCGTTGCGTTCATAGACCTGCCACTCGCGCTGACCGGCCTTTTGGAGCGTGTAGGCGGCAGAGAGCCCAGCCAACCCGGCGCCCAAAATCACGTCGCGCCGCTCTGCCATCAGTGCGGCAAGCTCTCTTCAACCGGTTCGCCGTCGGTGAGCAGTTGGAATTGCGGATGTGCGACACGCAACTCGTCATAGGTTCCTTGTGCCGAAACGACACCGTCATCGAGGAAGAAGATGGCGTCGCAGTTCTTCACTGTGCTCAACCTGTGCGCGATGATGATCACAGTCTTGCTCGGTGCGAGGCTGTCGACCGCGTCCATGACGAGCCTTTCGGTCGCGTTGTCGAGTGCGCTGGTCGCTTCGTCCAAAATGAGGACATCGGGATCATGGTAAAGCGCTCGAGCGATACCGACACGCTGCCGCTCCCCGCCGGAGAGACGAACACCGCGCTCCCCCGTGCGGCTCTCGTACTTTTCCGGAAACTCGTTGACTACGAACGAATGAAGGCTGGCAAGCTTCGACACCGCTTCGACACGAGCTTGCTCGATCTTCTCCTTCGGGACCCCAAATGCGATATTTCCAGCAAGGCTCGTGTCTGCGAGAAAGATGGTCTGCGGAACGTAGCCAATCGAAGCCTGCCAAGGCCGCAGCTGCGCGTCGTCAATTTCCGTCCCGTCGACGAGGACACTGCCAGCGGAGGGCCGCAGCAGCCCCAAGATGAGGTCCACGGTGGTGGTCTTGCCCGAGCCCGTGGAGCCCACAATCCCGACTTTGAAGCCTGCCGGGATTGTAAAGCTCATTCGATTGAGGGTTGGGATGTCACTCCCAGGATATCGATAGACGAGGTCCCTAAACTCGAGCTGCCTCTTGAGCCTGACGCGTGCCGCGGGATCTCGCCCCGCTTCAGACGCTTGGGGTCTACTCCGCGGATCCTTTGCGAAGCGAAGCGGTCCCCTCAGGGACGCGAGCGCAACGGACGAGAACTCCATCTCGGCCAGATACACGTAGATCCGCTGAAGGGCCGGCATCATCTTGTATCCGGCAAAGGCGTAAAGCCCAATCATCGGAAGCCCGGCCGCAAACCCGCCACGTGTCGCTAGTACGTACAGAACCACCAGCAACATTCCGCCAAACACGATGGCCTGCATCGCAATCGACGGCACCTGTCCGATGACTTTGGACCAGATCATCGCGTCACACATCCGACGCGACACGGACTCGAATTGCTGGGCGAAGGACTTCTCCGCGTGGAGGACCTTGACTTCCTTGATACCGGTGAAGGCTTCGGCCAAGACATGATAGCGACCCTGGTTCGAATCGAGCCAAGCCTCACCGGCTCGCACGATTCGACCCCGGAGAAAGCGGTATGTGGTCACGTACGCCCCAGCTAGAACGATGACCGTCGTGGCGGCCAGTATGGGGTCGATGATCAGTAGAAAGGCAAATACAGCAAGCGCAACGAGCGCGTTGCTCGCAATCATCAGAGTCGGCAAGACCGCGTGGTAAATGACCTGATTCACCTCGTTTATCGTGGTCGCAGAAAGCTCTGAGCTGTGCCTAGCGAGGAACCACTCATACGGCTGCTGCAGGTAGGTTTCCACAATTCGGCAACTCCAGGAGTGCATCAAGTCCCCGGCGTACCGCACCTGTGCCCAAACGACGAGTGCCTGCAGAACCAAAGCCGAGACGACCAGGCAAAAGACCAAAGCGCCGGTAAGGAGCAACAAATCGTCTGCTGAGGTAACGCCGGTCCATTCCGAAAGAACTGCAAGCGCCGAATGGCTCTCGATGAGATCTGGTGACGAAAGGATCGCCAGAAACGGCATGATCGACGCGACCCCGGTCGCTTCGAGAAGCGCGAGCGCACCCATGAGGAACAACAATTTCAGGGCCCCTCGCTTTTCGGAGGGCGAGAGCATTGCGTAAAGCTCGCGGACCGACTCAATCACTTCGACTCAACCGTCATATTGCCAGGTTATTGGGATCCGTGGGCGATGGCATGCTCCACGTGCCCGAGGACGTTCTGGACATAGTCCCGGAAGGTATGGCGCCGCGCAAAGTCGAGACCGCGTTCGCGAAGGTGCGCACGCAGCTCGGGGTCGTCGTGCAGCCGCTGCATTGCAGCAGCGAGGGCCTCTGCATCGCCAGGCGGGACCAGTAGTCCGTTGTCGCCCGACTGCACGTAGTCCACCGTTCCGATTGTCTCGGTCGCGATGACCGGCTTTCCGATCGCCATGGCTTCCAAGATGACGACTTGACCTCTCGATCGGGTGACCTCGGAAAGAGGCACGATGACGAAGTCGCAGCCGTGGAGCAGCTCCAAATACCTTTGGTAAGGCTGGTCGACGAGCACCTTCGAACGGCCCGGGAACATCACGCCCTCTAGGCTGCTGACGTCACCAAGTACGACCAAGTCCATGTCCAAACTGTGCGCGGCCCGGGCAAGGACCTGGTAGTCGCGTCCTGACCTTCCCGCGCTGAACGCGTAGCCCCGCTCTTCTCCCGCAGGCCCCGGGTTCACGACGTTCGTGTGAAAGGAAACGAAGCGGAAACGCTCGCGTGGAATTTCGAGACTTCGACTGTAAATGTCGATCTCACCGAGAGTCGAGGTGACCAGCAGATCGGTCGAGGCAAACGCCAGTCGCTGAAACCTTCGCTTCAGCCGCCAGAGAAACGTTTCCTTGTCCCGGTCGAGCATGAGCTCCAGCTGGACGTGAACTGGCCCACGGATCCTCAGCAAGGTGCGCAAGAACCCGTAGATCTGCGCGGACCTCAGATCGGTGGTGACCACGGCGTCGTATTCCGACTGGTGGATCAAAAGTTTCAGCGCCCTGCACACAGCACTCGTGCCCCCACTCTTCCGATCCAACCAACGGCCTAGCGGCCCCCAGCTAGAGGTCTCCACCCGATCGACGAAATCCGTCGCCGTCGACCACAGGGAGTCCTGGTGAATGTCGATGTCGGTCAGGACTCGGGAGCTCCCGATCACTCTCGGCTCGAGCCCCTGCTTCGGCATGCTGTTCACTAGGTCCCTACGTCCGGGAATCGATGCGTCCAAGGCCATTCGCGTGCCGTATCGAGCTACGGCGTCTCCCGTTCGAAGGAGCCCCCGCCGAGGATGGTGAAGTGATTCCCGCCGACGAGGTCAGATACGGTTTCTTGCCCTGTGAAGTTCTCGTCGCCCATTCTCCAAAGGCTTCTCACGGAATCCGAAGATTCGTACCCGGGAATGTCGAATCGAACGTTTTTGGGTATTCCTTCGTTGTACACGGCTCTGATTTCATCGCTGGCGAGTGGGGTGTCCCAGAAGGCCACCTCGTCCAGGTAACCGCTGAAGTAATTGACGCCGGATCCTTCTGTTGCGAATTGAATGTTACCCAAGGCGGTAAGCGGAGCCCCCTGATCTCCAGAGTCGACCTCCTCGCCGTTGAGATACATCCTTGCATTCCCTGAAGAGGCTTGGGAATCGAACGTGAGCATGATGCTATTCCACTCTTGCGGATCAGCCACATCCGCAAACAGCATTGCACCGGGTTCGCCTGCAAAGTCTGGAGTGATGTGGAAGGCAACTCGGGAGGAGCTTTCCCAGTAAACGCGAACCTGCATCGAGTTATTGCCGGTTTCGAGCTGGGGGTTGAGGTGAAGCATCATGGAATCAGCTGCGGGTGCGCCCACTGCTTTGAACCAGAGCGAGATGGAGAACTCGTCGATCGTCTCCCCAAGTGTGGCGGAAATTGTTCCGGCGCTTCCGTAGCCATCCACACCATCGACGAGCAAGGAGACGTCGTTTTCGGTGCTGCCCGGAAAGTTCGGTGAATCATCGCCGTCTGAAGAGCAATGAATGCACATCAAGGAAACCATAAGCACTGCGATCGTTTTCGCGAAAGACATCAAACACCTCTGAATACCGACAGCACTCGTCGGAAAACTGAGCCAAAAACTCGGAAATGGGGAAGTGGTTACTGGTCGAGAGAATCATATAATCGAAAATGTGATACATAGCTGCCTTCCGTGGGATTTCTTTGGCCTTTCCAGGCGAAGTGACGTGCCTTACAAATCGCGTTCACCCCGCGGACGCCGCCTGAAAAGGAGCCATACCGGCGCAAATTTCGGAACTGGCGCATGAAATCTGATGATGACACAACAACCGTGTTCTCGACGTTTCCGAGGGTCACGGACATCGACCTGCCCGCGCGCCTGAAACATGTGCCGCTGTCGGGCGCATCCCATGTCGATTTAGCCAAGGCATACCTCTCGAATCGTCGCGAAGAGCGCTGTTTCGTCTTCAACGGCTTGTGCCGACAGGTTTGGACGATTGCGCTCCTCAAGATGCTTCTCCCGAACCGGAGACGCAAACTGGTGGTGGTGGACATGGTTCTCTCGGTGCCATCGACTCGGAAGGATCTGCTCGTCGTTCTTGCTCGGCGAACCCTTTTCGCGAAAGTCGACCTGTTCATTAGTTACGCTCGCAACACCAGGGGGATCGAGGAGATCTACCGCATTCCCGCATCGCGATTTCTGTACGTTCCATTCAAGGTCAACGACTGGGATACCCTCCGGGCCCTGGAGACTGGAGATGATGGCTACATCGTCGTAGCGGGCCAAACTCGCCGAGATTTCGATACCTTCCGACGGGCCATCGAAGGCTTGTCGATTCCAGTCCGAATCGTCGCACCAGCGCAAAGCACGCTCTCCCAACATGGGTCCGTCCTCAGCGACGAAGGCTGGCCCGAGCACGTCACTTTCGTGAGAAACGCCCAAACCCCCGAGGCGTTCCTCCCGCAGCTTGCACGAGCGCGGCTGGTCGTATTGCCCATTCTCGAAAAGAACATCACGCCTTCCGGCATCGGGGTGTGCCTCGTCGCGATGGCCTTGGGCAAGTGCGTGGTCGTCAGCTCGGGGCCGGTCGCGGATGGCTTGGTGGATTCGGGGGAGGCGATTGTCGTCCCGGCTGGAGATTGGGTGGCACTTCGCGACGCGATCACCGACGCGTGCACGGACTCGGAGCTCAGGAATGCAACTGCGCAAAAGGGGTATGCCTATGCCATGGGCTTGGGAGACGAGAAGCGGCTTCATCAGGACGTGTTCGAGGCGATCGTGAAGTTGTGCCGAGCAGAGGCCTAGGCCGCCCTCGAGCTGGGAACACCGAGGGTCCGACGCCAAAGGTAGCCGCCCAAGGGCGCGAACCGGGTACCGGCGAATATCGCCGGGATCGAGTGGCGGTGCCTAAGCGCCCCGGCATCCCAGAATCGCCGGCGGATAGTCCCTGCTTCTCTCCATTGCCCCCAGAAGCCCAACACGCAGGCGGTCTTCAGGGCCCTCGCCTGGATGACATCCTTGAGTAAGGGCTCCAAGGGTTCGGGGCATACCGAGAGCACCTCTTCTGGGTCAACGAGGAAAGGCTCGACTGGCCGGGCGCCCGAGGTGTTTCCGCTGAGGCTTGAGTTCTCTCGGTGGAACTTCACCCTGGGCTTCAGGTCGATAGACACTGGCGCATTCGTAAGTAACTTCATCCATAGACAGGTATCCTCGCCGTAGAGGGATCGGGTTCTGTCGTGAAATCCATTTAGTCGTTTGAACTCCTCGCGTCGGATAACTGTTGCGCAAGGGCCGATGAATCGGAGCAAGTACAGGAACTCGGTGACCGGCGTCCGGGCCGTCAGTTCAACGACCCCGTCGCGCAGCCCCCTCGACCGCCAGAGGTTTTCGGAAGATTTGCCGGCTGGGTACTCGTAGTATCCTGAAATAGCGGCCTGCACCGCCTTCGACCGATCAAGCATGGCGACCATGTCCGCTAGGAAGTCCGGGATCCACTCGTCGTCAGCATCCAAGAACGCCAACAAATCCGACTTTGCGACTCTGGCGCCGGCGTTCCGCGCAGCGCCAGGCCCAGCGTTGACTTGGGCGATGGTACGAAAGCGCTCATCCGCGAAGCCGGCCGCCAGCAATTCCCCACCGTCCGTCGAGCCGTCATCGACAATCACGACCTCGAAGTCCCCCAACGTTTGCTGCTGGATCGAGGTCAAGGTCCGCAAGATTGTCCCACGCTTGTTGTGAAGCGGGACAATGACGGAAACTCTAGCCATCGAGATCAAGTGTCACTTTTGCAAGACCATCACGACGTCGCCGCCGAACGTCTTCGTAAACGGCAGGGCACGAAAGACGAATTGGTCGAGCTGTTCGGTCCTACTCGGCCGTTCGGGATGTCGATTCGGCAGGAACCTGCGAAATCGAGTGAACAGGTTGAACCGGATCAACTCGGACTCGGGAAACACCGACTGCACGATCTTCACCTGCTCGCGATTCAGTTTCTCTTCATCCTCCGTACGGTGCTCTTCGAGCGAAGGCTTGTTCGGAACCAGCCAGGTCACGAGCGGCGAGTGTCGCAAGGCGTCGAACCCCGGCACTTCAACGAACTCGTGGAAGACGGCGATGCCCCCCGGCTTGAGGACGCGGCGCGCCTCGCGCAGCGCCGGCTCGACCTCGACGTGATGCAAGATGTCGAGCCCGGCAACCACGTCGAAGGACTCATCCGGGTAGTCGAGGTTCTCCGCGGCTTGCAGCGAGAAGTCGGTCTTGCTGCTGAATCCATGTCGCTCCGCCCTGCGGCGACACTCGAGGATGTTCTCCTCGCAGACATCGAAGCCCGATACCTGATACCCGATGTGCGCGTAGCACATGGAAGCGTCTCCCCAGCCGCAGCCGAAGTCCAGGAGCCGCTGCGAGGGACCTCGATACGCATCCTGAACCACCTCATAGACGCGCCAGTACGGATTCCACGGGCGCTTCTCGCGGCCCAGAACCGGTTCGAATGAGACCTCGGCGTGCTCGTGCTGCTGCGCGTACTCGCTATAGAATTCGCGTTCGCGCTCTTGCCTCGCCGTAAATTCTTGCATCAGCCATCCTTCTGCCACGCCCGGCGCTGCTCCCTAGGCCTCGAGCCGTGCGCCCAGTTCAATGGTGTGGGGAGCTAGTTCGCGATCTACGCCGTTCTCGCAGGACACGAGCCGGCTGAACCCGATGCGGTCCAACAACTGCTGAACCGTGACGGGTGCGTCGACGAGCTGGAGACGGCTGCCGCGGACTCGCAGGTGTGAGTAAAGTCGCACGAGCATCGCCAGCCCGGCCTCGTCGATGCAGCGCACCTTGCCTAGAGAAAGCACGACTAACTTCGCACCGGCCAACTCCGAAAGGGGAAGTCGCTCAGCCAGAGCCAGGGCGTCGGTACCCCAGAAGTCTCCGTCGAGCTCGATCCAAAGTCGGTCGCTGGCATCTGCTGACATCTTCATCATGGACTTACGTAAGCACGCATCGTGCCAACATCTTCATTGCTAGAGGTTTGTTCTGGATCAGGTTTCCAGATTTCATATAGGGTCGCAGACTCCGCAAACAAGATGAAAAGGAACCAGCTCCAACACTGCGACAAGAAGAACGCAGCAACGCAGAATCCCATCATGGATGGAAACACGGAACGACGGACCGCCCTCTCTATAGGGCTGTCCTCCGGCACTTCGGCCTTTCGGCGTCGGTACGCGACTCGAAACGTGAGGATGACGAGCGCCATGAAGGGAATGAAACCAACGAGCCCGGTCTCCGCGGCAGCTTTGATGAACGAGTTGTGCGCGTCGCGGGGGTCCCATTGGGCGGGATTGTTGTTGTAGAGCAGGTGGTTGTCTGTGAACTGACCGAAACCCACGCCAGTGACTGGGTTGCGGACCACCATACGCAGCCCGGACGCCCAAATGTCGAGTCGCCCCTGCGCGGACGCGTCGATCTCGCCATGCTTGTATGCACCGCTCGACCTATCATTTAGCCCCGCAAAAACCAGCATCCCCACCATGGACACGGCGAGTGTGGGGGCGAGCAGAAACCGAAGGCTGAGGCTGCCTCGGTCGTAAAATGTGAACGCCATCGCGGCCATGAGGCCAAGCGCGCCGCCGCGCGACACAGTGGCCATGATCCCAGCGACCAAAATTGTGAGCAGCATTACAAATCCCAGGCGTTGGAGACCGCGGGTCCCCACTACGAGCTCCGCAAAGAGAGGGACGTACACCACCAAGATCAGAGCGAGGTCGTTCGGGTCACTCAACAAGCCGACGATTGCGGCTCGGTTCCCTTCCACCGTTGCCAGACCCGAGGCCCGCACATAGACAGCGAGGAGCGCCAGCCCGACCGTACACAGCCCGAGCGCGAGGTGGAGCCTGACCGCCTGCGGCTTGGTGTTTACCAGGTGCACCAGGAGCCCGTACATGATCAACATCTTGATGAAGACGTCGGCGAAGAGCTCGAGGCTAGCCGACGGGTGGGTGCTCATGATCGACGAAAGCAGGACGCCTCCGGCAAGGGCGAGCATCCACTTCCCGTGCGGCGCGCGTGACAGCCGAATATCACTGTGAAACAGCTTCGTGATCACCAACGAAAGGATGGCGACCACCGCGATGAGCTTGGCCGGTTGCATCGTCGCAAGCGCAGGGAAGTGATCTGCGGGCCGGAGGACGAGGACCACGATGAATGCAAGCGTTGCGTTCAGCGCGTTCGAAAGAACCCAGACGATCGCGGCGACACCGAGCACCACGCCGACGGCGGCCATGGGATGCAGCGCCGCGGCCGAAGCCCCGACGGCAACCGCGAGGCCCCCGAGCAGGGCTGTGCTGCGCACCTAGGCTTCTCCTCGGGGCATCCTGCCGAGGGAGGGGGCCCCAAGGGCCTCGGCGAGCTCCCTCTCACCGCGAAGCGAATCATCGAACGCGGAAGAGAGCGCCACCGCGAGCAGCGCGAGAACCAAGCCCGCGAAGAGCGCGCCGAGAAGCACGATCCAGAGTGGCGGAGTGAGCGAGCGGGTGGGCATCACCGGCTCCTCGACCGTCCAGACCTGGCCGCCCTCGGCGAACATGGACATCTCTTCGGTCACCAATCGCTGACGGAGGAGCTCCTCTTCGGCCGACGCTTCCTTGAGCTCCATCAGCAGAGCCTGATGCTTCGCGGCCGCGCTCATTTCGGACTTTGGACCCGCCCCGGAATCGTCCACCTGAGGCTCCGCCGTTTCGCCGGAGGTTTCGTCGCTATCCTTGCGCTGGCTGTTGACCGCCTGCTGCAGCGCTCGAACTCGCTGCGTGGCCGCCACGAGCTCTGGATGGCTTTTCCCGTAGCGGTACTTGATCTCGATCAGCTCGCCGCGCGCCTTCGACAACTCCCTCCGGAGTCGCGAGCTTCCCGGGCTGGTGGTCCCGGGGGCCTCCTCTTTGAGCTGCGCCTCGGACGCCTTGACCTGCTGCTCCGCCGCGGCGAGCCGAACCTCGGCTTGCGCCAGGGCTCTGCGGACGCTGAGTTTTTCGCTCAGCCTCGTCTCTGTTGCCTCCGGCAACTGGGCTATGGTCGGCTCGATGTTGGTGGTTTCACCTCGAAACCGCTCGAGCTGGTCCTCGAAAAACGCCGCGGACGCCCGAACCGTTTCGCGCTGTGGGCGCAGAATCTGTTCGGTGAAAACCCGAATGAGCTCCCTGTTCGCTTCGTACGCCTCGACGGGGGTTTTTCCGTCGACCTTGAGGAGGACGAGCTCGCCCCCAAGACCAAGGACCTGAAACGAGTCCTGGAACCGGTCCACCGCCTCGTTCACTTCTTCCGGCGTCGCCGCGTCATCCAGCCGTCCGAGGTTCCGAAGCACCTGCTCCGAGGTGCCATGACTTTGGAAGATGCTCTCGACCAGCGGCAAACGCTGCTTTGCCGACCACTCCTGCAACAGGTCTTTCTGAAAAGGGTTGATCGTTTGCTGGTCTTGAATGAGGAGCCGCGCGGTCGATTGATAGCGATCGGGGGAGATCTGCCAGGCGAGGCCGGCGGCCAAAAGCGTGAGCAGCGGTATCAGCAACAGAAGGTCCCAGCGCCGCACGACCAGGTGAAACAGCGAATCCGAGTTGAGCTCTCGTATCGAATTCTTCATGACCACCAACGGAACTGTCGCGTGAAGACACCGGGAGGAAGCTTGGGCGGCCAAGTTTGAAGACCCGCTCGGATGGTCCGCAGGGTTTCTGCAGGTGGCGGGCAGTCGGAGTCGTTCCAGATGCCACCGAGCACGCGCATGCCGAGGGTGCGGAGCTGCGCCGCGCAATCGGCCACCTCCGCCCGGGTCGTGACCATCCCTCGAGCAACGAGGAGCGCGCCGTCGACAGAAGCCCGGACGGCAGGAGCGAGCACCGCCGCGCCGTCCCCTTCGAGCAAGGCCACGCCATCCACCCAGACATATCCGCTGGCGCTCTCGGAGCGAGGCTGCGGGGGGCCAAAAGGCCGAACCTCAAATGGCTCGTCCGTCACTGCGCTCGCGTGCCGTTGGACGCAACGAGCGAAATGGGACTTGCCATCTCCCGTCCGCGCGGAAACCAAGAGAATGCGCCTGGCGTTGGCCGCTTGCGCGGCGTCAAACGCACGCGCGACGAGGCGGTGCTCCGCGCGTAGCAATTCGGGGGACCTGCTCACGCCGTCTTTCGTAAGCAAGATCGGATCCGAAGGCAAGATCCGACTCGAACGCACTGAGAATGGGTAAATTCGGCTACCCTCTCCGCATGGGGACAAGTTGCGTTCCGTTATGAAACGCAGCAAAGCCCTGCCGTGCCGATTCGGCACACTCTCAGCGCCTTGCTTCGTGGCTCAATCCTTGCTTCCTTCATGCCTTCCTGAAGCCGTTTGGTCCCGGAGTCCTGCTTGAACAAGTACCCGAAGTCGCGCCGGCCTCTGCGTGTCGCCCATCTGATGCAGTATTTCGCGATCGGCGGACTCGAGCGCATGGTCGAGCGGCTCAGCGTCGCTTCGAAATCGCGCGGCGTCGAGACCCTGGTCATCGCTTACCTCGGAGACGGCCCGATTCGAGCCGCGCTCGAGGAACAGGGTGTCCAAACCCTGATGCTCGACGGCGGACCAGGCCTGCACCCAGGGCTGATCTGGCGGCTCCGCTCTGTCCTTCGCCGGGAGCAGATCGATGTGCTGCACACCCATCACTTGGGCCCGTTCGTCTACGGAGCGCCGGCGTCCGTCGTCGCCAGATGCCCCCGGGTTCACACCGAGCACTCTCACGAGCTCTACGACACGACCCGACGGAAGCTGTTGGGGGCGATGATGTCACCGCTCGCCGAAGTGGTCGCCGTGACACCGGAGATTTCCGAGTTCCGGAAACGATTCCCAGGTCGGTCCAGGGTCATCACGAACGGGGTTCCGCTACCCTCGGTCGAGCCTTCGATGCGTGCCCGAGGGCGCGCTTTGCTGGGCGCAGAACAAGACCGCTTCGTGGTGGGCTGTGCGGCCCGCTTGTCGCCAGAGAAGAATCACGCCGGCCTCCTCGACGCATTTGCCCGGCTACTCAAGGACGAGCCCCGTTCGCTTCTCGCATGCGCCGGCGATGGCCCCCTCGCCGATGGGCTTCGCGCAGAGGCAGCGCGTGCGGGCGTGAGCGACAACGTGCGATGGTTGGGCCCGGTGGAGGACATGAGCCACTTCTACGCGGCACTGGACGTCTGCGTCCTGAACAGTACGCGCGAGGGATTGCCGCTTTGCCTGCTCGAAGCAATGTCATTTGGGATCCCGGTCGTTGCCACCGATGTCGGGGGCGTCGGAGAGCTGATCGCGGATGGGGCGGGGATACTCGTGCCGCCGCAAGCACCCCAGGTCCTGGCCGGCGCACTGCGCTCACTCGCCGCTCAGCCCGAGCGCGCGAACGAGCTCGGCCGCGTCGGAAAGTCCCGAATTCGTGAGCGTTACAGCATCGACCACATGGTCGATCGGTACGTCGAGCTCTACCGCGAGGTCGCCAAAAGGCCGTTTGCCCGAGCCGACGTGGAATCCGCCCCGTGCGCCTGAGCCACATCATCGCGCCGGGGCTCATGGCGGGCGCGGAGAATGTCGTCTTGCAGGGCTGCGCCGCACTGATCGCAAGTGGACACGAGCTATCCCTTGTGGTCATCGTGGAAGAACGCTGCCCTGAGTACGGGGAGACGTTTCTGGAAGCCGCGCGAACGAGGGCCATCCCGGTCGAACCTCTGGTGGTCCGCGGTCGCCTCGATCTAGGCGCCGTCATGAAACTCCGCGCGGCGTTCAAAGCGCAGCGAGCGGAGGTCGTTCATGCGCATGGGTACAAGGCGCTCGTCTACGCCATGTTGGCTCGGAACCGAAAGCTGGCCCTGGTGGTCACACACCATGGCGAAACCGGTCACGATCCATTGGCGCGATTCTACGAGCGTCTTGCGCGTACGCTGTATCGACGGGTCGACTGTGTATTTTCAGTGTCGAGCGCGACGACCGAGTCGCTGGTCGCCGCGGGCGTGAGACACGCAACGCTCAGAACCGTGCCGAACCCGGTGTCGCTCCCCGCACCGAGCTCCGACAGAGAGCCAGGTCGGTCCGACGGCGCACTTCTGTTTGTGGGCCGGCTCAGCGAAGAAAAAGGGCTCGATGTGCTCCTTCGAGCGCTCGCAACGGAACGCGTACCGAAGCAGCTCATGCTGGATGTCGCGGGTGACGGGCCCCGCGCCGGCGAGTGGAAGGCACTCTCGACCAGCTTGGGGCTCGATGGGAGGGTGCGTTGGCTGGGTATGCGGTCGGACATCCCCGTACTGCTGGCCGAGGCCCAGGCGCTGGTCCTGCCTTCCCTTCGCGAAGGACTGCCCCTGGCGGTCTTGGAGGCGGCGGCGTGCGAGGTTCCGGTGCTCGCCAGCCGAGTCGGCGGCGTCCCGGAAGCCGTATGGGAGGGCGAAACCGCCATGCTCATTGCGCCGGGCGACGTGGACGCCTGGTCCAAGGCGCTCGAAGCCCTACCCTCGCAGACCGAAACGCTTCGGAACGGTGCCCGCCGCCGCGGTGCCGAGGTTCGCGCGCGACACGCGCCCCAGCGCTGGGCCGAGCTGACGACGCGGCACTACCGTGAGGTCGCAAGTTGACGGTGACCTTCGTAGAGAATCCAGGCCCGCGCGTTTCACTTCGGTAAATGCCGGACGACCGTTGTTTCAGATCAAACCATCCGTGGACGACTGGCTGAAACGATGTATCGAATCCCGATGAATATCTGAGCTGGCAATTTGGTCTGGTGGTTGCATATGTGACCCGCACCCCCCTTTTGAGTCGACGCGAATCTAGGCGTTGGCGTGCCAACTATGACTGACCTAATCATCATAGCGTTCCTGTTTCTAGGGCTGGTCTCACCGTACCTGCTCTATCCGCTCCTCGTGCGGTACGGGTTTCGCCCGAAAGAGCGAAGCCTGGTTCAGAGGGCCGAACGCTTACCCAAGGTCAGTGTGTTGATCCCAGCGCACAACGAGGCTGCCCGGTTAGACCAGAAGCTGCGAAACACGCTCGCATTGACCTACCCGCGCGAGCACATCGAGATCCTGGTCGCGTCGGACGGCTCCGATGACCACACGGCGGACCTTGCACGGGGGTACGAAGACTCTGGCGTGCGCGTCTTCGAGCTTCCAGAGCGAGGGGGCAAGCTCGCTGCGCTGAACCACCTGCTCGCGCAGGCCCACGGCGAGCTGATCTTATTCACCGATGTCGGCGCGAACCTGCCTGAAAATACCGTGTCGGAGCTCGTTCAGGACTTGGCAGACCCCGGCGTCGTCGTTGCGATGCCTCGGTACGCCTCGATCGGTGAGAATGGAACCGCGACCGCCGATGGAGCGTACTGGGATCGCGAGACGCGCCTGAAGGAGCTCGAGGCCGATCGCGACATGCTCCTCGGTGCCCATGGAGCGTGCTACCTCATGCGCCGCGATGCGATCGCCACCGTCCCGGCCGATACCATCCACGATGACTTGCTTTGGCCGTTGCTCGCGCGCGCGGCTGGGGGACGCATCGTCTATCGCTCCGACATCGTGGTTCCGGATGTGGCACCGGCCCACCTATCGACCATCTTCGAGAGAACCGCGCGCATGGCGCACGGCAATCTTCAGATCCTGTGGCGCAACCGTGCGCTGCTCGGCCCGCGACATGCGCGACTCGCTACGAGCCTCATCGGACACAAGCTGCTGAAGACACTGGGGCCGGTTTGGATTCTGGGCCTGGCACTCTGGGTCAACTACCGCGCCTTGAGCGCTGCGACCTTGGTCCCGTTGGCGATCGCCGGTGACGCGCTGATCCTCCTGCTCGCCGGGGCCATGCTCTGGCGAGGAGCGGGTCTTCCGCTACCACGCAGCCTTGCGATGGGCGTGCATGCGCTGGTTGCGATCTCGGCATGCGGGGTGGGAATACTGCGCTTCCCCCTCCGATCCAACGGCACGCGCTGGCGTCGCCCCCCTGAAAACGATGTCCTTGCACTGCATCGTCCCGCCCTTCCCCCGCGGTCGGTCAGAATCGTCAAGCGGACGCTCGACGTCACCGGCAGCGCGCTTGGCATTCTCGTCGCGTTGCCTCTGATTCCGTTCATCGCTTTCGCCATTCGTCTGACCTCACCCGGTCCGGTCTTGTACCGCCAGGAGCGGGTCGCGAAGGATTACCTCGGTCGGCCCCGTGGTTTTGCGATCTGGAAGTTCCGAACGATGCGAGTCGATGCGGAGGCCGACGGGGAGGCCATCTGGGCGCTCGAGAAGGACCCACGGGTGACCGCGGTGGGCGGGTTCCTGCGCAAGGTCCGGCTCGACGAGCTCCCCCAGCTCTTCCAGGTGCTCCGCGGCGACATGACCTTGGTGGGTCCACGGC
>Ga0265303_10000302_pt1 | contig 27042 bp, 19 predicted proteins | sample Helome_2_FD_192494 | JGI IMG/M metagenome (GOLD analysis project Ga0265303, IMG submission 192494) | Marine sediment microbial communities from subtidal zone of North Sea - Hel_20160317 (Illumina Assembly) | ecosystem: Environmental > Aquatic > Marine > Subtidal zone > Sediment ... | reverse complement strand
GCCCAAAAAGCATTGGTGACCATGCCGACCCTGAATCCATGCGCCCTCGCCTGCTGAACGCCGAAACACAGGAGTGGGTAATGCAGAAATGCCTCGCCGCCTTCAAAATAAACCCATTCGACAGTGCCCAGTTCCCGGGCCTGCCGCAGGATTTGATTGACGACTTCCTCTGTCATGGTGCCCCCCTGAGAGGGGCCGCCCCAGACAAAACAATGGTCGCATTCGAAATTGCACTCGTAGGTTAATAAAAAATGCAATCCGGAAAGCGGTGTTGGTCGACTATGCTCAGATGCAGTCATTTCATATCTTCATGATTAGAACTTACAAGAATTATAAACCAGGCCGGTCATAAGAATAACCGTTCAAAACTCTGGAGTTTCTGGCAATATAGCGCCCATGCAACCGATTTCTAAAAATTACAACAGCACTGCATGATCAGCCGCCTGCTTCAGATCCTCCACCGCCATCCCATCACTTCCACGGCCATTCTGCTGGTGCTGGGCATGGCGCTGATCTTCGTGACCATGGTATCCCTCTCGCAGAAGACAAACGAGGAGATGGCGGAGCAATACGCGGAGAACTACATCCGGTCATTGAACGAATTCCAGGCGCAGTATTCCTCCAAGATCGTTGCCAGGGTCATCGCCCATGGAATCCATACCTCCAGTGACTACCTCAGCGAGGATGCGAGCATTCCGTTTCCAGCCACCTTCAGCATTGAACTTGCTGAGTCGCTGACCAATCCGGAGACGGGTATCCAGACCCGGCTCTACAGCGACTTCCCTTTTGCTTTGCGCAAGGACGGCGGGCCGAGAGACGAGTTCGAGAGCCTTGCGCTGTCCAAATTGCGCTTTGCCGAGGATAAAACCGGGCCGTTCGTGCGCTACGAGTCGGTAGATGGGCGGCATTCTCTGCGCTACGCGCGGGCCATCGTGATGCAACAGTCTTGCGTCGATTGCCACAACTCCCATCCCGAAAGTACCAAGACGGACTGGACAGTGGGCGACGTCCGCGGCGCCCGCTCAGTCACCTTGCCTCTGGACGCGGCCAGCCGGGTGGCCCACAAAGGCTGGGCTGTAACCCTGGGCATCATGGTAGCCCTTGCCCTGGCCGGCCTGGGACTGATCTTTCTCGTGGTGCAGGCGCTGCGCACCTCCATCGAGATGATGTCCAGGACAAACGAGGCCTACAATCGGTTCGTACCCCATGAGTTCCTGGCGTATCTGAAAAAGGAAAACATCATCGACGTTCAGCTGAACGACAACGTCGAGACGCAGATGACCGTGCTGTTCTCCGATATCCGCTCCTTTACTGATCTTTCCGAAGACATGACTCCGGAAGAAAACTTCAAGTTCGTGAATGACTACCTGACGGTGATGGGCCCGATCGTGCGGCGGAACAACGGATTTATCGACAAGTACATCGGTGATGCGATCATGGCGCTTTTCGACAGCGTGGATGATGCGATGGCCGCAACGGTCGAAATGTTGAAGGCGCTCGAGATTTACAATCTGGGGCATACCAAGACCCACGGGAAACCGCTCGGCATCGGCCTGGGACTGCATAAGGGGAAAGTCCGCCTCGGCACGATTGGGGAGAGTGGCCGCATGGATGGCACCGTGATCAGTGACGCGGTCAACCTGGCGTCCAGGATCGAGGGCCTGACCAAGTTCTACGGGGTCCAGTGCCTCATTTCAGAAACGGTCTACCATAGCCTGAGCGAACCGGAAAGCCAGCTCATCCGGTACATGGACAAAGTCAAAGTGAAGGGCAAATCTGTACCCGTGAACATTTACGAAGTGTACAGCGCCAATCCGCCGAAAATCCTGACGAAGAAGCGTCTCATCCAGGAGACATTCGAGGAAGCCACCCGGCTGTTTGCGGTCCGGGAATTTGCCAAGGCCAAAATACTGTTCGAGAAAGTTCTTGCAGACCTGCCCGAAGACCTGGCCTCCAAATCCTACATTCAAAGGTGCGACCGCTACACCAACCAGGAACTGCCAGAAGACTGGGACGGCGCGCTGGACTTCGATTTCAAGTAGGCCGTGAGGACTGGACCAGGTATGCATTTATGATGATAGTCCTCGATCCTCGTGAAGGGGGGCGTCTATATCTTCTATACCCGCCTTTTCCGGTTTTCGCTGATTTCCCGGACCGAGTCGGGTATCTTGTTCCAGTGCTTGTGTAGATGTGTCTTTTGGTAAATCAGGCTAATTGGTGTCACGTTGGCTGACGCCGCACAGTCGCCTTGGCCTGCTAGCCGCCAATAGTCGACATCGACTCTGAAATTGCAGAGGCCCTGTTCAATTCCGACTCGAATCCATGTTTGTGCTTTGCTCCTTTTTTATTGCCTACCTGAATATATGATCAGTGGGCGGTTCAGCTTTTCCGGGTTGCGACGACCTTCTGGAACAACTGGCCGAAAATGGTCTCTTTGCGCCATTCGAAGTGGTCCGGTTGGTTAGCGTACTCCCGGATCTGCCGGCGCCATAATCCCTTGGCAAAGGGTTCCAGGGTATCGAACACGATGCTGGTGATCAGTTTCAGCGGGTGCCACCAGCGCGGTTTGTGATAGTCAACGAACACCACCTTGCCGCCCGGTTCGACCTTGTCCAGCAGGTGGTTGACGACCTGGAACTTGACCTCGTCCGGCACCTCGTGCAACAGGAAGTAGCAGCACACCACGTCGTAAGGCTTGACGTGGAAATGCAGAATGTTGGCGTGGTGCGCGGTCGCATGCGGATACCCACGCAGCTTGCGGCGCGCACTGTCGATCTGAACACCCGCCACGTCGACCACGTCGAAGCGTCCGGGTGACCCGACGTGCGCCGCCAGGTTGGGGACAAAACTGCCGTAAACGGAAGCGGGCTGCAGGACGCTCTGGCCTGGCTCGATTTCTGCAAATGCCAGGCGCTGCAGTTTCATGTGCTGCTGCCAGAGAATGGTCCGGACCACGATTTCCCGGTCCAGTAACCGCACGTTGCGCGGGTTGACATAGGCCCAGTAGTAAGTGTCCTGCAGGTAAGCAGGAATTTCGGGGATGTCTACCGAAATTTCGGGTACCGGAAAGTCCAGCGTGTCAGCCAGGGGTACGGCCACGGAGGCCAATGAATCGGGGTAATGCTTCGAACGGGCGATATCGTCCATGCCAGATCCTTGAGGGGGGTCCCATTGAGTTTTCTGCTTGTATTGACTTCGGACTCTAGCTGCCGGGACGGCAAGCATCAATGACATGAATCAAATGGATTTCCGTGGCTTGAATTAAGGTCTCAGAGGCCCAGTTCGCGGGCCAGTGATTCGATGAAATCCGCCGTGCCGCTGCCACTGCGGCGCCTGCTGGGTGGGTTGCGACACTATTTGCCAGCCTGACGTTTACGACGTTCTAAAAAACCCCGCCTGAAATCTCAGATCGGGGTCTTCTATCCGGCTGATTGATTGATTCAGATCAGTTACATGTAAATGAGAATGATTATCATATGCAGATAGAAGAAGGCAGCAGTCCGCTGCCTTTCCGGAACGTTTAACGACAATGATCACCCGGCGATGTACTGGCCAAGAATGAACAGAAAAATCCATGCCCTTGCCTTGTTGGTTTTTTCCTGCGCAGTGATGGCGGAACACCAGTCGGCACCGCCGCTTTCGGTCGAAGTCGGCTCCACCCTGGTCGGCGCGGCGACCAGCGCGGGCGAACATGAAAGCGCAGGGGTAGCCGCCTTCGACGTCGCTGCCGGCCTGGCACTGCGTGGTGGCCAGTTTTCCCTGTTGATCGAAGCCGATACCCAGCCGTGGTTCACGGCGGCTACTCCAGACCTCTCTTGGGTGAACCACGACCTGGGCACCGTGCCTGGCTTCAGTCAAAGCCAGGCGCGGATATCTGAACTCCACTACGACTTTGCAAACGACAGTGGCGACTGGTCGATTGGTTTCATCGATAGCAAGGCCCACATTGACGGCAGCACGGTAGCCAATGACGATAAAACACAGTTTTCCAATCCCGCTTTTGTCAACAATCCCACGATCAGACTACCGGACAACAGCCTGGGCCTTGCATGGCAACGCCCGCTGGAGGCCGGGAATCGTGGTTACTCATTGCTGCTGGCCAAAGACGGGGGGGACGGTGCGTTCCTTGCAGTTGAATCCTGGTGGGCCTTCGAAACCGTGACGGCGCGGCTTGGCGCATGGGACAACAGCCACGCCCTGGCCGCGCCTGCCTGGAAGGACGCAAGCCGAAATGACTTTGGCCTCTACATGTCATTTGACGGAAGCCTCGCTGCGCTCAGCTGGAACGTCCGTACCGGCATTGCCAGGCCGGATCACAGCGAGATCGAGTCATTCATCAGCGTGGCCGCTGAAATTCCAATCGCAGCAAATTCGATGGGCATCGCCGTGGGGTACTTGTTGCGTGGCGGGTTGCGTGGCGGCAGCCACTTCGAACTCTATTACCGTTTTGCGCTTTCCGAGGGCATCGTTATCACGCCATGCGTTCAGTTCAGCCGATATGGCGATCCCGCAGACCCGCTTAGCACTTTGACTGCCGGGGTGCGGTTCCGGCTGAATATTTGATGTTGTTCCCCACCAGGCCTCCGCTACCTTTCATGGTCAAAAACGTCCTGCACCTGTCAGAAATCCAGAAAGCACTATTTGCCTGAATCATGCAACCCGTGGCCTATTTTCCGTGTCCGCTGAAATCCACCCGTTGCCACCTGAGCAAGATCACTTGAATCGCGACAGTTGCTGGTAAGATTCGCTCAAGGAATTTAAAGTAACTCTGCCTGGTTCCAAGCCCTGTTGGAGGCGCGGACGTTCCTGCATGAACAACACGTTAACGGGGTACAACCAGGCCACGAAATAATGCTTTCAACGTCGCACCGGACGTTTTATTGGGGAGACAAAAATGAACCCATATCTAAACTCTGTTCTGGCCACAGTCAAAGCGAAAAACCGCGGTGAAGAAGAGTTCCACCAGGCGGTGGAAGAAGTGCTGGAAACGCTCGAACCGGTACTGGAAAATCACCCCGAGTACCTGGAGGCAAAAATTGTCGAACGGCTGGTCGAGCCGGAACGGATGATCGTGTTCCGCGTTCCCTGGCTGGACGATGCCGGCAACGTGCAGGTCAACCGGGGCTTCCGGGTTGAATTCAACAGCGCGATCGGGCCCTACAAGGGCGGACTGCGTTTCCACCCCAGCGTAAACCAGGGCATCCTCAAATTCCTGGGTTTCGAGCAGGTTTTGAAGAACAGCCTGACCACGCTGCCGATGGGCGGTGGCAAGGGTGGTTCCGACTTTGATCCCAAAGGCAAATCCGACAATGAAGTGATGCGTTTTTGCCAAAGCTTCATGACCGAGCTTAGCCGCCACATCGGCCCGAACACCGACGTTCCGGCAGGTGATATCGGTGTTGGCGGGCGCGAGATCGGCTACCTGTTTGGCCAGTACAAGCGCTGCCGCAACGCGTTCGAAGGCGTACTCACCGGCAAGAACCTCAATTGGGGAGGCAGCCTGATCCGCCCTGAAGCAACCGGTTACGGTACGGTTTACTTTGCCAAGGAAATGCTCAAGACCCAGGGCAAGACCTTCGATGGTCTGCGTGTGGCCGTTTCCGGTTCCGGCAACGTGGCACAATTCGCCACCGAAAAAGTCAATGACTTTGGCGGCAAGGTCGTGACCCTGTCCGATTCCAGTGGTTACATTGTCGACGAGGATGGCATCTCTCCCGAAAAGCTCGCTTATGTTTTCGAGCTGAAGAACGAAAGGCGCGGCCGGATCAAGGAATACGTCGATGAATACCCATCGGCCAGCTACCACGAAGGCACCGGTGTCTGGAGTGTTCCGGTCGATGTCGCCTTGCCATGCGCTACTCAGAACGAACTGCATGGCGACGATGCCGACATGCTGGTGAAAAACGGCTGCTTCTGCATTGCCGAAGGCGCCAACATGCCGAGTACTCCCGCAGCGATCGAAAAGATCCAGGCGGCTGGCATCCTCTACGGGCCGGGCAAGGCAGCCAATGCCGGCGGCGTGGCCGTATCCGGCCTCGAAATGTCCCAGAACAGCATGCGCCTGAGCTGGACCCGCGAAGAAGTGGACCAGCGCCTGCACGACATCATGATCTCCATCCATCGTGCCTGTGTCGAGACCGCCAACGAGTATGGCCAGCCGGGTAATTACGTCCTGGGCGCCAACATCAGCGGTTTTATCAAGATCGCCGACTCCATGCTTGACCAGGGAGTAGTCTGACCCTTCAGCCAATGGGCCGGGCTCCGGAATCCGGAGCCCGGCCTTTTTTCATTCCGGGTCAGGGGTTAAGCTTGAAGCCTATGCGATCAAAGTCTGCGACCACTTCATGAACTCAATCGCCGAGCTGGAGACATTTGAAAACGAGACGGCGCGTTTCGACTCGCTGATGTCTTTCAGAATCCAGAATATCCTGCTGGTCTCCAGTGTTTACGATATTTACAACTTGCGCGAGGATGGCCAGCTAACCAACATGTTGCTGGCCGAGTACGCCGAATTCAGGCTATCCAGCGCACCCGCAATCAAGCGTGTTGATTCCGGTTCCAGTGCGCTGCAAGCGCTCAAGGAATCGAAATTTGAATTGATCATCGTTCTTCGTACGCTTACCGATATCACCCCTACCGATTTCAGAAAAAAAGCCAGGAAGTTGTGTCCCGGCATCCCGGTCGTGCTGATGGCCTTTCACCACCGGGAACTGGATCAGGTCAGGGATGAGATCGCCAGGGCTTTCGACAACGTATTCATCTGGAACGGCGATTCAAAGACACTGCTCACTATCATCAAGCTGGTGGAGGACAAGGTCAATGTAGCGGCCGATACGGAGCAGGTCGGCGTGCGAGTGATTATCCTGGTGGAGAACTCGGTCCGGTTTTATTCTTCCTACCTGCCGTTGATGTACACCGAGATCATGCAACAGGCCTCGGCATTACTCGCGGAAAGCATCAACTCGGCCACGCGGCGTGTGCGCATGCGCGCACGGCCGAAAATACTGCTCGCCGAAAACTTTGAAGACGCACTTTCACTATTTAACCAGTACCGGGAATACCTGTTGGGTGTCATATCGGATATCAAGTTCCCCAGGAATGGAAAGTCTGACCCAACCGCAGGCATCGAACTTGCCAGGCTGATGAAAAGAAAAATCGCTGATTTGCCGATACTCCTGCAGTCCTCCGACCAGGCCAGGGAGGAACAGGCACTTGCCTGCGAGACGGCATTCCTGAACAAGCAGTCACCGAAGCTGCTGAAAAAGCTGGGCATCTTCATTAATGAAAACTTCGGATTTGGTGATTTTGTGTTCAAACTCCCGGACGGAACCGAACTCGCGCGGGCCGCCAATTTCAAGCAGATGCAGGAATCTGTCGCCCGCGTCGACCATGAATCCCTGGTTTTCCACGCCGAGAGAAACCATTTCTCCAACTGGTTGATTGCCCGCGGAGAATTCGACCTGGCCAACTGCCTGCGCCCCAGGAAGGCGAGCGAGTTTGTCGATCCGGCCGACCTGCGTACATTTCTGATTGAAACCATCAGTGGGCACCGGCATGACCGGCAGGCTGGCATGGTCACCGACTTCAACAGGGAACTGTACGACGGGCACTCCAGGTTTTTACGTATCGGTGAGGGGTCCCTGGGAGGAAAGGGGCGCGGGCTTGCGTTTATCAACAAGCTATTCAACAACCAACTGGTTTGCAGTGTTTTTCCCGGAGCCCGGATCTCGGTGCCCCGTACCGCTGTCATCTGCACTGGCGTATTCGACCAGTTCATGAAAAAGAACGATCTAACCGAATTCGCGCTGGACGAACGCAGCGACGAGGAAATCATCGCCGCATTCACCAACGCAACGATACCGCACGAACTGGAGGAAGACCTCAAGGCTTTCCTGGCGATTGCCGACTACCCCCTGGCGGTTCGGTCATCGTCGCTTCTGGAGGACAGTTACTACCAGCCGTTCGCCGGAATATTCGACACCCACTTCCTGCCCAACAACCAGCCGTCTTCCGAGGGCCGCTTGCAACGGCTGTTGGCGGCGATCAAGTTGATTTACGCATCGGTGTACTTTCGCAACGCCAAGAACTACACCCAGGCAACCGCAAACCGCACCGAAGAAGAAAAGATGGCCGTCATCCTGCAGAAAATCGTCGGCAAGGAACATGATGGCTTCTATTACCCGGTGTTTTCAGGTGTGGCCCGGTCTTACAATTTTTACTCGGTGGGCCACATAAAGCCGGAAGAGGGTATCGCCTATACTGCCCTCGGACTTGGAAAAACCATTATGGAGGGCGACAATTGCCTGTATTTCTCACCCACCAATCCGCAGGTATTACCCCAGTTCTCCAAACCGCAGGACTACCTGCAGAACTCACAGCTTGCATTTTTCGCTGTCGACATGACCAACTCATCCGTGTTTCCCGAAGTGGGTGGCGACGTCGGACTGGTCAAACTGAACATCAAGGAAGCCGAGAATCACGGCGTGCTGAAACACGTGGGTTCGACTTACTCGGCAGACAATGACCGTATTTACACCGGATTAGGCCGCAAGGGCCCCCGCATCGTCACTTTCGACCCGATTCTCAAGGCAAATATCTTCCCGCTGGGTGAAATCCTGGAATATTTGCTGGAACTGGGCAGCCGGGCGATGAACGTGCCGGTGGAGGTCGAGTTCGCTGCGGAAATCAACCCGGAATCGACCATACCCAACCAGTTCCGTTTGCTGCAGATCCGGCCGATGAAGGCGGCGACCAGCTTCGAAGACGTGTCGGTATACGACCAGGATGACAGTCGAGTGGTCTGCCGGTCGGACCAGGCCCTGAGCAACGGCCGGATCACCGATATCCGTGACATCGTGTTCGTACGGAGTGACAATTTCGAGCGTAAAAACATGATTCACATGGCTGACCAGGTGGGGGAATATAACCAGAGGTTCAAGCAACAGGAAGTTCCGTACATGCTGATCGGCCCGGGGCGCTGGGGAACAACAGACCGCTGGCTGGGCATACCCACCAAGTGGGATCAGATTTCGTCAGCGCGGGTGATCGTAGAAGCGGATTACGGTGACTTCGTGGTCGAACCTTCGTTCGGAACACATTTCTTCCAGAATCTGATCACATTTTCCATTGCCTACCTCACCATCAACAGCTCGAGTGGCTACTGTTATTTCGATTGGGACTGGCTCAACGCCATCGAACCTGTTTCTGAGACGGAGTACATACGGCATATCCGATTGGACAAACCGCTGGAGGTGCTGGTGGACGGCCGCATTGGGCATGCGATTGTGCTCCGGTGAGGTTTCCCGGTAGTATACTTTTGGCAACTTATTAACACTGAGGGGAAGGCTCTTGTGTGAACTATTCGCCATGTCGAGCAGCCACCCGGCTACTGTGAATTTTACGCTCCGGGAGTTCCAGACGCACGGCGGTGAACACGACAAGAACGGCGATGGCTGGGGCATGGCTTTTTACGACGGCGCGGATGCGCGGATTGTGCGCGATACTACCGCCGCCCGAGAGAGCAGTTACTTCGACTTCATCCGCAGCCATAACCATCCCTCGCATTGCGTTATTTCGCATATCCGGCAGGCCACCATCGGCGGCGTGCAACTGCGAAACACACAGCCCTACGTGCGTGAAATGGGGGGGCGGCTGAATTGCTTTGCGCATAACGGCGACCTCGAATTCGATTCGACACTGAAAAGGCCGCTGGATTTCCAGCCGATCGGTGAATCCGATTCAGAGCTGGTTTTCTGCAAGCTGCTGTCGACTCTTAAGCAGGCCGCGAAAGAGCGAGGCGAAGCGCTCTCTCTGGACCAGCGCATTCACCTGGTCCGCAGTTTCGCGCGGGAGTTCAGCGCGAAAGGCATCTTCAATTTCTTCTATTCGGATGGCGAATACCTGTTCGTCCACAGCCACAAGCGTACCCAGGCAGACGGCGTCAAGCGCCCACCAGGCCTTTACCTGTTGCAACGCCAGGATCATCACCACGACCACGATCACCAGCAGGCGCATGGACTGCGAATTCATACCGAGAGAATCATTCCCGACATGGTGCTGTTGGCCAGCGTGCCGCTCACCAGGGAAGACTGGCGACCGCTGGACGCCGGTACACTGGTCGTGCTGCGGGAAGGAGAACTGCTGGGGACGTACACGCACACAAAGTAATGCACATGACGCCTGGAGATGCGCGGATCATTGATCCTTTTCAATGGGGGTTCTGAAATCTTCGCTACCAGCCTTCGAAGAATCCACCGTCGGCGAAATCCCAGATCAGGTAAACATAAGCACGCCAGTCGTAGCGCCAGGTGTCGTTGACGGGTAACTCAACGCCGGCATTGAGCGCCACATGGCCCCGTTTACTCAGGCCGATTCTGGCCTGCGGGATCAGTGACCACTGTACGGTATCCTTGCGGTATTGCCCGGAGCCACGGTGGAAAGGCACTTCGGCAATGACTTCCAGAGCCGGAAAAACGGAACGGGGCCGCTGCGTGTGAACCCAGTGCAAAACCCCGCCGAATTCGGCGACGTTATCATCCGAGTCATCCAGATTGAGCTTTAGCCGGGCGCTGCTCTGCAATGTCCATTGGTCCCCGAGCACCTTTCCGAAGGCCAGGTACGGCAGAAGTTCCCAATCCGCCTCGCTGGCTAGCGGTACACCCAGGTTTCCGCCCAGGGTGGCGATGAAGCCGTTGCTGCGGTCGTGCTTGAGCACATACTTGAAGCCCGGTTCAAAGTGGCCAAAACTCGACTCACCGCCCGCAGTGGCATGGTTGACTTCCAGCACTCCTTGCCAACGCTCGCCCAGGCGGAATTCGTATTCCAATGTGTTTTTCCAGACGTTGTCCCCTTCCAGGCCGGAGTAACGCTGTTTCCAAACCCACTCGTCCTCGGGAAATGCCTTCTTTGTCCGGATCGGGAGGAACAGGTTGAGGGAACCGTCCGGATAATCATGTTCGCCACCGAGGGTTTTGATGAATTCCAGTACGGCATCAATGTCATCTTCTGACAGACTCTCGCCGAACGCCGGCATCTTGTCGGAGAACCCCAGCGCCGGGCCGCCGTAGGTCACAACGATTTTCCAGTCTGACAACGGCTCGCGGCTGTTGAACAGGGCATCGGCGAAATTGGCCGGCACCACGCCGAGGCTTTGTACCAGGGCCGAATCCGGGTCCGGACCGCCGTCCACTCCGTGGCATGTGGCACAGTTGGTGCGGAAAATGTCCGCGCCGCGCGCCAGTTCGGCCCCGGCGTCGTCCGCGTAGGCGACTGGCTGAACGGTTACAGCAAATACAAGCACCAGAGAAAGGACTGCAAAACGATACTGCTGTGCATGAGTCTTCATGGATTCATGATAAGAACTTGCAATGGAGCCCAAACTGATCAAGCTCAAGAGAAAGTGCCGCGTAGCTTAACCTCAGCTTAAATTTCGAAATAAGTATTGTATCCGGCCCTCTTTTTTTGCGGGTACTTACGGTCGGTGTAGACTATTAACTGCCAAAAGGAAAATCGAGGTCCGCCATGAACCTGTTGCTGAAATCACTGATCATCTTTGCGGTCGCCGCTTCAGCCGGCACCGTTGAACCCGTCCAGGCTGAAGAATCAAGCGGCGGATTGCGTTACTCCATATCGGTTACGAAATTCGAAAACCGGTCCGGCTGGCGGGGCTACTGGGACCTGGGTGACGCCTGGGATACTGTGCTCACGGACATGCTGAACCAGACCGGAAAATTCATCGTGCTGGGCGAGACAGACATGCGCTTCGCGGCGATGGACGAACAGGACCTGGCCGCAGCGGGCCACACCGCGGGCGGCAAAAAGGCACCGAAAACCGGCCAGATGACGCCCGCCCAATTGCTCGTCAAGGGAGCGATCACGCACGCACAGGGCGACACCGGCGACCTTGGCGGCGGCATTCGCATCAAGGGTTTCAAGATCGGTGGCGGCGGCGGCAAGGGTGAAGTCAATGCCACCATCTATATCATTGACTCGACCACCGGCCAGGTGCTGGCCTCCAAGAGTGTTGTCGGCACCCATGAACGGAAATCGATGGATGTGGGCTATGCAGTGGGAAGCTGGGGTGCTGCATTTGGTGGCAGTGAAAAAGACAATGTCGGCCTGGCGGTCGAGGATGCCTGCGCGGCAGCGGTGGCTTTTTTACTCGAACAACTGCCCAGCCTGCCCTGGTCGGGAACGGTGGTCATGGTGAAAAACGGTAAGGTCTACCTGAATCGCGGCACGCGCGAAGGGGTCTCCGTGGGCCAGACATTCACGGTCGGGGAAGTGGAAGTAATACGCGACCCGGACACCGGGGAAGTGCTGGATGAGAGCATGACGAAAATTGCCACGTTGACGGTCAACCAGGTCAAGGAAAAACTGTCGATTGCCGACGTTACGTCAGGCGATACGGCGGCCATATCCCAGGGAATGACCATTCACCGCTAATCATCCATCTAAGCCTCGGCCCGGAATGTAAATGGGTCGGTTTCAACGAGGAGAACCCAAATGTCATTCGATTTCACCAAAACCATAGCACTCGTCAAGGGCGGGCTGATGGATCCACAGGCTACCTGGAACAGTTACCTCGACGAAAATCAGGCCTGGCAGCAAACCGCCCTGGTCCTGACCGGCCCGCTGATCGTCGCCAATGTCCTGTTGAGCTTGTTGTTGTCCCGCATGCTTGGTGGTTTCGCGTACTACGGATACGGAAGCAATTTCATGTTGGCCCTGATCATTGGCCTGCTCATGGCGATGATCGGGTTCGCGGTCGCGGTGCTGGTGTTCAATTTCATGGCCGGGCCTTTCAAAGGCCAACCGGATTTCTCAAGGGCGTTCGCCGCCGTCTCTTTGGCGGCCATTCCCGCCTGGATCGCCGGCATTGTCGGCGCCCTGGTTCCCTGGGTCGGCTGGCTGATCTCACTGGCCGGTGGAATCCTCTCGCTGATCTACATGTACCGGATCATGCCTCTGGCGCTAAAACTGCCGGACGATAAACGCATGGCTCACTTTATCGTGTCTCTGGTCATCATGATCATCATAAGTGCCATTCTCGGCTCAGTCGTCGGCCGGTCCATGGTCGGAGATGAATGGTCGTCGGGCAAGTCTTTCACCGAACAACGATCCACCGCTTCACCCCGCAGCCCGGGTTTCATCGGTGAACTTCAGCGCCAGGGCGAATTGATGGAAGATGCCAATTCGGATGTGTTCGATCCTCCAGCAGACGGTGAACTGACCGAAGACCAGGTCGAAACCTACGTTGGTGTTCTGCGCAAAACCCGCGTCGTACATGAAAAGTATGCCGAGGAAATGAAACGGATGTCCGAGGAACTCGAAGCAAAAAAGGCGGCCGGCGAACAGCCCTCGGCAGTGGAACTGTCTAAAATGTACGGCGGCATCGGCAAAACCATGAGCGCCAACAACGCGGAAATGGAAGTGGTCAAGACGGCCGGCGGCAACTGGGCCGAGCACCTTTGGGTCAAGAAGCAACTTCGCGTGGCGAGCATTCAACTGGGCGAGGGTTCGGAAGCCAACGCCCATAACTACGACCTGTACCAGAAATTCGAGGATCAGCTGTAAAGTCCAGGCGCCACCCCAAGGCGATAACCGTGCGGGGAAATCGTTTGTTTGTTGTTCCTTTTGAATCCAACAACCAGACGCAGATTTCCGGCTGTGTCGGCAATAATGCGCAGTCTGGAATTTTCAGACTTTAATGAAATCAGTCATGACTTTTCCGTTCTCAGTTTTTTCAATTTCGCATTCAATTCTGCAATCTCCTTGCGCGAACTCTCGACAAAGATTTTTGTCATACTGGCATTGGAATGGGATCCATTTTTGCCCTGACTCCAGGCATTTGCTTCCAGGTTGGCCCGGTAGACTTGTCCCTCCTTCTCCTTGATTTCTTCTCGTAGTGCTTCGATCTGGTTTTGATTTGACATAGCCCAACCTCATTTGAAGATACTAAAAACGTATTCTACGCCGTATTGCTATAAACCTAATACCGGGAGAAGTATTTAAAGTCTGAATGACACCTGTCAGGGTTTGATAACGAGCTCATCAATGAGATGGTCTGCGCCATAAACGATATTCAGGGCTTCGATCATGGCGGCCACATGCACCGAGACTGTGCGATTGACCCGCTCATCGAACCAGAAATCTCCGGCAATCGAATGAATGTTACCGTCAAATGCCAGGCCCACAAGTTCGCCCCGGGCATTGATTACCGGGCTGCCGGAGTTACCCCCGACGATGTCGGTGGTCGATGAGAAGTTATACGGGGTATCGAGATTTAGCCGGCTTTTCGCTTCGAGCCAGCTGTCCGGCAAACGGAACGGGTCACTGCCGGTCGCCCGTTCATAGGCCCGTCCGATCTGTGTGAACGGGGAGACCTGCTGGCCCTTTTCTGTCCAGCCGTCAACCGCGCCATAGGTCACTCGCAGGGTAAATGTTGCGTCCGGGTAGACATTCGTTCCAAGGATAGCGAATCGCGCCTTGGCAATCATTTCCGACCCCTGCTTTAGCGGAGCCTCCACTTCATTATCGTAGCGGCTGCGCAATTCCATAGCGTAAGGTTCTACTTTTCTGGCCAGCATGATCAGCGGATCATCCGATGCCTGCACCGCAGCACTTCCGCCTTCCCACAGTTCCTTGCGGTAAGCGGCATCTCCCAGCCTGGTGCCGGACACCAGTTGATGCGCCAGGTCCCGCGGACTTTCGTTGCCGAGGACAGCCTTGACCACTTCGTTATCCGGACCCAGCCATTCCCTCAGCTTATCCAGTGAAAAGGAGAGTCCCAGTTCCTGGTAACCGGGGTCTTCCGGGGTTGCAGCGAAAAGCTCCTGCTCCACCCGTGGCAAAGCCGTGTCCCGATAGGCACGCAGCCGTTTCTCATTGGGTTTTTCAATTTCACGGGTGCCTCTGACCAGGGTGTGGGCCAACCTGTACAACTTACCCTGGAAACCCATGCGAGCCTCGATAAAACTGTACTGGTCATAGAAGCCTTCGAACGCGGTGATGGCGCGCTCAATGTCCTGCCAGGCATTTCCATAGGTCTCAGCGAGTTCCGGATCGGCCATCACGGCGGCCCGCAGCTCATTCTCCGCCAGCAGTTTACGGCCCATCTGCTCTTCATCCATCAGGCTGCTGAGCTTGCTTTTCCAGACCTTGATGGCGTTCTCGACGGCCAGTATCCGCTGCTGCACCTGGCGGGCGGCTTCGTCGCTGGTCCTCGCCCACTCGAGCATTCGGCCCCGGTACTCGGAATACATGATGAGCCTGAGCGGCAGCGCCTGGCTACGCCGGAACGCCAGTTCGGTGACCGTTTCCAGCCGACTGGTGCTGCCCGGGTGGCCAGAGATGAACACAGCGTCCCCATCTTTGGCGCCAGGTGCATACCAGGGGAAGAAATTTGGAGTCGCAGCAGGTTTACCGTCCTGATAGACCCGCATAAAAGACATATCCAGATTCCAGCGTGGAAAATTAAAGTTGTCCGGGTCGCCGCCAAAGGCCGCCACGGCAAGCTCTGGAGCGAAAACCAGGCGCACATCATCGTAGCGGCGATATTTGTAGAGGAAATATTGACCGCCGTGATACAAATTGACTGATTCGCAGGAAAGGCCGTCGTTCGCTTCACATTCGGACTCCAGGCGGGAAAGCAGTGACTTGCGCGCTTCATTCGCCATTTTTTCGGGCATACCTTCAGTAGCGGCCTGTACCTTTTCCGTGATTTCTTCCGCGTCATGCAAAACCGAGATTCTCGCGCCCGGACATTTCAGCTCGTCTTCCCGGGTTGCGGCCAGGAAACCTTCGTCGGATAGATTTTTTTCCTCGGTGGAAAGGTCCCGGATACAACTCCAGGTACAGTGATTATTGGTCAGCACCAGCCCTTGTGATGATGCGAATGATCCGGTGCAGCCACCATCCAGCCGTGCGGTAGACCGCTGCACATTGCTTAACCACTCAGGGCCTATCTTCACGTCGTAACGAGTTTCCACCATCGAGGACGGAAAGCCGTGAAGTGTCCACATGCCTTCGTCGGCCGTAGCGCCGGAAGGTTGAAGAAACAGGAGTGGCAGAAACAGGATACTGAGAAATTGAGGGTGGCTTTGGGGCTTCTTCATAACGGGTCCTTTGAAATGTGGCTACCGGGCAAAACGATCGGGAATTTCCTGATGGTCCATGATATCAGGATTCCCCAGCCATACTGATTCTCAAAGATGGGTTGCGGCATGCCCCCCTGAGGGTCAGGGCCGGGCATAACCCGTCAGCTCGATGTATCCGCGCCCGCTGATGCTGAGCCCGCCTCTTGACCCTTCGACGTCAACGGCGCCTTCCCAGTAACGCACGGTCGTGACCAGTTCCTGGTCGGGTATCACGGGGGTTAGGGTCAGGTACAGGTCCAGTGACGGCAGTCTGAGTTCCCAACGTCCAGGATAGGTCCCGCCACGCGGACTCTCCCAGGTGCCCGTTTCCCGAATAATCACTTCATCAGGATCCAGGTGCCGGGCCTGGCCACCTGCATCGACCCAGGTCCCTGCGCTGTGGCGATCCTGGCTGCCATCGGATTTTCTGAGATTGTAAAACATCAGGTCACTGCCGTCGGATAACTGCAACGCAAACCAGTCCCAGCCCTGTTGATCGTCTGCAAGCGCGCTGCTGCTCCATTCGCGGTCCAGCCAGGAGGTTCCGGTTACCGTGAATTGCTCGTCACCAACCCGCAGTGTGCCGCTACTGCGCAGCCTGGGAATTGAGTAGTAGTAGGAAGCATTTCCGATTTCATCTGATTTTTGGGACAGGCCATCCACGCCATTAAGCACAATGGGTTTTTCTGCAAGCAGATCCAGTTGCAGCGCCATTTCGCCTTCTTCCACATCGAGTTGCCAACGTTCAGGTGTTTCGCCGGATATGGCATTTTTATCCGCGGCCATCGACCAGCCTTCAACCCACACCCTGAACGGGGTGCTTTGCGCTCCGGCCAGCCCAAGCGCACCCCTGGCGGCTCTTTGTACTACGTGGAACTTTTTGTTTTTTCCATCGGTCACCGCGAAGTGGGCAATGTAGACCTGGTTGGTTTTCCAGGATGATGAACCCGCCTGTTCCCCGACTCCCGGAGTATCCGGCGAGAGCGAAAACCGGAACACGGTGAATTCATAGCCAAAACGGTTGCCGCTATCATCTTCCAGGTTGCCGGTCAGGTACCACCATTCGTTACGAAATTCAGGGTGTGGACCGTGATCCCGGGGGAAAGAGAACGCCCGCGGCGATCGGGCAATGGCATAGCCTTCCGGACGTTTACTGCCGAGCAATTCAGAGAGCCGCTGGCCGCTGACCGCACCCTCGGAGACAGATGCCTCAGATTGCTCCGGCCTGGTGGCGTTCACGATCATGAACAGCACCGGCAGCATGAGTGCTAAACCTGCAAAAATGAGTAGTTTCTTGCTGATCGCCCTATTCCTCCCGCATGGCCAGGGCCGGAGAGCTGGCGGCTGCCCGCCAGGACGGGTAGATTCCCGCGAGAAACGCGGCGATGATGGAAAAAGCGATGGCGACGGTCAGCACCTGCCATGACAGCAGAATATCCATTCGCCAGCCAAAAGCCCGGCGATTGATCACATCGATTAACATCCAGGCCATGACCAGCCCCAGCGGCACGGCGGCCAGACCGCTGAACAAGCCTATGACCGCTGTCTGGGTTGTGACCATTCCACCGAGCTGAAAAGGCGTCATTCCCAGTGCACGCATCACCGCCAGTTCCCTGGCACGTTCCATTTGTAAAGCCAGCATGGCGCCCAGGATGCCGATAAACGCCACCCCGGTAGCCAGCCAGTACAAAACATCGGTAATGATGAAGGTGCGGTCAAAAACCCGCAGAGACAGTTCGCGAATCTCGGCGTCGGAGCGCATCACCAGCGGTTGGCGATCCTTCGCAACGGCATTCAATTGGTTCATCACGGCTGCAGGTTCGGCGCCAGGAACGAGGGCAAGGCCGATGGAATCTATTGCAGGGTCATCCCAGAACCGGTCATAGCTTGAACGGCTGATCAGAACGGCCCCTCCATTGACATCATAACTACGGAACGTACCCACGATGTTGAACGCCCGCTCACCCGAGCCGGTTACCAGGCGGATCGTATCGCCTGCACCCACACCGCGCCGGTAAGCCAGCGGCTCCGACACCATCACCCCATCCTCATGTTCAAAACCGTTCCAGGCCTGCACAGGGTCAGCATCGAGAATCTCCGAGCCGGGGTAACGGCCGGGCGCGAGTTGCAACACGAACAGGCGAACCCGTCCTTCCGGGCTTTCCAGCCAGATCCTGCGGCTGCTGCTATGGGCTGCCACTCCCTGAGTCTGAACCAGGTCACGAATCAGGGACGGATCCAGCGTGCCACCCGATGCCGCAACATAGAGATCAGACTGCAGGGTCCGGTCCAGCCAGGCACTGACCGAGCCACGGAAGCTTTCCACCATTACGCTGACACCGATCGTTGCCGAGACAGCGACCGCCAGTGCCACGATGGCGACGCCGGTACGACTGAGATTGGCATCGATTCCACTGACCGCCAGTCTGGCACTGGTTCCACCCAGACGGCCTGCCAGCGGCGCCAGGATTGTCGCCATGACGCGGACCCCCAGCGGCACGCAAAGCGCAAACCCGAGAATCAACATGAAAACCGCGGACAGACCCGCCACCAGGTGGCTACCGGAGATTTTCAGCAACACTAACGCCAGCAGCCCGAGGGCCAGTCCGGACAGCGCGAGCAGTGGTACAATTTGCCGTCCACGCTGCTCGATAACCGATCTTGCCAACGCCAGCCGCGGCGGATAAGACGCTGCTTCGAAGGCCGGAATAACCGCGGAAACCAGGGTCGCTCCCAGCCCGGCTGCGAACCCTTTTACCAGTGTAAACGCGCTGATCGAAACATCGGTGACAGTCACCCGGAAATACAGATCGTTAATAGAACGCGATACCAGCACCAGCAGGTAGTCGCCCAGCCAGATACCGAGCAGCACACCCGCAACGGCTCCCAGCAGCCCGAGCACCAGCCCTTCTGTCAGGATCAGCGTAAATGTCTGTGCACGGGTGACTCCCAAAGCCCGCAGAACACCAATCAATCCCCGCCGTTGCAGCACGGCGAAACTGACGCTGTTGTAGATGAGGAACAATCCGACCAGCAGCGCGAGCAGGCTCATCGCGGACAGGTTGGTCATGAAGGCCGTGCTCATCTCGGTCATCGAGCGGGTACGGCCGGACGCGTCGAGTAACTGGGTTCCGGGCGGCAGAAGGGTCTCCAGCGCCTCACGCCGAGATGGATCTCCTGCGGGAATCCGCACATCAATTCGTGAAAGTCTTCCGGCCATGTTCAGCCACTGCTGCGCAACCGCGATATCGACGATCACCAGTTCGCCCAGCAACAACGAGGAATCACCGCCAATCTGGCCCAGCAGGCTGCCCTCGAACGCCATCACGCCAGACTTAACTTCAAACCCGTCACCCGTCTGAAGCGCCAGCATGGCGGCAGTTTCCCGGGACATCAGCGCTGCGCCCGGGTCCGTCAGCAGGCTCCCGAACAGGGTTTGCACTGAATCCGCCGACGTACCGGCATCATCCGTCAATTCCAGGCTAAAACTTCTTATCTGCTGCTCGGCAAACGGGTCGATGCCCAGCACCCGGACGTCCGCCCCGTTTACCTTCACCCGGCCTTCGACAACCGGGGCCATACTGCGAAAACCGTGTTTGACCCGCAATTGAACATAGAGGGACTCCCGGACTCCACGGGGGCCACCGATGACCTGGTGGGTGGCCTGGCCGGTGAGGGTCTCCATTGACAGCGCAAATGCCTTTCTCGAACTCTCGGTAGCGAGATCCACCGCGACGATCACCGCCACGCCGATACAAATGCCCAGCAGCGCCAGGGCAAGTTGCCAGGGATGCCGCAGCAGGTAACCGGTACTGGCGCGGTATAGCGCTGGCATCAGGGGGTTCCGGGAGATTCCGGCAGTGGCGCCAGCCTGCCGTCATGAAGTTCCAGTACCTGGTCACAATAGGCCGACACGGTGGCGCTGTGGGTGGCTACGATCATGGTGCGCCCGGTTTGGCGCACCAGTTTGTCCAGCAGGTCGAGCACTTCCTGCGCTGTCCTGTCGTCCAGGTTTCCGGTCGGCTCGTCCGCCAGCAGCAGCGACGGACTGTGGCAGAGGGCCCTGGCGATCGCCACCCGTTGACGCTCGCCACCGGATAACACATCCGGGTAGCTTTCACTCCGGTCGGCCAGTCCTACCGCATCCAGTAATTCGAACATGCGCCGGTTTGATTCAGCGCCGGGCACCCGGTTGAGTTCCAGTACGAGGCGCAGATTATCGGCAACGGTCAAAGTCGGCAGCAAGTTGAATGACTGGTAGATAAAACCGATATGCTTACGCCGGAACAGCGTGCGTTCCCGCTCATTCATCCGGGTCAGGTTGAGTCCGGCAACTTCTACCTGTCCGGAGTCTGGTGTATCAATTCCACTGATCAGGTTGAGCAGAGTGGATTTACCGGAACCACTGCGGCCACGAATCGCCACCGAATGGCCCTGCAGAAAATTCGCGCTGACCTGGTCCAGCACACGATGTTGCTGTAATCCTTCGGCGAAAGTCCGGGTCAACTGTTCAAGACGGACCTGGACAACGGGTTGGGGAGTTTGCATGCTCATGAGGGTTCTAGTCTAACAACTAAGGAATCTGTGTTGATCGCTACTTGTTTCAGAACATTTTCGATTGTCCTGCTGCTCGCCCTGGTGGTGGCCGGCTGCTCCACGGCGTTTACCTACAGGCACCTGGATTGGCTGATTCCCTGGTACGTGGATGGTTATGTCGATCTGACCCGTGACCAAAGACACCTGCTGCAGGATCAACTGGGGCCGGTGTTGCAGTGGCATGAAGAAGAGGAACTGGGTCGGTACCTGGAAATTCTCGACCAGGTGGAATCAGACCTGCAGGGGGAAGTAACGCCAGCACAGGTAAGAACCTGGGCCGAGGAAGTCATCTCTGCCGTCGAGCGGGTGGAGCAGAGGATGCTGTCCACTGCCCTGGAGTTCAGCGAATCCCTCAGCGACGAACAGCTGACGGAGTTCATTGAAAGCGTATGGGAAGAACACCGTGAATATGAAGAAGAGTATCTGTCCCGATCCGATCAGGAATATGTCGAAGAAAATGCGGAAAACCTGGAAGATTTCCTCGAAGAATATACCGGCAGGTTGAATGATGGGCAGGAAGCCGTTCTGTTGCGTGCCGCCGGGTCACTACGCCGTTTTGATTCAGTCTGGCTGGAAGATCATGAACAATGGCTCAACACCCTGGGACCGTTGCTGAAAAGAGAACCCGGTTGGGAGGATGACATCAGGGTCGCCTATGCCAACCGAAAGCTGGAACGTCCGCCGGAATACACGGCACTCCTGGAATACAATATGGACGTTGTTGCAACGGCAATCGCTGAAGTTCTTAACTCACTCGATGAAAAACAGCGCAAACGCGTATTCGAGGAAATCGACGACTTGCGATCACTCATCCAGCGGCTGCTGAGCATCCAGGTCAGTCTCGTCGCGCCAGGACCAACAGACCCAGCCACAGGATCACGGCTACCCACGGCAGGTAAGGTCTGACATAGGGATATGGTGTGCGGGTTCGCATCACCGGTATCTGTCCTGTAAAAACCCGCTGTTCCAGATCAGCGTCGTAGGCTGAATGAGTCACCTGTCCTTGTGGAGAGGCGATGACCGACAGGCCATCATGTGCAGGTCGCAGCAGCCAGAACCCGTTTTCAACCGCGCGCATGATACCCATTTTGGCATGCAGATCGGCGATGACAGGCCAGTCTGCCGAGGGCGCAAGCAGAAGCTCCACCTCTTTGCGGCCTGCCTGCGCCACGAAATCAGCAAAATCGAGGTCATGGCAAATGACCAGGCCGATCCGCCCAAACGGTGTCGACAAGGTAGGCAGTTTATTGTGTCCGGGGGGTAAAAACGGCGCCTCCGAACCCACGATGGGCCGTGCCTTGAGATACTCCCAGGCGGTCTCACCAGACGGCGTGATGGCAATCACCTTGTTCTCCAGGGGCGGCTGGCTGCCCGGATGCAAAACACCGATTCCCATGAAGAGATACACACCCTCTTCGCGCGCCAGTTCCTGCCCGCGGGCGATAAGTTGATCTTCTTCAGAGTTCAGAACGCGGCCTGCTGTTTCTGACCAAACCACCAGGCGGGCGCCGCCCTGAGCCGCAGCGCGACTGCGCACCAGTAATTCATCATTAAGACCGGCTACCACGGTTTTGAGGCGGGTCAGCGTGGCATCATCGTAATTGCCGGCCATCCGGGCCTCCATAACGGCGCGGCTAACGGCAAGCGTTGCTTGATTTGATGGTGTGATCGCCGCCACTCCAATGGCATCCACCGTGGGCGAATCGTTTCCCAATGGAGCCCTGACCAGCCACAGCAATACCACCAGTGAACCAGCCCACAGTGTTATGACGAAGATGCGCCTCTTTGCCGGGGCCGTCGCAGTGATTAACCACACCCCGGCCGAGGCGATCCACACGGTGACGAAAGCGACCCCGGATACCCCAACCCAGGCCGCGAGCGGCGTCAAAAGGCCGTGTCCCATCTGGGTGTAACCGGCCGAAGACCAGCTACCGTAGGGTGTGAACCACTGTATGAGAATTTCTACCAGGTACCACGAGAGGGGCAACACCAGGGTGCTGATAAAGCCCGTGATTCGCCCTGCTGCGATGCGGTCGACCACAAACGGCAAGAAATAGCACAGCCCATACGCCGCGGCGATGATGTAATAAAGAATGCCCGGCGCAGGGATTACTTCCCACCACATGAGCAAATAGGCGCCAATCTGCAGTGACAACAGGATCAGCAGCCCTCTGACGACAGGCTGCGAAAGGACAAAGAGACGAGCAAAAAAGGGTAAGGCCAGGGCGCCAATTGCGTGTTGCCAGCGCCCGTTGGAGAACAGCAGGGCCGGCACCAACAGGGCCAGCCAAAGCCATGAAATACGTCTCCACCATCCGCCGTTGGAGGTTGTTACAATCATTACGAACCGGCCTGCAATCCGCCTACAACAAAATCGCGCGTGGCTGCAAACAGATTGTCCGCGGTGAGTTCACCAAGCTGGGCCGGTAGCGTATCGCTGAAATCGCAGGACAGCAGAAGCATTGCAATGCCGTGTACACGGGACCACAAAAAGAACGCGACCAGGTCCGGATCGGCCTCCCGCACGGTACCCGCATCCATTGCTTCGACCACACACTGGCGTAACACCTGGTAGCCACACTGACCCGGGAAGTCGGCCAGCTTACGGGGACGATGCCGAATGCGCGTGAAGAGCGTTATGAACTGCTCCTTATGCTCTGTGGCGATCCGGATATACCCCGACCCCAATGCCGCCAGCCGTTCGAATGAACCCACCGGTAACGGGGCGACAGCGCGTAAAAGCTGCAGCTCAAATTCCCGCAAAGTATCGTTGACGACGTAGTCAACCAGCGCATCTTTGTTAGGAAAGTGGCGATAGATGGCGGCGGCCGTGATTTTGGCGCCGGCGGCCACCTCACGCATGGAAAGGGCATCGTAGCCCCGCTCGGCCAGCAGGGTCCGTGTGGCTTCAACGATGGTATGGACCGTGGTGTTTGCCACTTTGTTACTCATGATTACTTATAGTAAACGATGTTTACTTAAATCGTCAACTGCCCGTCAATGGAACTCGCGATAATGTCATTGGCAGCGTATCCACGGTAGGCTGTAGGCCAGGGTAAACTATCGGGAGGCCTAAGCGTGTCAAGTTCCTCTGGTGCCGGTTTCAGGGCTGGAAAGACTGCTTTGGTTGCTGCAGTCGCCGTTCTGCTGTTCGCCTTCAGCGGGGTGACGGAACGAACTGACCGCTTATGGTTTGATCACTTACAGGCTCTCGGTGTGCGCAGCGCACCCATGCCGGCTGACGCTGCGCTGGTTCTGATTGATGAGAATTCGCTGACTGCGATGGGCCAGCCCCCTTTCTCCATGCGCTGGCCCTGGCCGCGTTCTGCCTTCGCCGCGCTGCTAGCTGGCCTGCAAGCCGCTGGTGCAGAACAGGTCGTAGTAGACCTGATTTTTTTTGAAAGCTCCGCGGCGGCGGAACAGGACCTGTTGCTCGGTGCCGTGGCGGCGGGTATACCCGGAGTTATTCTTGCCGCCGTTCCCGAACGGCTGCCTGCCGTATGGCCGGACGAATTCCGCAACAGGTATCCAAAACTCTTTCAAGGCCGGGCCAAGTGGGGAATGGTTCGCTCAAGTCCTGACTCAGACTCCGTGATCCGGCGCTACCTGTTAAACGGCTCCCTGGCCAGTGTGGCACTGGGACCTGCAACTGCTGCAGAATCAGAGTTCGATCGGGCCGTCCTGCTGCGCTGGCGCGGCAACCTGGAACAGCTGCGTGACCGCGGAGTACCCATGTTATCCGCAGCTCAATTTGTGGCCGCTGGATGGGAAATCCTGGACCAGGCAACGCAAATGAGTCCGGATCTTGACCCTGCTGCTCTGGCGGCAGCAATAGACTCCGCGCCTGCTCTGACCGGGGAAGGCTTCGACCAGGTGCGCGGCAAAACTGTTTTTGTTGGCGCTAATGCAGCCGCGACTTTTGACGCCATCGCAACCCCCCTGGGGGCGCCTGAACCCGGTGTAATTTTACATTTGAATGCGTTTGCGAGCCTGAAGTCAGGCGACTTGATCCAGGCAACAGGGCCTGCAGTGAGTTGGGCTTTGGCCCTGGCGTTTATTGTGCTGCTGAGCTTATCGGGGCGCGCAGTCACCAGCTTGCTGCGACCTGCGCTGGTGGCCGCTGTGCTGCTACTGGTAGCGATTGCCGGGAGTGCTGGATTGTTTTTCGTCGATTTATGGTTCGCGCCAGGACTATCTATAATGGCCGCCGCCACTGCCTTTACGGCGGTGGCAGTTGAGAGTTTCCGGGCTGAGCAAGCGCGCAAGCGCGAAATCCAGGGCTGGTTTGGCGCATACGTCTCGCCGTCATTTGTAAACCGGCTGGTTGCAGACCCGCACGCCATTGAATTGGGCGGTGAACAAAAGGAACTCACCATCCTGTTTTCGGACATTGCCGGTTTTACCACCATCAGTGAGGGCCTGAAGCCTGCTGAACTGGTCAGCTTAATCAATCGATTTCTCGAAGGTCAGACCGAACGCATCCTGGACCAGGGCGGCTATCTCGATAAATATATTGGTGATGCGGTGATGGCTGTATTCGGCAGCCCGGAACCATTGGACAATCATGCCCTGCAAGCCTGCAAGGCTGCACTGGCCTGCCGGCTTGCATTGCATGAGCTTAACGATGAAATCGAGAGCAAATACGGCATGCGCCTCGGAATGCGTACGGGAATCAACACCGGAGACGTTGTGGTTGGTAATGTTGGTTCCACTCACAAAAGAAATTTCACCGTGCTGGGTGATGCGGTAAACCTTGCTTCACGTCTCGAAGGCGCCAACAAGCAAACTGGCACCTCTATCCTGCTGGGTCCGCTGACTGCTGAATCTGTTGCTGGCGAGATGGTTCTGCGTCCGTTAGCACGCTTACAAGTGAAGGGCAAAACGCAGGCGGTGGAAGTCTTCGAGTTAATGGCTGAGCGCGCCGATTGCGACGCGGGATCGATTCGGTTTTCCGAGCTGTTCGCAGCTGGATTCGCAGCCTACTGTGAGCAGAATTTCTCCGGGGCTGCTATGCTTTTCAAGCAGGCCATGGAGTTGCGGCCGGGTGATATGCTCAGCGTGCATTATCTGGATGAGGCAGAGAAATATGAAGCAGAGCCACCCGAACCAGACTGGCACGGTGTTCTCAAGTTGGAGACTAAATGAAACTATACCGCGGCCTAAAATTGACCCTCACTTTTTCCCTGGCCTGCCTGGTTTCCTGGCCGGCAAACGCTGCAGAACTCAAGAAGGGTAAAAAAGTCTGGTCCAAGCACAACGAAACTGTGCTATTGACCGAGCCCAGGCCACTGGCTCCGGCATCTGCAACGGTTGGATTTGCCACAAAACTCAGCATCCGCGAAGTCCAGGGAACCTGGTTGCGGGTAAAGTCCAGCAAGGCTAAGGGCTGGGTGTTTCAAGGCAATGTAGCCACAGAAAAACCCTCACATGCGCCCGGTGCCGGCTTCACCACCATAGACGCATCACAAACCGATACCGTTGCCGCAGCCCGACCCCTTTCACCGGCTGCCGAAGGCTATGCTGAACGGCGCGGCGCCCAGGATGCCCACGCAGATATCAATTGGCTGGATGTGCAAGCCGACACCATCACACAAGCCGACCTCATCGTATTTATGCAAGCGGAGCAGTTAGGGGAGTACCAGGAGTGATGCGTTACGCCCTGCTAAGCCTGGTGCTTGTCCTTGTTGGAACCAACCCCGCTCAGGCTCAAATTCCGAGCCTGAACGATCTGACCAATACCTTCAATAAAATCAAGAAGACTTCGGACGATACAGCCCGCGCCGCCAAGGGTGCTTCAGGCCTTTCGTTGGAAGAGGAAATTGATATTGGCGATGCTGTGGCCGTTGCCATTGTGGTCCGTTACGGCGGAATCTGGAGAGATGAGCCCGCCACTGTCCGGGTCAACATGATTGGCCGCGTACTGGCACAATTCGCCATCCGCCAGGACCTGAACTGGCGCTTCGGCCTGCTGAACTCAGACGCCATCAACGCCTTTTCAGCACCGGGCGGCCGGGTTTTCATCACGCGAGGTCTGTATGAATTACCGCTAAGCGATGATGAACTGGCAGGGGTGCTGGCACACGAAATCATCCACATCGATCAACGTCACGCTATCGATATCATTGCCCGGGGCGAACTCTGGGGCGGTGTAACCAGCCTGGCGGCTGACAATAACGCCAGCTTCGCGGCTTTCGAATCCATCGTGGGAGAGACGGAAAACCTTATTCTCGACAAGGGTTTTGATGCCGGGGTTGAATATGAAGCTGACGAAGGCGGGCGGGATCTTTCGACTGTAACCGGTTTCGAACCC
>Ga0265303_10000301_pt1 | contig 27140 bp, 39 predicted proteins | sample Helome_2_FD_192494 | JGI IMG/M metagenome (GOLD analysis project Ga0265303, IMG submission 192494) | Marine sediment microbial communities from subtidal zone of North Sea - Hel_20160317 (Illumina Assembly) | ecosystem: Environmental > Aquatic > Marine > Subtidal zone > Sediment ... | reverse complement strand
AGAGCCGAAGACCAAACTCGGGGACTTGTATATCTTGGGAGACCATCGTTTGCTTTGTGGGGACTCTACGAAAGCGGAGGACGTGGAGAAGCTAATGAACGGAGAGAAGGCGGATATGGTGTTCACCGACCCGCCCTACGGGATGAATTTGGACACAGACTACACAAAAATGACTTCAACTTCCTTAAAGCACGACCGTGTGATTGGCGACGACGTTCAATTCGATGCAAGTTTTGTGCTGAAGGCTTTTGCGTATTGTGACGAGATATTCTTGTGGGGTGCGGACTACTACCTCGAGACATTGCATAGAGATTATCCAAAATTGGGAAGCTGGATTGTATGGGACAAACGAAGCAATGAAGAAAACATTGGCCTACTGGACAAGGCTTTTGGCAGCGACTTTGAGTTGTGTTGGAGCAAAGCAAAACACAAGCGTGAGATATGCCGAATTTTAAGACAAACGGGGCATTTTGAAGCAAGGAGTGATGACAAGCGCGTCCATCCAACTCAAAAACCAATCTCTTTGTCCGAGTGGTTTTTTGAACGCTGGGGAAAGGGTCGCACAAACATTGTAGACCTCTTTCTTGGTTCAGGCTCTACGCTTATCGCAGCAGAGAAGACAGGGCGCAAATGCTACGGGATGGAATTAGACCCGAAGTATTGCGATGTCATTGTAAAGCGATGGGAGGACTTCACCGGTAAGAAAGCAAGCAAGCAATGAACCAACAAAATCCGACACTTAAAAAGGCGATGCTCGAAGCATTAGAGAAGTCGCTTGGTATTGTCTCAACCGCTGCGAAGGTGGCAGGTATAGACCGCTCCACTCACTACGCTTGGATGAAGGCTGATGCGGACTACAAGAAAGCCGTGGAGTCTATATCCGACAGCGTCCTCGACTTCGCAGAATCGCACCTCTATAAGCTCGTGAAGGAAGGCAACCCCGCAGCGACGATCTTTTTCTTGAAGACCAAAGGAAAGAAGCGAGGGTATATAGAACGGCAAGAGATAGAGATTCAAGAGAAGAAGCCCCTCTCGTGGTTAGATGAGTAACCTCCCGGCAACATATTATCACGTCAAGAAATCAAAGGCACGTATCCAAGTCCATCAAGGCGGGACGCGTTCAGGAAAGACGTACTCTATCCTCACGGCTCTTATTGAGCTTTGCCATAAGAACACCGGACTCGTTATCACTATATGCCGCAAGACATATCCTGCTCTTCGTGCTACCTCGATGAGAGACTTCTTCGAGATACTCAACAAAGAAGGAGTGTACAACGTAGAGCTTCACAACAAGAGCGAAGGCACCTATCAGCTATGGGGCAACCTCGTGGAGTTTATATCGGTAGACCAACCGCAAAAGGTCAGAGGACGGAAGCGGGAGATACTCTTCATAAACGAAGCCAACGAACTGAGCCTCGAAGATTGGCGGCAGCTTATGCTCAGAACCACAGAGCGAACAATTATAGACTTCAACCCATCAGACGAATTCCATTGGATATATGAACAAGTCATCCCACGAGAAGACGCGGACTTCTTTCAAACAACGTACAAGGACAACCCCTTCCTTCCGCAAAGTGTGGTCATGGAAATCGAACGATTTAAAGACGTGGATGAAAACTTCTGGAGAGTCTACGGACTCGGAGAAAGAGGGGCATCACAAGCGACTATCTTCACCCATTGGAAAGAAATAGACCAAATACCAAATGAATACAAACTCCTCAACATCGGGCTTGACTTCGGATATACGAACGACCCAACAGCAGTCGTCAGAATCTACACCGACGGACACGGATTTGCCGTTGACGAAATCTGCTACGCGACGAGACTCACTAATTCAGATATTGCTAAAATGCTCCGAGATAACGGAGTCCATCGATCGGATGTTGTCATATGTGACTCTGCTGAACCAAAGAGCATCGACGAGATACACTCTCACGGATTCAATACTCACGGAGCAAGGAAAGGACGCGACTCGATTAGAAGCGGAATCTCATTCTTACACTCTCGCCCGCTTGCGGTCACTTCTCGGAGTGTCAACCTCATACGAGAGCTACGAAACTACAAGTGGAAAGAAGACAAGAACGGCAAGCAACTAAATGAACCCGTCGATTCTTTCAACCACGCTATCGATGCGATGCGGTACGGGATCACATGGAATCAAACCAACCCCAACTTCGGCTCATATGCTATTGGATAAGGAAATCAACAAGAACAAGTTAATAAGATAATGGAACTCAAGCTCCCTCACAGATGGTCAGACCTTTCACTCGGTGAACTCCAGGTGATGATGACCTCAGAGAATCCCCTCGAACGAGTATCCGCTTGCTCCGGTAAGTCTATCGAACAACTGCGGAAGATGCCTCAGAAGCTCTTGGAAGCCGCAGGAGAGCATATCGACAACCTACTCACCCAAGAGACTGCACGCTTCGAGAAAGTCCTTGAAATGGACGGAAAGCGATTGGGTTTTATCCCCGATTGGGACGCATTTACAGCGGGGGAATGGATAGACCTTGAGACCTACCTCGAAGACTTCTGGAAGAACGCTCACAAAGTCATGGCAATTCTCTACCGTGAGGTGACATATGAGCTTGGAGAGAGCTACGAGATAAAGAAGTACACAGCTAAAGAGGACGCATCTACGTTTGAAGAGATGCCGGCGGACTTAGTATCGGGAACGCTGCTTTTTTTTTGGACTACCAGAAACGAACTGCTGCATTCTATTCAGTCCTCTTTACTTCGGGTGGCGGAGGAAGCGACCCGGTTGGCGAAAAGTGGGGATGGTATCACATCCTCTACACCCTCGCAGGCGAAAACGTCCTCAAGATGGACTCGATTACGTCGCTTCCCGTTCAAGTTGTTTTCCAGCACCTCGCATATTTAAAAGACCGCGCCGCACATGATCACGTTCAATAACATAGTCGAGAGATTCGAAATCTTCGCAGAGAATCACTTCTTCATCAAGAGCTTCTCCTTTGGCTCTCCCGATGATGTAGACCTCTCTAAGTTTGAAGAGTTTCCGTTGATGCATCTCGTTTATACGGGAGCGACATACGACGCGGGAACAAAGATATACAACCTCGAGGTGTATATACTCGACGTACCTCATGACAAGAAAGGGAAGGTAATCCCTCAAAAGGAAGCCATCTCCGATTCTGAGCAATGCGCTGAAGATATCCTCGCTGATATCAGAATGGGTGGAAACATCTTCTTGTTCGCTCAAGATTATGAGGTTGTAAATGCAACTACTACACCACTCGAAGAAGAGACGAAGAACGTCCTCTCTGGGGTGCTTCTCGATTTGTCGGTTGCTATCCCTTACGAATGGGATGCTTGCAACGCTCCAATCGACGGAGTTGAACCGGGAGGTACAGATGTCACCTATGCCCGACGCGGTATCCTTCGAATGCTCACCCTTGACGGTACAACAGACGTTCAGTCCGTTCGCACTATCAAGGTCACTAACGGCACGCTAACGGATGACGGTGACGGCGTTGTTACATTGGATACGGGAGGAGTTGAAACGCTTGGAGCGTTGACAGATGTCACAATTGTAGGAGCGCAAACGGGTCAAGCTTTAATTTATCAGCATGAATCTCCGAGAGGTTGGTTGAACGGTAATCAGTCTTTAGAGAGCTTATCAGACACCTCAATCAGCAACCCTTCTAATCAATCATTTTTGCGCTATGTCAGCGGAAGTTGGCAGGCAGTTCCCGTAGTAATTCCAAGCCCTCCACCAACAAACACGGATGGGCTGCCGGAAGGCACTACGAATCTGTACTACACAGAAGCACGGGTTGAAGCAAATCCAGACGTAACCGCGAACACCGCAAAGGTTGGGATCACAACGCAGCAGGCTTCAGCGATTACAGCCAACACGACAAAGCTTGCAGGAATTGAAAACGGTGCGGACGTTACCGACGCGACAAATGTAACGGCGGCAGGCGCATTGATGGCAGCAACTGCGCAGCTTACTGGCGACCTTGACACGCAATCCAATGAGATAAAGACAACTACCACCGACGGCAATATTATTATTGCTCCAAATGGAACGGGGGTGCTTGAGGTGAAAGGCGACACCAATAGCGCAGCTATCGTTTTGAATTGTGAAGCCAACACGCACGGCGTTAAAATCCAATCACCGCCGCATTCAGCAGGGGCGACGTACACGCTAACACTTCCAAACGGAACGGGGTCAAACGGTCAGGCACTTACAACCAACGGTTCAGGCGTTCTATCGTTTGCAGATGTCAGCAACAACGACGGAACGGTTACAAGCGTCGAAGCGGGAACGGGTTTAACCGGAGGCACAATAACGGCAGCCGGAACAATTGCACTTGCTGACACAGCCGTTACAGCGGCAGCATATACTAACGCAAATATAACTGTTGACGCGCAGGGACGTATCACAGCGGCAGCAAGCGGAGCGAGTGGAGGCGTTACGTCGGTGAACAGTTTAACGGGCGGCCTGACGCTTACAGCAGGGGCTAACGTCACAATCACAGATAACGGCAGCGATACAATCACAATCGCAAGTACTGGAGGCGGTGGAGGTGGTTTAACAGCGGTAACGGGTACAGCACCGATTACAAGCAGCGGGGGGAATACTCCAGACATTGCAATCACGGCAGCGACCACTAGCGCGGCAGGTTCTATGTCTTCAGCAGACAAGACCAAGCTTGACAACATTACAACGAACTACGAGGAAGACGAACTGAACACGGGGCAGAACATCTTAATGAATACTTCAATTTCTGTCGCTTCGAACAGAATTGCAGATATCATGGGAGACGCATTAGCCGACACAAGCAACGCAAACAGCAAAAAGTTTATTGGCTTCTACACCGGTAGTAACGTTTGCGTTTTACAAGGTATGGTGGACGCAGGGGCTTCAATTACCGGAGCAACGGCAGGCAGTCCTTTGTGGATTGGCGGAAGTGGTACTTTCAGCGCAACCGCACCAACGACAGCGAACTATTATTCGAGGGTGGTAGGGTACTTTGTAGGTACGGGTCAAGGGGGTGAGGTCATTTGTTACTTCGACCCATCAAAAGACTGGGTTCAAATTAGTTAATCATGGCAGAAATTTCAGGAGTTCCAACATCAGATATTGATAATGTCGATGGTTTTTTCACTACATCGGGGGGAGGCACGGCAACAACAGCGCCGACGATTACCGCGTTAGCAGATACCTACGGACTTGGTTCTTTGGTGGTTGGTAATTTTGCTTCATACACAAATGTGACATTTGAATGTGAGGTATATGTAGGGGCAACTCTGATCGTAGCGAATTCGCTAACGACAAAAGACGGAGCAACCATAGGGTGGGCAGATACTTCCGCGTTATCGGGTACGCGAACCGTGAAGCTAAGAGCGCAAGAGTTTGGGGATTTTATTCAATCAACCGAGGTAACAGATACTTACGAAAAACTCGCGACTAGCTTTAGATATTTTAGGATTCAAGGTGTTGATGTGAACGGGACTGCCAGCAGTTTACACATGGGTGTAAGAGATTGGAGGTACTATTCTGCGGCGAGTTATGGCGGTACGCAATATCCTACCGACATGACGACGGACGTGTTACCTACGCCTTTTGTAGCGTCGGGTTTTCAGTTTAGTTCGTACTCTCCATACAAGGCTTTTGACCAATACACGAACTCTTGGTGGTGGACGTTAACCGTTAGCAGCGCGTCATTGAATCATCTGACAATAGATATGGGTTCACAGACAACAATGCTATCGGGTAGGATAATGTTCTATTCAGGTCAGAGTTTAGCATATTTTTCCATCATGGCATCAAATTCAGGAGCCTTTGCAGGTGAGGAAGTTTATTTGAATACGGCAATTTTGTGCAACCAACAAAATCAATACCAATCGTTAATGTAATGGAATACACGCAACAACAAATTGACGCGGTGGTAGTAATTACGGGCGCTGAATTATTTATAAATCATGTCCTTGGGATATACTCGGATGCGGTATTGGTCGGGATGCAACTCAGCTATGATGCAGACGGTCAGTTAACGCCTGAAGATATAGCAGCGATCAAATCATTGATGCCATGAATTACAACTTCATCACAATCCCCGTCGGGGAGTATGTACTATAACTATGAGCGAACTCAATAAAGTCCTTCTAGCGTTCTCCGATGATGTCGTAAAGAGCGCAAAGCGTCACCTCGGAGGTCGGAAGATTGGAAAGAATAAGAACTACGGAGTCGCTTCGGGTCAGCTCAAGCGGTCGCTATCTTATAAAATTCGAGTACGTGGAAACGATATACGAGAGGTCACCTTCGGAGCTAAAGGGAAGGCGGCGAAATACGCTCCTTTCATCCATTTCGGAGTGAACGGAACACAGAAGAACCAGAAGTCACCCTTTACGTATAGAAAGCAACCTCCGTCCTCTGTCTTTATCAAGTGGATAAAGCAGAAAGGAATCAAGCTCAGAGATGAAAAGGGACGCTTCAAGAAACAAAGCGAGAGCAACATCAAATCCGCAGCGTTTTTAATAGCTCGCTCGGTAAAGAAACGCGGGATCGTGGGTCTTCGGTTCTACGAGAAAGCGTATGCAGCGGTATCGAAGCGATATGAAGCCAAATTCGGGGATGCCGTCGCTGAGGATATAGCGGGCAAATTGAAAGCAAAACTAGGAAACATTACAATCACGAACTGATGGCTGAATTTAATCAGACCCCGTCGGGTCTATGGAAACCCGCAGGACAGAAGCTCATCTTTGAGATGCTTGAGCAAGGCACGGTGACAGATGCGTACCGCTATGTCATTACCGTGCTTGAAAACGCCGTTGAAATAGGAAAGTTCTATATCACTCCCAACGTACTCGATACCGGTGTCTTTGACTTGGGAGAGGTTGTCCGAGGACGGTTAGCGGTAGACCCTCGAAAGTACGGATTAACAAACGTCATCCACACGCTCAACAACAAGGCTTTCACGAAGTCCAATGGCAATGTAAACAAGTACACCGTTGAGCTGCGATACTGGAACGGCTCTACTGAATCATCTCTCGAGGACTCCGTAAATATTTGGCTGATTGACGGATACGAACAGATAAGCGCGGGACTAGACCCGTCTTTCGCGGATTACTATGGAACGGCTTCGACAAAGAAGTTTTGGCTGACCGATAGAGAGCCTGAGAGCGATATCATTTATATCACAGCGGGCATTGAAGACACGGGGGTTTTGACCTTTATAAATACCGACGACACGGGTTCGCTTGTTGATACGATTCTCATCAACATCTACTCCGCAGACGGAACAACCCAAGACACCCTTTCATATACCATAAACACGACGAATGGCGCTGTACTTCCTACGGCATCCGCGACAACGTATTACTACGGAACTCTGTTGTACGGTTTTTTCTTTCCTGCCTCGCTGTTAGCTCTTACAAATGCACTAAACAACATTAGCGGCGGTTGGCTTTATTACGAGGTTATCCCGATGGGGTCATCTTTGCAGAAGGGAAACAAATACCGATTTACAAACAATTGCAGACCCGTTAAAAATGCAGCCGTTCAGCTTGCTTGGGCGAATACACGGGGCGGTTGGGATTACCTCCGTTTCGATGGTCGTAAGCTCAAGACGGTAACACGCGAAGAGAAGACCTACCGAAAGCAAATCGGAGACTATAGCGCGGCTTCATTCAACTTTGGGTCAACGGATAGAGAAATCACACCGTATCAAGTGGAGGCTAAAGAGATGTATCAACTCAATGGCATTTTGACCTCTGAGGAATACGATCTATTTCAGTATTGTTTCCGTTCAAAGAATATCATGGCAAGTATTGACGGCTTTTGGGTTCCCGTCACTTTGAAAGAGTCGTCTCTACAAGTGGAATCCGATACAACGTCGAAGGTTTATATCGCTACAATTAACGTCGAACTCGCTCAAATTCTCCGATGCTAAGACTCACCCTTGCAGACAACGATATCGAGCTTTATCAAAATGAGCCGGTTAACCTGAGCTATCAATTCAGCGACCTTCAGGAGATAAACGCTTCACGCTCTAATTTCTCGCAGACTTTCCGCGTCCCTTTGACGGGAAAAAATCAGGACTATTTCGGGGCGGTCAATGAGCTTGGAATTATCCCGACATGGAATCCAAAAACCAAAGTCAAAGCAGAACTTTCGTACAACACGATTCCGATTATGCGCGGCTTTGCCCAAGTGAAGAACGTATATATCCAGAAGGGGAAGTATGCCGACGTTGAACTCGTAGTCTTTGGAGAGACGGCAGACCTTTCGCGGGATGTTGGGGACGGTATGCTCACGGATATCGATTTGAGCGCATTCAACCACACTCTAACCGCCACGAATATTTCATCAAGTTGGGCGGGAACTCTTTCTTCGGGCGTTATCCGTTACGGTATCATAGACAAATGGAGAAACTGGACGAGTCAAACTATTTGGTCTGCTACCAACCCACTTCAACACGGAGATTTCACCCCGTATTTTAGAGCTTCGAAGCTGTTTGAAACCATATTAACGGAAGCGGGTTACACCTACGACTCGACGTTCTTTGGTTCTAACCTTGACGACTTATATCTGTTGCTGAACCGAGGCAATCGGTTACCAATTCCCGTCGATGCAGACCAACCGTCTGCCAATGTGTTTCAGGTGGGATTGGCTGCGGACTATTCGAATGGATATAGTACATGGACAACTCTACCCGGCTTAAGTGAGGCGGCTCCTTTTTATGATGCGGGCGGCAATGTATCCTCTGGGGCTTTTACTGTTCCTTTTCAAGCTTTCTACACCTTCAGAGCGTACGCAAGTGGTAACATAGACCACACAATTACAACGGTTTCTCTGCGCTTGTCTAAAAATAGCTCTACCGAGATATTCCCAATCATCACAAACCTTCCCGGAGCTGTATTTAATGACGAGGTCTATGTCGTTACCTCCGACCCCATTCTTTTAAATTCAGGGGATGTTGTTCGGTTTGACACTATTATCTCAAATAACGCTCACACTTTAACTCTATACGGAAACGACTCGCTTTCGGCAGGTGGGACGGGGTTCTCTGTTATAGAGATAACCGATCCAACATCGGGACAAGAGGTGGATGTCGCGGGCAATATGCCCGAAATGAAGAAGATTGACTTCATCTCTGGACTTCAAAAGATGTTCAACCTCGTATTCATTCCCGACCGCAACAACTCGAAGCATCTCTATATCGAACCGCTTGGGGACTACCTCGCATCGGGAGACAAGATAGATTGGACAAATAAGATTGACCTCTCGAAAGATATCCAAGTAGAGCCAACGACAGACCTTCAAGCAAGGACGTATGAATGGACGCACTCGAACGGAAAAGACTTGGTAAATGACCTCGTTCAAAAGAACGCCTCACGGACGTATGGACGCTATCGGGTGAATGACCCTGAAAACGACTTCGCTTCGGGAACGAAGAAGATTCAAACGGCCTTTGCGCCTCATGTGGTTTCATATATCCCCGGAACGGACTACGCCATTCATCGGATGCTTGCGGATACCGTAAACGAAGACAAGACCATTAAAGACCCGCTTCCGCGTTTAGCGTTTTGGAATGGTTTAACGCAAGGGCTTTTGGATTATTACAACGACAGTAGTGGAGTAACTTCAGAGACGCGTTATCCGATGCTCTCGCAGTTCTCTGCGTCTTATCCATCGGTAGGGGATGAAGACCTTTCTTATGGCGTAGAGCGACCCTTCCACCGAGTACAAGCCAACCCCGTAAATACGCTGTATTACAAATACTGGATGCCTTGGGTTAATGAGTTGTATTCTTCGGACGCTCGAATCGTGACCGCTTACTTTAGATTGACCGCTTCGGAGATTGCGACTTTCAAGTTCTCAGATAAGATTTTCATAAAAGACACGTACTTCCGAATCCTGAGTATATCTAACTACGATCCAACCACGGAGAACATTGTGCAAGTTCGACTCGTGAAGATTCTCGGAGCAATTCGGGATTGCTACTATATCCCCGTTTCAGCTGATAAAAACGGACAGATATCATTCAGCACCCCAACGGGGTCAACTGTGACTTCTTCCTCTCGTGAGTGCTGTGAACGATATGGGTATGTCTTCGACGACTCAGGAGCTACATCACGCTGTTTCCAAAACTTACCCCAATGAGGAATCTCGATAATCACCGTTATATAGGAGAGGCCATTCAATTGCTTCAGAACAAAGGCGAGAAGGTGAAAGTCCCGTTTTGGTTCAAAGTTCTCGATTGGGTTCTCGCTATTCTCTTTGTTTCCGCTTATCTCTTCGCTGCATTTAAACTCATCCAATGGCTACTACTCAAAATATGATTCTCAAGGTGTCCGCGGATACAACCGAAGTCACCAAGGGAATTGAAAACGTAGAGGATAGCGTCAAAGGAACAGATGCCGCCGTCGGAGGGTTGACAAATCAGCTCGACAAAATGACGGGAGGAGCTGTGACGGGCTTCAGGAACTTTGCAAAAGGAGTAAAAACGGGGGTGCTTGGTTTGAAGACCTTCAAAGTTGCTTTAGCAGCTACGGGGATTGGTCTCATTTTAGTGGCTTTTGGTGCTCTTGCTTCGTATTTCACAAGCACAAAGAGAGGCGCTGAACAACTCAAGGTGGCGACCGCTGCTCTTGGTGCAATTTTTGACGTTCTCCGAGATCGTGTTTCTAAAATGGGAGAATCCCTATTTGAAGCTATATCGAATCCGAAAGAGACAATAATCGAGATAGGAAAACTCATAAAAGAAAACCTAACCAATCGCTTTGAGGGGTTGCTTGAGTTTATTCCTGCGGTTGGTAAGGCCATAACTCTAGCTTTTAAAGGTAAATTTTCGGAAGCGGGAAAAGTCGCCGCAGACGCAGCGGGAAAGATGGTTCTTGGTGTGGAGTCAGTTACGGACGTAGTAGGGAAAGCGGGTGAAGCCGTTGCAGAGTTAACGGAAGAGATAACAAAAGAAGCGCAAGCCGCAAAGGATTTAGAAGCGGCACAAAACACCCTCAAAGACCAAGAGAGGGACTTCATAAAGCAACGAGCAGAAACTAACAAATTAATTGCAGAATCGCGGCTTTTGGCAGAAGATGACACGCTTGCAGTAGGGGAAAGAGTAAAAGCACTTCAAAAAGCGGTTGACCTAGAACAACAAACGACGGCGAGACAACTTACGCTTGCTGAAGAAAGAGCAAGGATTGCGCGTGAGCAAGTTGCTTTGGGGGAGAGTTCAGAGGAAGATTTACAAAGGGTTGCAGAAGCAGAGGCGGCAGTCATTGATTTACAGACGGCATCCCTTCGAACTCAGAAACGACTTCAAACGGAACTCAACACGGCAAAGCGGGAAGAACAAGCCGCCATTGATGCAGATGCAGAGGCAAAAGAAAAAACATATCAAGAGCAGCTTATTGCAAAACAGAAACTTGAGGACGAGTTATTCTTATTGAATCAAACAGCAAGGGAGAGAGAGGAGCTTGCTGTCATGCAAGCCTTTGACCGCCGCATATCTTTAGCGGGCGACGATGAAGAGTTGATTAAGCAAGCGACGACAGCTCATAACGACGCTATGAAAGCGATTGATGACAGACATCTCGCAGAAAAGGAAGCGTCAGAAGATGCGAGTGATATAAGAATATTAGAAGCTAAGAAAGCAAGAGCAAAAGCGTTTCTAGACACCGCAAAATCAAGCCTCGACGCGTTATCCGCTCTCAACGAGGCGTTTTCGGGTGACTCTGAAGCACAACAGAAAAAAGGATTCGAACGGTCAAAGAAAATACAGATTGCTCAGGCGTTGATTGGAACATATGAAAGTGCAACCAGCGCATTTGGTTCTCTCGCGAGTATACCGATAGTTGGCCCGGCTTTAGGAGCCGTCGCCGCTGCGGGGGCAGTAGTGGCCGGACTCGCTAACGTGAAAAAGATCAAAAGCACAACTTTTTCAGGGGGTGGAGGCGATCAATCAAACTCTTACAGCGGTATTGGAGATACGGGATCAGGGCCACCAACCCCCACAGCCCCACAGCTCGACCTCGGATTCTTAGGAGGTGGAGCGGGTCAGGATGGATTTAGAACGTATGTAATCGCTTCAGAGGTTTCTAACTCTCAGCAAGCAAATCAAAAAATTAACGACCAAGCAGCACTTGTAGGATGAACATAATAGAACTAATAATCGATGAAGAAGCGGAACTCTACGGAGTGGATGCTTTGTCATTAGTAGAACACCCCGCTATCGAGTCCGATTGGGTAGCGATGAAGTCCCAAGAGTTTACTTTCAAAACTCAGGACGAAGAGAAGCGCATCGTAATGGGTGCGGCTCTCATTCCCGATAAACCTATCTACCGCAAAAGCGAAGAAGAGGAGTATTACGTGTACTTCTCCAAGAAGACCGTCCGACGGGCTATGGAGTTATACTTCAAAAACGGCAACCAAGCGAACGCCACCCTAGAACACGAACACGCTATTAACGGCTTGCACCTCGTAGAGAGTTGGATAGTCGAAGGAGAGCAGGACAAAAGCCGTATGTATGGACTCGAAGTCCCGGTCGGCACTTGGATGGTTTCAATGAAGGTAGAGAATGACGCTATATGGGAGAAGTTTGTGAAGGAGGGCAGCGTCAAAGGCTTCTCAATAGAGGGCTATTTCGCGAACAAGTTTGAGCTTTCTCAACAGAAACCCATCACAAGCGATTTAGAGCTTCTTACAGACATCGAAAAGGAACTAGCAATAGATTACCTAAAAAATCGCATTACGAGTAAGGATTGACCCCTCTAAATCGTTATTAATACAAATCCCAGAAGATGAATCTAAAAGAACGCATCTCCGACCTCTTCGAAAAGTACAGCGTTGAACTCGCTGTCGAAGAAAAGGAGGAACAAGTTTCGCTGATGGCTACGGCCGTCTTAGAAAGCGGACAAGAAATCATGACAGACGCAGACGCTTTTGCTGTCGGTGTCGCTGTTTTCGTTACTAACGACGAAAACGAACGCATCCCTCTACCAGACGGAGACTATCAACTCGAAGACGGCTCTTTGCTCGTTGTCGCTGAAGGTAATATCTCCGAAATTAAAGACGCTGAAGCTCCCGCTGAAGAAGTGGTTGAAGAAGAAGTCGAAGAAGTAGAGGCATCTGTCGATATGATTACTCGTGAAGATGTTGCTTCTATGATTGCTGACGCAGTCTCTGAAGCCAAAAAAGAATTCTCTTCTCAGATTGAACAGCGGGATGTAAAGATTACCGAGTTGAGCAAAGCAGCTTCAGCTAAAATCTCTCGCGCTCCTAAGATGGAGCAAAAAGTCCAAGTCGATTTAACCAAGTTAACAATGAAGGAACGCATCGCCGCGATCCAAAACAATTTCTCCTAATGGCTAACGCTACAATCTCATCAAACTACGCAGGAACCGCGGCTCTACCTTACGTCGCCCCTGCTATCCTCTCCGGGGATACTATCGCAAACGGATATATCGAGATTCTCGATAACGTCCGCTACAAGGCTAACCTTCGTAAATTCGGCGGTGCTGCTATTGCTGCAGCTACATGCGAGTTTACCTCTTCTCCATCGGGTCAATTGACTTTGAGTGATGTGGTATTAACTACAACAGCACTTCAAGTAAATGAGCAAGTGTGTAACAAAGACCTTCGAACTGCTTGGGAATCTGAGCAGATGCGCGGTCAGTCTTCAGACTCTCCCGCTGCCTTCCAATCATTTGCAGCGCAGTATGTTGCTGCTCGTGTAGCTGAATCGGTAGAACGCAACACATGGCACGGTAACTATAACCACGAAACCGGCGCGACTGGTGGCGCAGCTAATACGTTGTACGACGGTCTTTTTGCAAAGATTCGCGCAGGTGCTCCTTCAGTTGAGCAAGATTTGACGGGTGTTACAAGTGCTGCAAATATCCTTGGACGTTTGACTGCTTTGGCTGCTGCTATTCCAGATGCTTTAGCCGGTGACCCTGACACTAAGTTGTTTATGTCTCGCGGTATGAAACAGCTTTACTATACTGCTTTAGCGGGGACTGCTGAGTTGACTTTCCACGCTGCCGAAGCTGCAAACTTCTTCAACGGTTATGAAATCATTACTCCGGGCGGTTGTCCAAATGACTCTTTCCTCTTCTCTAAGAAGGAGAACTTGTACTTCGGAACTGACCTCTTGACTGATCACATCGAAGCAGCCGTTTTGAACTTGATGCAAACAACGGGAGACGATGTCACTCGAATCATCATGAAGTTCTCAGCGGGTACTCAAGTTGTCGACTTGGATTCTTTGGCTTTCGCCGGTCGCACTGCCTAATTTGAACGGGAGGGGTTTCGGCTCCTCCCTTTAATTCCTCTATCACATGGCTTGTACATTAACAATCAACGGCAGGGCGTTTCCCTGCAAAGACAAAATAGGAGGAATCAAGCGCGTTTGGATTAAGCAATTCGACGCGACTGATTGGGGGACTATTACGGCGGGTGTAGTTGCTGCGGGAACTGCGATCGAAGTATTTGGTTTCGAACTCACAAAGAACTCCGGTTCATTTCAACAAGCGGTAACCGCTTCAATGGAGAATGGAGTTGTTTTCTACTCTCAAGTTCTTGAGATGACTATGCCCAACTTACTTGCAACAGACAACGTAGAAGTTGCCGATTTGCTCAAGGGGCGTTTGACAATCATCGTTCAAGATGTCAATGATAACTATTTCGCGATGGGTAGCACTCAAGGGGCTGAAGCTTCTGGAGGTAGTATCGGAACGGGAACGGCAAAAGGAGACCTCAACGGGTATCAATTGCAGTTCACAGCAGAAGAAGCTATCCCTGCTCCGTTTGTTGCATCTGACGACGCGAATATCACGTTCACGGCAGGAGTTACTCCTTGATTCTGTTTTTTTGGTTAGGTTCAAAGGAGGGGGAGGGCATTACGTCCTCCCTCTTTTAGTTTAAAACGATATGATACATCTCAATCCCAACTCAGCCACCGAGCAGACTGTTTATCTCACTCTTCAGGAGATGAAGAAAGACTTTGCTACGTTCGCGAATTATCTCGTACTTTTCCAGAGCATGGCAAGCCGCGAAGATTACTATTTCATCGGAGACGTTGCAACTGACAACGCTAGATACACCGCGCTCTCTATTTTTACTAACGTTGACGATGCTTTGAACGGGAATATCTTATTGGAAGAATCCGGTCAATACTTCTATAAAGTTTGGGGGCAGAACTCAACGACTAACCTCGACCCAACCGACGCAACTGTTATCGCACTCATCGAAGAAGGGACACTCGATGTGACGGGAGCAGTTGGATACAACATCCCAACTATCGACGTACCCGATAACGTTATTTACTATCAGTAATGGACATACTTAAACTCAGCCAATATCAGGAGAGGAGTTACGCGGAAAGCGCAAACTCAAAAGGCTTCGTGAACTACGGGGACGATAACCTCTTCCCGCAGTACCTCATTGACCTCTTCCACTCTTCGTCCACTCATAACGCTTTGACGACTACCATTGCAACGATGGTCTTCGGAGAGGGTTTTGATGCTACGACTTTGGACGGTCGTATCGCCTTTGACCAATGGAATCTCAACGACGAGCTTCGCAAGGCTTGTGTAGACTTTCAGATTCAAGGCGGCTTCGCTTTGGAGGTGAATTGGTCACTCGACAGAACGACCATTGCAAACGTCTCTCACCTGCCTTTTGAGAATATCCGTTCGGGTTTCGTTAACGAAGATGAAAAGGTTGATTACTACTACTACTCGAAAGACTGGAGCAAGAAGACCGAGGAGGTCGAAGAGATTTGCACCTTCGACCCTGAAAGGAAACTAGACCACCCGACGCAAATTCTGTATGTGAAGCCCTTCTCTCCCGGCTCGTTCTACTATCCCAAGCCATGCTACACGGGTTCGATTGACTACATCGAGCTTGATAAGGAGATAGGCAAGTATCACATCAACAATATTAAGAACGGGATGTCCCCGTCTTTCTCTATCCACTTCAAGAACGGTATCCCACCACAAGAGGAGAGAAACCGCATCCGAATGGATATCGAGCGACAGATGTCCGGGGCAAGCAACGCGGGGAAGTTTATCGTGACTTATTCCGACGATCCCGAAAGGAAGCCAGACTTTGAGCCGTTCCAATTGTCCGACGCTCACAATCAATACCAGTTCCTATCTGAAGAGGTAACCGCAAAGATTATGGTAGGACACCGAGTCACCAACCCGCAGATGTTCGGGGTTGCTGTACCGGGAAAGCTCGGAGGCGGTGGAGAGCTTGCAGAATCTGCGGAGCTATTCGAGCAAAACGTAGTAAGACCAAACCGACGGATAGTCGAGGAGACCGTTCAAACGCTTTTACGGGCTGCGGGCTTGGATTCCGCAGTTCTTGAGTTGAGCAGTCAAGAGGATGAAGTAAACCTTGACGCATCGTGGGAACACCTCGACGCATTAGGAGAGGATATAAGCGACGATTGGGAGCTGATTGACGAAAGCCCCGTTGATTATGAAACGGAGGCCGTTAAGGACGCTCTCTGGGCGTTTGCAAGCGTTCCCTCGTCCAATCCCAACGGCAAGAGCGAGCAGGACACCGAAATTATCAAGGTTCGTTACGTGTATTCTCCCAAATCGGTGCAAGATGACTCACGCTCTTTCTGTAAGAAGATGGTAGCAGCGAGTAAAGTCTACCGAAAAGAAGACATAGAAGCGGCATCACTTAGAGCAGTCAATCCCGGACTTGGGAAAGGCGGTTCAAACACCTATGATTTGTTTCTCTACAAAGGAGGCGCACGATGTCACCACTTCTGGAGCCGTCAAACGTACCTGAAGAAGACCAATAAGAAGATATCAGTTAACCAAGCGAAGAAACTGATACGAGAAGCGGGGGTTGATGCTAAAAGATTGCCCACAAACTCGCCCAAAGTCGCACAACGTCCCATCGATATGCCGAATGAAGGCTTCGTAAATCCCCGATAATGGCACTACAAGCAGAAGTTCTCTTCGTGAATCCCGACTATATCAAGCGGATCACCAACATTAACGCGAGTGTAGAAGATTCCTACCTCGTTCCGTCCGTTATTTTGGCTCAAGACAAGTACATTCAACTCTATTTGGGAACGGATTTACTCGAAAAGCTAAAGACAGAGGTCACGCAAGTAGGAGGGCCAACCGGCAACTACGCTCTTTTACTCGATAACTACGTCCGAAAGGCAACGCTTTGGTGGACTATGGTTGACCTTATGCCGTCGCTGTACGTAAAGATTGACAACGGAGGACTTGCAATCCGAGTATCTGAGGATACAACGGGTATATCTCCCGATGATTTACACCGAGAGACAGAACGCGCACGAACCAACGCTCAGTTCTACACGTTCAGACTGTACAAATACCTTTGTAACAACTCCTCGCTATTTCCAGAGTACTCATCTAATACGGGAGCTGATATGTTGCCGCAACCTGCTGACTACTATCAAAGCGGCTTGAGTATCTCACGCGGTGGAAGCGGTGTCGAAACTGTTGATTTACGTTATCTCTTCAAATGAGAAATAGCAGAGAGAAAAATATAACCCTACTGAAGAAGTTCCTCGATGATTTCAATCGAAACAATAATGACAATACTCCCAAGCCTTCTGGGAATCATAGCGGTATGGGTAAACCTAAACCGAGACATTGAAAAGCTGAAGGGTCGCGTCATCCGAGTGGAGAGCGACAAAGAAGAATTGAAGCAGATGATGAAAGAAGTCATCGAGTCAGTTCACAAAATTGAACTCTTACTCGCAAAGCGATGAGGTACTTCAAGCTAGAAGAATTCGAGTCGCCCGATGAGCCGGGAACGGGGTGCATGATGTGTCCCGACTTCTTAGAGCTACTCGATGAGGCGAGAGACTACGCGGGGATCCCTTTTGTTATAACGTCGGGCTTTAGGTCGGTAGAATATAACCGCGAGCTAATAGAGCAGGGATTCAGCGCATCTAGGAACTCAACCCACCTCATCGGATTGGCTGCTGATATACGTGTACGCAACTCCTCCGAGCGGTGGATTATCCTGGACGCTCTTCTCGAAGTTGGCATTACGAGGATAGGAATCGGAAACGGCTTCATACATTGCGACGCTGACCCTCTAAAAGAAAATCACATCATATGGACTTACTGACTAAAGACCGTGACATCCATGTTCTCCCAATCAACTTTGAGAACGCGACAGAGGAAAGGAGCATCTACCTTCTTTCAGACGTACACTTCGACTCTGTAAAATGCGACCGCAAACTCTTCTTTAAACACCTTGATATGGCGAAAGAAGAAGGAGCGGTCGTTTTCATTCTCGGTGATTTATATGACCTGATGCAAATGAGATTTGACCCTCGCGGAGACTATGCTTCTCTACGTCCTGAACTCAAAGCCACGGCATATATTGACGAGGTTATTAGAGACTGTACTACCAAGCTCGAACCGTACAAGGATAATATCAAACTTATCTCAATGGGTAACCACGAGACAAACATCACCAAGAGACACGGCATTGATACGATTCAAAGAACGGTGGGGGTGATGAATCAAATGGGTGCGAATATGGTCGCGGGTTATTACGCGGGATGGGTGATCCTAAAATGTCAAACGGGTAACGGCCAAAGAAGGAGTTTCCCGCTTCATTACCATCACGGATATGGAGGCAATGCGAAACGCTCGAAAGGTGTCCTAAATGTTGACATAGATATGAAGGACTATCCCCAAGCCAAAATAATAGCGCGAGGACATACGCACCAGAAATGGTATCACCCCGTCATGAGGGACGTTCTATCTGCTCAGTTCCAACACGCTCAAGAAACCGTTCACGTAGTGCAGACGGGATCATACAAAAAGAAAGACCGCTCTATCGGTTGGGAGGTCGAGAAGGGATTCTCTGTCCCTCGTTTGGGCGGTTGGAAGTTTACTATTAAACCCTACGGGAATAACTACGACATACAATGCCACGAACTCCACTAAAAGACACTAAGCTCGGAGCATGGTTCAGGAACAAAGCCCCACAAGTATTTGAAGCGATTGGAGAGGTCATCCCCGACGGCGGCGCACTCCAAGCGATAGGAGCGTTGATAGATGCTTCGACAGAGAGCGAGGAGGAGAAGAAACAAGCCCGGATGTTACTTATTGAATTAGAGAACGAAGACCGAGCAAGTGCGCGACAAAGAGAGGTGGATGTGACAAAGGTCACGGGCAAGCGCGACTGGATGCAAGCCATCGTCGGTATCGCTGCAATGACTATTGGGGTCGTCATGGTCATTTGGGCGATGACGGGAATACAAGACAAAGAGGTCTTTTTCCATATACTCGGATTTGCTGAAGGGACTCTCGTTGGTCAAGTGGTAAATTATTATTTTGGTTCGGCAAAAACTTAGTATATTTGCTCCGTTGTGATGGTCATGACATCACGGGTTCGAGAAAGGAGCAATGCTCCACCTCGGATTCCTGAAGATGCTTTTGTTGCTCAACGTCTTTGGTTCTTCCAAATCCTAGAGTATCTTCGGTTCAGCCTTTTCGTTGGGCTTATCTGTTTTTGTTTGGGAGGGGGATCTGAAAGGGTCTCCCTTCTTTTTTCTCTGTTTTCTGTAAAATAGTTTGGTTATTGGAAAATAACGTGTAGATTTGTGACAACAAAAAACACAGATATGGAACACCACACAATCGAACTAGAAGACAACACGTCACTTGAGATAGAGTACGAAGTCGACGCAGGAGTTGAAGGGTCATACAACGAAGCTCCTTTGAATGGTTTTATCAGCATTCAATCTTGTAAGCTTTGCCAACATAACGGCAAGCAAGAACACAAAGTCGAGCTGTACGGAATAGACGACACGCTCTTCCCGGTTGACTTCGATATGATTGAACACATCATCATAGAAGAGTTACGGAAATGAAACAGCTCAAATCAACAACGGTCGACTTCTATTGTTTCGCTATGTTGCAATACGAAGATGACGAATTGAACAGATACCTCTTTGACTTGCAAACGGCATTTGATGCCATCGAGAAAAGAATCACGGAACTTCACAAACAACAATCAGAGCAATGAAACGAAATAGCTATATCTGCGTGCAATCCTCGGTCAGCGAGAACGCCGCTTCGAATTACAACGAGTTCGCCAACAACTTGCGCGATCACAGAGACTTTGAAGATACATGGGAAGACTTCAAGCGTCAAATCGTTAGAGCTAGAACGAAATGAGCAAGCTATCCACCTGCTGCGGAGCTTCAAAGAAAGGAGACGTAGAAATCTGCTCTTCTTGTTATGAGTGGGCAGACTTCGAAGAAGAAGACATCGAGGGAGTGCGTGAGTATGCTCTAAAGCTTCTCAGTACATCAAGCCTTCGTGATGACGATGACGGTCTAGAGGATGAGATACTAGAAACGACACCAACAGAAGAGCGATGGGATGAAATCTTCTTACGGTTGCGATCTCACCAACTGCGACCGATAGACCTCCCCAATTTTAATCAAACAGAATTCAGCCAATCTTACAAGGAGAGCGGCCTTTAACTGCATAAAACAAAACAGATGCAACCAGTAAACGCGAAAAGCCTATTCCACGCGCTTTGTCAAACCCTTGAGAAGTTAGATCGCGAAGAAATTAACGTAACTCAAGCGGCGGCATTTTCGAAAGTCGTAAGTCAATGCACACAGCTCTTGAATTACGAATTGAAACGAGCCGCATTGATGACGAACGAGGACTTTAGGAAAGAACACCGGAACCTTGAGAGTAAGAACTTCGATAGCTTACCGCAATGACAGAGAAAGAAAAAGAAGAATGGCTCTGGAATTACGATCGAAGAATATTAGCATATGAAAATCAAGGATACGAAAACACACTAACGATATTGCAAGAAGAGTGTGATGAGGAGGAAGCGATATATTTGGCGTTATTATTTCTTCAAGAGAAGCTCAATATACGAGTCAAGATTTTAGAGAGGATGCGGGATCTATACCGAAAAAACAGCCTTGAGACATTGAGAAAACACGAGAGAGAATGGTTTATAAAGCAGAATATTAAACGAGGGCGTATTTACTATTTGAACTTTCGAAGAGAAGAGCGTCTTTTCAGCTACCCATACTATCGGCTGAATATTTCTCGACTTAAAAAAAGCTCGAAAGAAGTAAAATATCTTGATAAATGGGAATTGAAGTACATACCAGAATGGGTAGATTGGAAGAAAGGACAAAACCCTTACATTCTTACAAATCATTCAAGCGGTAGAATCGTTCAGTTTCTCGGAGAAGATGGTAAATACAGCACGTACAACTCGTGGGATTACGAAACAAAAGAGAATTTTTAACTCCATAAAACCTAACAACATGGAAACGAGTAAAATCAAGTCGATTGACAAAACCGACAACACATGGACTGGACAGTCCGGAACGATGTACGACTACACGGTCTGCATGGAAGACGGAACAGAAGGAACGGCGGCAAGCCCCAACCCAGAGAAACCACCTTACGACGTAGGGGATGAGGTCGAATACAATAAGACCGTGAACAATTGGGGAACGAAGCTCAAGATTAAGAAGGCGGGCGGATTCTCACAAGGGGGTGGGTTTAAAGACAACGCCGAAACAACGAAGCGCATCGGTGCGAGTTGGGCAATCGGTTTGGCTATTCAACAAGAGAGCGATCCTGAGAAGATTATCGAAGCCGCTGAACACCTCATTAACTTGCGTGATGCATTAGTCTCAAAGCTATGAACAGATACAGATGGACTTTAAACGAAGAGAAGCTTCTTGTTGAGATGGTGAATATCACCTGCGAGAAACAAACCGGACGCATTGACTGGACTCTCATGAGGCCAATCGGAAACCATACACTAGCCGCAATGCAGACGCGATGGAGTAAGAACTTAAAACCGGAATATACTTACAGCGGAAAGAAGTACGTTTTAAGCGAGCAGACTGTGTCTAAGGTATCAACACCTAAGAAGAAGCGAGAACGTTCAAAGAAGACCCCTCAAATCAAGTCTGTGAAGATATCTCGCTCCTTTCTTTGGGGTGCTATCAAGTACGAACGCTATGAATAACCTCAAAATATTTCTTTTAAGGAATTACGGCTCGATGAAGAACGTAGGAGAGGAGCTGCGATTGAACGAGGCAACCGTTCGAAGTTGGTGTGAAGCCCGACCGCGTAACATGATGAAGTATCTTCCAGAGATTTCGAAGCAATGTGATGCAACTTTCGCGGAGATTGTCGCTGAAGTCATGGAACGCGATAGCGAATTGAACAACTGAAGAAATGGGGAGGGGTCATTCCCTCCCTTTTTTTATCTTTCGCACCATGAAACAGAAATTCAACGGAATTTGGATTCCCGAAGAGATTTGGGAACTCGAAGACCTCAACCCCATGCAACGGATATTCCTCTCCAAAGTCCATGCGCTATCCCAAAAGGACGGCTCGTGTTGGGCGGGTGATGACTTCCTCTCTGAAGCGTTGAGAGTATCACCGCAGTACGTCAGGAAGATGCGGCAAACACTTTGCGAGAGCGAGTATTTGGAGTGTCAGGGATACGGACACCAAAGAAAAATGACCATAAACCTCAAGGTGAAAGAAGCAACTACAGTTGCAACTAAGAAAACCAAGAAGCAACCACAGTTGCAAAAGAAGCAACCACAGTTGCAAGACTTGCAACCAGAGGCGCAACTAAAAGCAACCACAGTTGCGAAGAGTATAGACTATACTATAGAACAGAATATAGATAATAGTATAGAAGGGGTTTTACTTCCTTTTGATTCTCAAGAGTTCAAAGATTCTTGGATCATGTGGAAACAAGAACGCAAAGAGCAAAAAAAGAAACCGTATACTTTGCGAGGAGAACAAGCACAACTTCACAGACTACAAAAACTATCAGACAATGATCAACGAACAGCCATCGAAATTATCACCTACAGTATCGCACAAGGATACCAAGGATTATTCGCAGAGCGAGGAACTGCAAAGAAAGGAATACTCACGAGCCAAAGCGACCGAGATAAGCTTGAGGAGTATATCCGAACCGGGTCTATTCAAAGCCAATAACGAGCAAGCGTGGACAGAGGGAACGAATATCAGAACAGCACTCAGAATCCAACCCGAAGCAACACGCGGGGCGGTTATTTCAATGGTTAAAAGCGTGTGTGATTTCGTAGAAGCAAAGAAGACTCTCCAAACGCTTACAGATTACGCGCTTTGTGCAGAGACAATCTTCGATTTATTCCCTACATTGAAGCTCGAAGAGTTCCGGCTCATTTGCGACCGTATGAAAACGGGCTATTATGGCAAGTATTACGAGCGTTTGAAGATTCAGGAGTTCCGAGAGTGTATTATCAAGCATGAAGAAGAACGCGCCCCCATACTGGAGAGAATCAACAGCCACATCACACGAGGCAGCGATTCCGACCGTGTGGCATTTGAACCGCAATCGATGGCAGACCTCAGAAGGAAGCGCGACCCACTACACATCCCCGGATTAAATGAGCCTAAGCAAAGCAAAGAAGAAACTTGACACCATATTCTCGCAGTTTATCCGTTTACGCGGATGCAATGACGAAGGATGGGGGAACTGCTTTACGTGTGATCGTCTGCGTCATTGGAAAGAGGTTGACTGCGGTCACTTCATTACACGGGCGAAGATGTCCACGCGTTGGATGGAAACCAATTGCCAATTCCAATGCAAGCAATGCAATATGAACGGAGGGCAGCAATACGTATTCTCAAAGAAGCTCGACGAGTTTCACGGAGAAGGAACAGCAGAAGCCATCCTGATAGCAAGCAACCGAACGCGTAAGTTCTCCGTCCATGAGTTAGAAGAGATGTATCAATACTATAAAGAAAAAGTCGATGAGATTAAAGAGTCGCGGGGCATGGGATGAGTTCCTGACACGGAACTACTCAAAACTCTTGTTCACCGCTCGTAAATGGACGGCTGAACCGCGCGACCTTGTACATCACACGTATCTCCGATGTATAGACAAACGCTTCCCAAGCGATGAAGATGAAAACCCACTAGGGTATTTCATTAAAGCTATGTACAACGAAGCCACACGAGGACAATTCAAAACGATATATCAGATTATAGATGCTATCCCCGAAGAAAAAGAAACAGAAAGCGATTGGACAAAAGCCATCCAACGAGAACAAATGCAGCTTATCCTCGACCGCCTCAGTTGGTTCGATAGAACAGTCTTCGGATTATATCTGCAAGGGTGGAACATGGCTGACCTATCTCGACGGACTGGGATTGGAGAGTCAGTTCTATATCGCTCAATACACGAGTCTAAAAAAATCCTAAAAGATGTTCTTCGTCACCGGACAAAAGAGGAATGATCGCCTCGCTATCTGCAAGAGCTGCGAACACTTCGTACAATCGACGAAGTCTTGCGGGCCATTGCTAACGGAAGCCTTCACAGATTCCAAACTCTGCGGATGCCATATGCCGACAAAGACACGGCTCAAAGTAGCCTCGTGCGAGCTTGGTAAATGGGAGGCCGAAATCACACCCGAAGATATCGATGAGATCCAAAGATTTCTAAAGACAGAAAACCAATTCAGAACGAACGGACAGCTTGCGAAACTATACGCCAAAGCAACCGGAACAAATCAACAAGCTTCAAGCTGCTCTTCATGTAATAGAAGGATGCTCGAAGAACTTCAAAAACTAGTAAACGATGCCAATAGGTAAACCCAACGGAAAAGAGAATCAGTATCAATTCATGAATCGATGCATGACGAGCGTAGTCGGAAGACGAGACTTCCCTAACGAAGACCAACGCTGTGCGGTATGTGCTAAAATGTGGGCTGATTATATCACAACGAAAGAGCAATGAGCTATACCCAAGCAGAACGGAAAGAGATAGCGGACAATATCCGTGAGTTCTTAAAGCAAGAGAAGAAGGAGGAGTTCTTTATGATGAAAAGAGGCAAAGAAGAACACCTTGTCAAGCGAGAAGATTATCTAACTTGGTACGACCGAGACCGTTTAGAGAACGTCGCACGAGATGTAGAAGGACAAATAACACATTTTAGAGGATGAATCATGCATCACTTTTCTCAGGAATTGGAGGCTTTGACCTCGCAGCAGAATGGAACGGATGGAACAACGTGTTCAATTGCGAATGGGAGGAGTTTCCGCGTAAAGTCCTCAAGCACCATTTCCCCAACGCCAAACAATATGGAGACATCAAAGACTTCAAAGCAACTCAGTATCGAGGACGAATTGACGTTCTCAGCGGAGGTTTCCCATGTCAACCATTTAGCGTTGCAGGAAAACGAAAAGGATCAGAGGATGAACGCCACTTGTGGCCAGAGATGCTTAGAGTTGTCGGAGAGTGTAAGCCCCGTTGGGTCGTGGGCGAGAACGTTCGCGGGCTTGTTAATTGGTCGGACGGATTGGTTTTCGAAACGTGTTGCGCTGACTTGGAAGCTCTCGGGTACTCCGTCCAATCGTTTATTATTCCAGCTTGTGCCGCAGGCAATGCGCCCCACCGACGCGACAGAGTTTGGATTGTTGCTCACTCCGACAACATCAGAACCAGTTCACGACTTAGAGAAGTTCAAAGCGAGAATGGAGAAATACCCAAACGGAACAACGATGCCCAACCTTGCAACACAAATTCACGGAATGCTACCGACACCGACAACGCAAGAACCAACGAGCGAGTGCGAGATAACAGAATCGGGGAGAAGGAAAACCAAGGACGGAAAGAGCAGTCATTCACTCAATTTGGGAAGGTTGGTTGGTGGGAAAAATTCCCAACTGTCGCCCCTATTTGTGGAGGAGATGATGGGCTTCCCAAAAAATTGGACGGCATTACCTTTCCAAAGTGGAGAAGGGAATCAATCAAAGCCTATGGAAACGCCATAGTGCCTCAAGTGGCGCATCGTATATTTCAATCAATTTCAGACCATGAGAGCAGCACGTAAAGCATTACTACACGCAAAGAACTTTATCCTAATAACCGATAACTCGCAGGTTCTGCGTCTCCATGCCGGAGATGATCCCGCGACGCTTTTACTTACAATGGCCGTACATAATGAAGAATTCAGATACCTCCTTGAAGCCGTCCTCAACCAAGCTAATGAAACTCTCGACGCTGAGAGCGAATCCGACGAACCCTCGGATAATTAAAGACGAGAAATTCCAAAAGCTCGTGAAGAGTATTGAGGAGTTTCCAGAGATGCTCGAAGCCCGTCCTATCGTCGTCAACCCAGAGATGGTTGTGATCGGTGGTAATATGAGATTTAAAGCGTGTAAAGCCGCAGGACTGAAAGAGGCACCCGTCTACATGGCAACATGGGGAGAGACCAAAGACAGAGAGTTCATCATCAAGGATAACGTCAGCTCAGGAGAGAACGACTTCGATGCTCTAGCAAACGAATGGGATGCAACAGAATTGAACGAGTGGGGACTCGATGTCTGGACGGGAGAACCCGAAGAGACGGAAGGACTCACCGACCCCGACGACGTTCCCGAAGTACCCGAAGAAGCGAAGACCAAACTCGGTGACCTCTATATCTTGGGGGAACATCGTTTGCTTTGTGGGGACTCTACGAAAGCGGAGGATGTGGAGAAGCTAATGAACGGCAACTCGCCCGAGCTTATGGTTACAGACCCTCCTTACGGGGTAAACTACGATGCCAACTGGAGAAACGAGGCGAAGCGTCCTGACGGAACACCCTACGGTGCCTCCGCTTTGGGAAAAGTAAACAACGATGATCGGTCGGACTGGACAGAGGCTTATAGCCTTTGGAGTGGCAAGGTTGCTTACGTTTGGCACGATGGCAAAGTGTCTCCTCTTGTTGGAGGCAACCTTGAGTCGTGCGGGCTCATCTTGCGGAATTTAATAATTTGGGGTAAGAATCAACACGCAATAAGCCGAGGCAACTACCACCACAAGCACGAGCCTTGTTGGTATGCAGTACGCAAAGGAGAGAACGCGGGATGGATTGGAGATAGAACACAAACAACCCTATGGCAAATTGACAAGCCACGCAAGAGCGAAACGGGACATTCCACACAAAAGCCTTTAGAGTGCATGGAGACGCCGTTAAAGAATCACGACGGCGATGTGTACGACCCCTTTTTGGGTTCAGGGTCGACACTCATCGCAGCAGAGAAAACAAAGCGCAAATGTTACGGGATGGAATTAGACCCGAAGTATTGCGATGTCATTGTA
>Ga0265303_10000300_pt1 | contig 27152 bp, 33 predicted proteins | sample Helome_2_FD_192494 | JGI IMG/M metagenome (GOLD analysis project Ga0265303, IMG submission 192494) | Marine sediment microbial communities from subtidal zone of North Sea - Hel_20160317 (Illumina Assembly) | ecosystem: Environmental > Aquatic > Marine > Subtidal zone > Sediment ... | reverse complement strand
GACCCGAGTGTTGAGACCTGGCATGAACACGCGCGCTATTTCACGCTGCGTGAAAAAGACGGTCAGCCGCTGGGCGGATTCTACGTGGACCTGTTCGCGCGCAATGGCAAGCGCGCCGGGGCGTGGATCGACGAGTGCATCACGCGCGAGCACCTGAACGGCAGCCTGACGCTGCCCGTGGGCTACCTGGTCTGCAACTTCCCGCCACCCGATGGCGAGGGTGTGTCGCTGTTGACGCATTACGATGTCGTCACCCTGTTCCACGAGTTCGGGCACATGCTTCACCACCTGCTTACACGCGTCGGCTTCCCGAGCATAGCCGGTATCAATGGCGTGCCCTGGGACGCCGTCGAACTACCGAGCCAGTTCATGGAGAACTTCGCGTGGAGTTACGAGGTGCTCACGCTGTGCTCAGCACATCGCGAAACCGGCGAACCACTGCCGAGAGAACTTTTCGACAAGCTCGACGACAGCCGTCATGCGGGAGCGGCGCTTGCCATGATGAGACAGCTCGAGCTGGCCCTGTACGATTTCCGCCTGCACACCGAATACGATCCCGACAAGCCCGTGCGCGTCCTCGAGACGCTGCTGGAAGTCCGGGAGGAAGTTTCATTGCTCAGGCATCCCGACTACAACCGGCTGCCGCACGCATTCTCCCACATCTTTGCAGGTGGCTACGCGGCCGGCTACTACAGCTACAAGTGGGCGGAAGTGCTCGCGGCCGATGCGTTCGCCGCGTTCGAAGAGGCCGGTATCTTCGACCAGGCGACGGCGGAACGATTCCGCGACGAGATTCTCGAGATCGGGGGCAGCAGGGAGATCATGAAGGCCTATGTTGCGTTCCGCGGTCGGGAGCCCACGATCGACGCCCTGCTTCGGCAGACTGGAATCGAGACTTCATGAAGATAGCGACGTGGAACGTCAATTCGATGAACGTGCGCCAGCCACACGTCGTCGAATGGCTCCAGGCGCATGATCCCGACGTCCTCGTGCTGCAGGAAATCAAGCAGCTGACCGAGAAGTTTCCAATCGATGCCTTGCAGGAGATCGGTTATCACGCGATCGCCAGCGGCCAGAAGACCTACAATGGCGTGGCCGCCATCAGCAAGGTCGCCCCGATCGATCCGGTCACCGACATCCCGGGTTTCGAAGACCCGCAGCGGCGTGTACTTGCATGCACCGTGAACGACATTCGGGTCGTCGACCTTTACGTGCCCAATGGCTCGGAGGTCGGCTCCGAAAAGTATGAATACAAGCTTGGCTGGCTCGCTGCGCTCCGTGATTTTCTCGAAGCCGAGATGCAGCGTTATGAAAACGTCGTTGTGCTTGGCGATTTCAACATCGCACCGGCCGACGCAGATGTCTACGATCCGGAGAAATGGGGCGACGCGATACTTTGCAGCCCGCTCGAACGCAAGGCGCTGACTGCCTTGCTCGACCTCGGGCTCAGCGACGTGTTTCGCAAGTTCGAGCAGCCGGAAAGCACGTTCAGTTGGTGGGACTACAGGGCTGCGGGTTTTCGCCGGAATGCCGGGCTGCGTATCGACCTCATCCTCACGAGCGCCGCAATGACCGAGCGCTGCAAGGCGAGTTACGTCGACAAAGAGCCGCGCGGCTGGGAACGACCATCAGATCATGCGCCCGTCGTTGCAGAGTTTGGTGGCTGACGGCAAACGATGAAATATGACATATTCCGGCTTTTCATACAGTGTGCGACAGTGCGGCCGCGTATAATTGGTCGAAAAAAAAGCAGGGAAGTTAATGTCTCAGGATCGCCGTAACGATTACGACGTCACCAATACCGTGCAGGTCAGTAATCCGGCGGCCGTCCGCGATGCGGTGCAGGAACTGTATGCAGAGACTTTTCCCGGCATGTCCTTCGACAAACTCTGGCTCGCCTTTTACGATTTCGAGCGCCTGTTCACGGGCCGCTACCCGGGCTACAAGGGTTGCGATACGACCTATCACGATATGCAGCACACACTCGATATGACACTGGCGCTCGCGCGGCTGGTCACAGGCTACGAACGTAGCGTGGAACCGTCAGACCGGTTGGGGCCGGCGCGCGCGCAGATGGCCATTATCACCTCGCTGTTTCACGATTCGGGCTACATTCGCCACGAGAGCAGGGACAGGGATTTTTCGAATGGCGCCGAGTTCACGCTGTACCATGTGTCACGCAGCGCCGATTTCCTGCGGCGCTATCTCCCCGAGCTGGGCCTGGCGAAGGACGTGGGTGTCAGCAGCATGATCGTGCATTTCACAGGCTACGAACTCAACCTCGATCACATCGAGCTCGAGGACCCGCGCGACATCATATGCGGCCACCTGATCGGTACCGCCGACCTGATCGCGCAGATGGCGGACCGCTGCTATCTCGAAAAGTGTCGGGACCGGCTCTACAGCGAATTCGTCGTCGGCGGCGTCGCTGTCGAAAACGCCAAACCTGGCGAATACATGGTGCGCTACACGTCCGGAGAAGACCTTCTGAAAAAGACGCCAACGTTCTACCAGCAGGTCATGCGCGACCGACTGAACTCGAAATTCAACCGGGTCTACCGCTATATCGAGGTCCTTTACGAGGGCCGTAACCCCTACATCGAAGCGATTCGCAGCAACATTACGCACCTCGTGCGCGTGCTCAAGTCGGGCGACTGGTCCTTGCTGCGGCGCGAGCCCGCCTTCTACCTCGGCATCGCCAACGCTGTGCAGGAAATCGAGCAGCTCGTCGCGAGGCAGCTCGCGTCGTTCAAGGGTGCGGTGACCAAGCCCGATGACACCTTACTCATGCCCATCTGACGCGGCTCGCCACAGGCGCAGTGCGTAGTATTGCGAGCGCGTGAGTCGTCGATTCGAAAGAAAAGCGGCGATCGAGGCCGCAAGCGCGGCATAGAAAGCATCCGCGACCGTCAGGACTTCGTCGAAAAACACGGGCCAGGTCATGCTTGTGACCGACCTCAGGACATGCAATGTATCCGTGTCGAAAGTCTCAGCCGTGTACGACGCTGCGACAACGACATTGGCAGCGAGCGCCCCAAACAGCGTCAGTCCCGCCGCCAGCACCGGAAAACGCCAGTCAAGACCACGCCCTGCGCGCTGAACCGCGAAACCGATCATCGCGCCGAGCAGTACGGTCAGCCACGGGAATACCCGACCGAGTAGCGACGTCAACATGATCCACAGAATGCAGAACACGATGATGGCAATGAGCCCGCCCAAAACGGCGCCCCGCACGGACTGAACGCAAACAAGCCGCTCGCCGTCAGCCGCCGTGACGTCACGACGCCGGCCGGAGCCGTGCTTCTTGCGCAGGCGCAGCGGAAGCTGATTACCTTTCTCTTTCATACGGTGAGACTCGTGAGACGGGCGCCCGCAATGCTAGACTTCCGGCGGACCGCAAACGACTGCAAAAGATATCGGACTATGCCCCACAACACCAACACCGTATTGATATCGGGTGCAGCCACAGGCATCGGCCGCGCAATTGCCGAACGCTTCGTGGCCACCGGCGCCGCAGTGCATATCTGTGACGTCTCTGGTGAGCAGATCGAAGAATTCCTTGCTGCAAACCCGACCGCGACTGCAAGCGTCGCCGACGTCGGCAAACGGGGCGATGTCGACCAGGTCTTCAAAGATCTGCTCGAGCACCACTCGCACCTCGACGTGCTCGTCAACAATGCTGGTATTGCAGGCCCCACGGCGCCCGTCGACGAGCATGACGAGGACGGCTGGGACGAATGCATCCAGGTCAACCTGTCGGGCACGTTCTACATGACCAAACGCGCGGTGCCGCTGCTCCGCAACTCCGACAGGGCAGCGATCATCAATATCTCATCGACGGCTGCGCTTCACGGATACCCGCGGCGCTCGGCCTACGCGGCAAGCAAGTGGGGCATGATTGGTCTCATGAAGACCTGGGCAATGGAGCTCGGGCCCGAGGGGATCCGCGTCAACGCAGTGTGCCCGACGAGCGTCAGTGGATCGCGAATCGACGAAGTCATCGCGCGGGATGCCGAGCAGCGCGGCCTGCCGGTCGAAAAGGTCCGTGACATTTATCTTCGGCAAACCTCCATGCGCACGTTCGTGTCGCCCGACGAGGTTGCCGACACGGTGTTGTTTCTCGCCTCGGACGGCGCAAAAAGAATTTCCGGCCAGGCAATATCCGTGGATGGCCATACCGAGGGCCTGTCCAACTGGCTCGACGAATAACAAGGAGCACTGCGTGCGTGCAGCATGGTTTGAGGAATTCGGGGCGGCACGGGACGTGCTGCAGGTCGGCGAACTCGATGATCCGGTCGCAGGACCCGGGGAAGTACTTGTAAGAGTTGCGACCAGCGGCATCAACCCGTCCGACGTCAAGAAACGGGCGGGGTCGTTCCCCAATCTGCTGGACGACGGTCTCGTCATACCGAACAGCGACGGCGCCGGCATCATCGAAGCGGTGGGCGAAGGCATCGACAGCGGCCGTGTCGGCGAGCGCGTCTGGTTGTACCAGGCCCAGTTCGCGCGCCGTTTCGGCACAGCCGCAGAATACGTGGCCATCGACGCCCGTCGTGCACCCCCGCTTCCCGCCGCGGCCAGCTTTGAAGTCGGTGCCTGCCTCGGCATCCCCGTAATGACGGCGCACCGGGCCGTATTCGCCGACGGAGATGTCTCGGGACAGACGCTGCTCGTGACGGGCGGTGCCGGGCGTGTCGGACATTACGCCGTGCAGTGGGCGAGCCAGGCCGGCGCCACCGTGATCGCGACGGCGAGCAATGACGACGACCGGTCGACCTGTGAAGCGGCCGGCGCGCATCACGTCGTGAATCATCGCGATGAGGATTTCGTCGCATCGATCATGTCGGCGACGGGCGGCGAGCCTATCGACCGTGTTGTCGACGTCGAATTCGGTGCCAACCTGCCGACGTCTGTCAAGGTGCTGCGCGTCGGCGGCACGATTGCGACCTATTCCTCGACGCAGGTAACCGAGCCGAAGCTGCCCTTCTTCCAGATGATGTACAAGGACATCACGATACGCATGATCATCGTCTACGCGATGCCGGAAGCTGCCAAGGAGCATGCAATCGCCGATATCGACAAGGCCCTGTCAGCCGGTACCCTGCAGCATCGCATCGTCCATACGATGCCGCTCAGCGAAATCGCGAAGGGTAACGAGCTCGTGGAACAGGGTAGTATTCGTGGCGCAGTAATCCTGTCCCTCGACTGACGCGAGAGAACGCATGGAGCAAAGCCGAATCGACTGGCCCAGTTTCGGGCTCTGTGCCGCGATACTCGTATCCGCCAGCATCCCCCTCTTCCTGTATCCCGACGCGTCGAGCGCCGCGCTCGAGGCGCTCTATAATTACATCACGCGGGAATTCGGCATCCTCTATTTGCTTGCCAGCGTCGCAGCCATCAGCTTCCTCGCATGGCTCGCGTTCAGCCGCTACGGCAAGCTCAGGCTCGGCGACCAGGACGACACACCTGAATTCCGGGAGATCAGCTGGGTCGGTATGCTGTTCTGCGCCGGCGTCGGCGCCGGCCTGCTTTACTGGTGCGCGACCGAGTGGGCGTTCTATTACGACACACCCCCGTTCGGTGCCGAACCCCGCAGTGACGAGGCCGCGGAATGGGCGTCCACGTACGGGCTGTTTCACTGGGGCTTCACAGCGTGGGCCTTCTACTGCCTGCCGACCATTGCGATCGCCTATCCATACTACGTCAAGAAAATCGATGTGCTGCGGTTCAGCGTGAGCTGTCACTGGTTTCTCAAGGGCAGGGAACACGGTCCGGCCGCCCGGGCCATCGACTTCCTGTTCATGATCGCTTTGCTTGGCGGCGCGGCGTCGAGCCTCGGCTTTTCAACGCCGATGATCGCTGCGTGCTTTGCCTGGCTGCTGGACATCGAGGCCAGCGATACACTCGAGGTCGGCGTCATTGTCCTCTGCATCTTCCTGTTTTCGCTGAGCGTATGGCTAGGCCTGAAGAAAGGCATCAAGCGTCTCAGCGATATCAATGTCGGGATGGCATTCGGCCTGCTGCTGTTTATTCTTCTCGTCGGCCCGACGGCGTTCCTGCTCAAGACGAGCCTCAACAGCATGGGCGTCATGGCGCAGAACTTTATTCGCATGAACTTCTGGACCGATCCGTTCTCGGGTTCGGGATTCGTGGAAGCCTGGACGATCTTCTACTGGGCCTGGTGGATCGCGTTCGCGCCGTACGTCGGCCTGTTCGTCACGCGGATATCGAGAGGTCGTACGATCCGGCAGGTCGTCCTCGGCATGCTCATATGGGGCTCGCTCGGGAGCTGGCTCTTCTACATGATCATGGGCAACTACGCGCTGTTTCTCGAATTGACGGGCGGACTCGATTTTACGGGCATCATGAAGTCGGCGAGCGGCAACGCCGCGATCGTCGCCATGCTGGAGCAGCTGCCGCTCGCGCCGATGGTCATCGGTGTGTTCTCGCTGATCGCGCTCGTGTTTGCGGCTACAACCTACGACTCGGCCTCCTACACGCTGGCATCGAGCGCCACGTTGCACCTCAAGGCCGGTGACGACCCGGCGCGCTGGCATCGAGTGTTCTGGGCGCTTGCCCTCGGTCTCATGCCCGTGGCGCTCATGCTGATGAACAGCAACCTGCGACCGATCCAGGTCATCCTGCTGATTGTGTCGCTGCCGATCCTGCTCATCGGCATCGTAATGTCCGTGGCGCTCGTGCGTACCTTGCGCGCCGACCAGTCAGGGAGCTGAGCGCCGGTTCGAACTGCGGACCGAGAACTGCATCGCGATATCCGGGGTCGCGTCGGATAGCGGATCCTCGGCGATAGCGAAGCTCAGCGACAAGCCTCGTCGCGGCATGTGCCAGTCGAGACCGATACCGAGCTGGAAGGTGCTGCCGCCGAGCTTGTCGATGTCGGCGTCGAAGTAGTCGTCCTGCGCATATACCTGGATCGTGATCCCGAGGCGCTCCATGGCCTGCAGCCTTGCGGCAACCCCGCCAAACGCAACCGTGCTGCGCTGCAGGTCGGGCAGTATGTCGCCATCGCCGAGCAGCAGCGCGCCCGCGAAACCCGTCAAGCCAAGAGGGCGATTGAAAAGAGTCGCCTTGGTCGACGCGTACAGGCCGGCCGAGAAGTCCAGCGCGCCACTGCCGTGCAGGTCCTGCTCGTCGCCTGTCGGCAGCTTCACGCTCGTGCGCACCGTGAACGCAGCGGGGCTTTGCGCGCTTGCTTCCTTGAGAGGCACGGCGGCCGTGAGCTGTATGTCGCCGAGCCCGAACGTGGACGACGTGAGTTCGTATTGCGTAACACCGCCCGACTCGTACAGGAAATTGAGCTGGTCTTTCGGGCCGCTGCGGTTCGAATTGGACACGCTGAGCACGTCGTGCCATTCCTTGATGATGTTGTCGAGAAAACCTCCCTGGTGCGAAATAACGGGAACGTCGACTCCAAGCTCGATGCGTTGCCACAGCCGATGCCGCAACGACAGTTTCATCGAATAGGTTTCGCCATCGACCTCGAAGGTTTCATTTGCGTTAAGGCCCTGGTCAGCGTGATTCGTGATCTCGATGTTGAAGTCGTACTTCAAACTGCCCTCGGCGGCAAGCGTCGCGGACTGGAATACAGGCACCCCGAAGATCTGCAGGAACGGATGGTGGTTACGGAACGCGATGACGTCCGTGAGGTCATCCTGTGCCGGGGCGGCGACGGGCAGGCACAGCAAGCCTGCGAGTAGCACTCCCGATCGCTGCGCACGGTCACGGACAAACCGCAGGTCCATCATCAATTCGAGTGCTCCTTAACCTGGATTGACGTCGCGACGCACGGATTCAGGGCCTGCGACCAGCGGACAAGTGTCTGGTAAGGACAAAGCGATTGCAAGAGCCTCGCGGTCGTATCGGCGCGGCCGTATTTACATCATCCACGGAGAAAGACCGACTGCTTTGCGGCGCGGTAATGCCTACCTTGAGTACACGGACAATGACAAAGGTAGGGACACCATGAATACAAGACTCACACTATTATTGCTGGCCGTTATCGGCGCCTGCTTCGTTGCGGTGCAATCGATTTCTCCAGAGCCCGTAACATCATCGGGGACCGTTGTGCCCGACCGGCCGGTCACGGTCGCGGAAAATCCTGTTCCGCAACCGGTCGCCTCGGAAGAAGCGGTCGCAGATGTGCCCGAGACTGAACTCGTCATGGGCATCACGGTCAGGAAGGATCGCAATTGCACGGTACGACGACATTACGTCGACCTCGGTAACGGTACCGTAACGGACGCATACTCCTGCGTGCCGAACGAGGCGCCGCCTGACGACTACGACCAGTACGGTAATGACGAGCTTCGCGTGCTCGCTTACAACGACGCCAGGGCTGCCAGCGTGCTCGGCAAGCGCCTCGTAGACGTCGATCTCGAACAGTCACGAGAATTACTGCTCAGGGCCGTCGCCCTGCAGCCCGCCAACCTCGATCCGGTCATGTGGCTCGCGGCTCACGCATACAGTGTGCGCGGCGACTCGACCGCAGCCCGCGACGCCAGCGCCAATACCTATGTACTGACCCGAACCGCACAGGCAATGGGCTCTGCAGCAAGTGTCGACTGGATCATCGCCGATCTCGAACGTGCGGGATTCGCTGCGGGGGATATCGCGAAACTCGACGACCAGGTCAGAAGCGCCTTGCGCCGAATCCGCGACATTCAGCTCGAAGTCTTCGGTGAAAGCCTTGTCGATGAGGTGCTGCTATGAACAGGCTCATCCTGACAGGCATCGCATTGCTCGCGTTCTCGCCACTGGTACAGGCACAGACGCTACTCAATATCTATTGCGAGGATTGCCGCGCCCTTTCGGCCTATCCCGAGGACGCCAGAAACTTCAGCTACAACCAGGTGTTCGGGCCGCAGAGCTGGCTCTCGCTGGAGCAGGCCGACCGTTTCCGGGTTACCGACAGCTTTGGTAATACAGTCACGATAGACATGAACATGGACTATCGGGTCAACCTTTCCGCGAGCCGGCTGTTCGACCTTGGAGAAGCTGGATTGCTGGTCGTTGACGGTCTCGTGATCCAGGTTCGTGTGATCTATCAGAATCTCGATATCGAGACCTACCTGTTTACCCGGCTTGACGTGGGTGGCGAACTACCGGTCGGTGGCGACAACACGCGTAGTTCGTCCGGCGGTAGTGGTCAGGGCGATGGCGAAGATGGTGACGTCGACAACAATGACGCCGCCGACCATGAATACGAGGATACGATCTACGATGTCCTCGAATGTGACGACTGCACCTTGCAGCAGATCTACCCGGATGGGGACCTCGGAGATCCCATCGACATGCCTACGAATGAAGAGTGGGAGGAGATGCAGGAACTCTAGGACTTCCGGCAGCCAGGCGTGGCATCTGGTCACGCCTGGTTCGCCGATCAGGCCGGTCCAGCACGTTTACTCCAGAGCCACGCAATGAGACCGACACAGATCGCGGAATAGGCGGCTTGCTTCAGATAAAAGAATGGCGCTGCATCTTCAGGTGCGTATACCAACATGAACGCAACCGTGACGAGCCGCGAAGCAAGGACCAGCCCGGCAAGGATAATCAACGAATAGATGAGTGACTTTCGAATCGCAGGTGTCATTTGTTGGCCTGACCTCGTTCCTGGCCGCGCTTGCCGACTGATCTTTGATAGTCGAACAGCTGAATGTCCTCGTTGCCACCTTTCATGGAACGGGCAACCTTGAGCGCCGCGAGCGACGCCTGGTCATTCTTCAGATAGGCAGAAAAGAACAGCAGCTCCCAGCTGTCGCGATCTTCCCAGGAACCCGGCTCAAAGATATGGGGTTGGTCGACGAGCTCCACGACATAGCTCGGGCCGGACAGTTGCTTTGTCGCCGGCAGGATAAATGAGGCTAACGTGGCCTCGTCCTTCGTGCCAAAGAGGCAGAGCATGGGGGCCGTTACCCGATCCAGGTTGCTATTCTCGGGCCCGAACGCAAAGAACTCTTCGTCATCAAAATAGCTGCCGACCCAGGGCGCTGCGATTACCCCGGCCTTGATGCGCTCGTCGCTAACCGTTGCCGTGTTCCCCTGATACGGTCCTCCCGTCACCGCGAGTGCAGTAAAGCCACCGAAACTGTGACCCGTGATTCCGATATTGTCCGCGTCAACGTGTGGGCCGAATGTCTCGCTCTCGAGGATTGAGTCCAGGGCAGCTTTCGTAAGCAGGGGCCTGAGAAACGCAAGGTGATCATTGAGTTCCTCCGCATTGGCGGTGCGATCGTCCCCGTAGAAAACAACTGCAACGATATAACCGTGGCTGGCAAGACTATGCGCATGCCCGACATCGTAAATGCCATGAGCCGAGGCACCGTGCGCGATAATAATCAGCGGGTAGCGCTCGTCGGGATCAGCGAAGCGCGGAGTATTCCCAACACCGAGCATGTCCTCGAAAACACCGTACTGGGCGTCGTGATAGGGAAACGAGTAAGTATTGCGCTCGTGTTCCGCACCTGTCGGATAGGTCAGGAACATTGCGACCGGCAGGGTCAGGCCGCTGGCCGGGCCATACATTGCATGGTCTTCCGGGACCGATACATCGACAATCCAGGCCGCACCGGGGTGTTTCAGTACGTCAGTTACGTAGCGCGGATGATCGGGGTTTTCGGCACGGCCTAACAAGTATTCGTGCATCGCATCGTCGCCTATATCGACATATGCAGGCGCAACCTCCATGTTCGTCGACCCAACTGAATACGGACCTCTTCCCGGAGGCTCGATTTCCGTAGGGGTCGTCGATTCTGCATTGCAGACAAATGCCGTACAACACAGCAGGAGTAACCCGGCTGAAAAGAATTTTTTCATCGCGCTCACGCCAACAAGGAGTGAGGCAGGGTAAATCACTTTTTCCAGGAGTCAAAGTTTTTCGAACGGGCCGAGGAAACGATTGAATACCTTGCGGATGGTAGCCAGGTCCGGGTCGCGATCAGGGCTGCCGTGGATCGAATTGCAGAATCCTCTCATCCTTCGTTCCCTCGCCGCTAATCAACGAGACTGTCGTAAACGGGAAATCGCACGGCGCCAGGGTCCGGCGCAAGAAATCTTCTGCTGCTTCGATATCCGGGATATTGTTCTCTTGCTTATTAAGGCAAAACTCGTTCACGAGCCTGGCGCAGCGTGAGTAAAGCTGGACACGGTACTCGCCATCACCGCGTGTACCATCCTTCTGCCTGGAACCTGATTTGAGACGCACGACAACTCCTCCATGAGACCTTTTGGCTTCCCTTATTATCAAACACGTATTTCCGGGCTATTTGGTTCCATCTTTGGGCGCATGTCCGGCAGATTGTTTTGACGTCACAGGCGAATTGTCGTCATGAGCCCTGCACGTCTCATCGCCGCTAACGGCCGCTTCCGGTTGCGCTTTCCACGAGCCCGCTTTAAGGTGGCCCGACGCCACTATTCGGACCAGTCGGAGCGTCTGCGCCAACAACGAGGAGAATAATAATGAAATTCAGCTCTTCCACTACCCTGATCTTGCTCGCAGTCACTTTGATCCTTCCCGGCCAGGACCTCCTGGCTCGCGAGGCCAAGGGGACGCTCGAGAAGGTCGCGAGCACCGGCGAATTTCTGATCGGCTATCACACGGATTCGAGTCCATTGTCCTATGAGAATGCAGCCGGCGAGCCATCCGGCTATTCGGTCGATCTGTGCCGACGTATTGCGGCTGCCGTGAAAACGCATCTCGGCAAGGACGATATGCAAACGCGGTTCGTACCCGTGCCGTCGGAGGAGCGGATTTCGGCTGTCGTCAGTGGCAAAGTAGATATCCTCTGTGGATCGACCACGATCACCCTGTCGCGCCTGAAAGAGGTCGACTTCTCTCTGCCAATATTCGTAACCGGCGGGAGTGTACTGTCGCTCGCCGAGAGCGGGATCGAGGGATTGTCTGATCTGTCGGGCAAAACGGTCGGGGTGGTCAAAGGCACTACAACGGTTGAGCAGTTGGAGAGTCACCTGAAGCAGGACCTGATCGATGCGAAAGTCGTCGTGGTCAAGGACAGGCAGAAAGGCATGGATTTGCTTGGTCGCGGAGAGATAGATGCCTATGCGTCGGATCAGATCGTCTTGATCGGCCAGGTGATCGAGTCGGGCTCGCCCAAGCGCTACGCGTTGGCCAGTGACACGTTTTCCTACGAGCCCTACGGTCTCGTGCTGAGGAGAAACGATGCGGATTTCCGACTGGTTGCCAACAGCGCCATAAGCCAGATCTATCGCAGCGGGCAGTATGTCCAGATATTCAACAAGTGGATCGGCCGGATCGGCATTCAGCCGCCGCCCGTGCTCTTGGCGATGTACCAACTGAATACGCTTCCGGAATAATCGAACGGAAACTGTCGGCGGCGAGTCTATGGCGAGGCCTGGACAAACGGATTGCCTATTGCTGGCACTCCACCACGCTGCCATCGTCTACAGCCCCTTCAATACTCCAGACTACATGCTTGTTGGACAGGGTCGCGGGTACGCCTTTGCCCCTGGCCTCATAAAGGTATCGGCATTTGACGTCTTTGTTCTCGTCGAGCAGTAGTGCCGTGCCAGCCCGCTTGTTCTCAAATTTGAGAATGTGAACCGTTCCAAACAAGGGAATATTGAAAAATGCCTTCGGACGGTCCGACCATCCCCAGGTACCTCGTGTAGCCACGGGGTTGTATACGTCAAATACCACCTGTTGCTCACCATCCGCTTGCCCGCCAAGCGTAACGGGAGATTTGATCCTGTTTGCTTCGGCGATCATTCGCATTGACCCCCCGAATTTCCTGTGCGGATTGATATTCAACAAGACCCTGCCGTCTTGCAAATGTATTTCACGCCAGTGGCCAGGATAAGAAATCGCTATTGACTTCATATCCGCTCCGTTGTCGAAATAAATCCTGGTCTGAAGATCAATCAACTTTGGCTGCAGGAAATTCAGTACACCAACGAATACCAACGCACCGCCGATCGCCCAAACGCGTGACGCGCTTTGCCGAAATATCAACAATACCGTGCCGACAATCAGGAGCAGCATCTCGATGTACAAGACCAGGACCAGGCCGTTGTGCTCCGCGATGTAGGTCTCGACAAACCCGACAACCAGGTAGAGGCCTATCAGGGGAATCATGACGGCCATCGCCCGCGCCTTGCCTGTTGCGTTTCTCGTTGCAAGCGAACCAAGTACGTAAACCAGGAGCCCGATTCCGAGAAGGATATGGAACGCCACGAGTATCACGCCGCCACCCGCTGGATTTGTAATCCCCTGCGCAAAAGCACTCTGAGTTCCAAGAACAAGAAAACACCCTGCGCTGCAGCGCGCACGCTTGCGCCCGGTCTTGAACCCAGACCAGGGCCAGTTGCGAAGGTAAGCGAATTTTGTGGCGTCGCGCTGTATCATTATTTCTCCTCGATGCGGCCACCCTTGGTGAAACAACAGTATCGTATCAGCTGCTGTATTTTCGGTGCAGCGACCTGAAAGGCCTACGCGATGCCCACATCGAAACAGTTCGGAGACCGTCAATCGTAATGAGATGGAATGAAGTAGCGAGGATTGACGTCAAAGGACGAGTGATCGTCGTCAAAGACGCCATGGTGATGCTGAGCAGTGACGCGGTTGATCCAGAGTGGCCATCAATATCTTGCAATCCTGGTGAGTATATTTTGGAGATTCACGTTCCTGTCCCTTTCTATGCTCATCGGGTCAGGCTCAGAAAAACAGACTCGGATCCGGATCTCGGCAATGAGCTGGGAGTGGTAAACGTCGATCATGCGTTCGTAGGGTTTATCGACTACGAGCCGTTCCTGGCCGCGATAAAGAAGGACTTCGAGTCTTACGAAGAATGGACTATGACGGAGCTGGACGATGAGCTCGCATTGAACTTTTCGGGTGAAATACTATTTGGCGGTGAAAAGTTAGTTTACGTCAAGTCGGTTGATGGCGACGGTGCATTTCCGGTATTCGAACTTGTCGAAGACGGTCAGCCGGCAGGATTGGAGTGCGTCCTGGTAGCGCCGGAATGATTAGCGCCGCTCATCGCAGTAGCCAGGACCTCTCAAAGATGTCTTCTGCGAGAGCTTGATCGATGTGGGGCCCGACCAGCATTTCATAGGCGTCCTGGACCTGCTCGGCCGCATCTTCCTCGCGACCCAATACCGGCACGTCTAACATGTCGAATAGAGCGTGTGCGAATTCTTGCAAGGAGGTGTCGAAGAAGGGCCCGACAACTGCGTCCATTGGCGCAACCCCGGCTGGCGTCGCCTCCTTCGGCATGTTGTCCCAGAGCACTTCGATGTATTCGTAGCAGATCGTTATGACGTCATCGCCATAGAAGGCGTCGGCTTCGCCATCACATCCAGCCAGCTCGATTTTCAGGGTCCTGGGCAGCTGGAACGGACTTCGGCGATTTTCTACCCTTGCTCAGTCGACAGACTTTGGCATGTGATTCCAGTCGATGGAGTCAGGGTCGTCCCCACTCGATTGAGGAAATGCAGGAAACGTCTTCGATTTTCGATACTGTCACCGTAATCGCTTCCGAGAATTCATCGCCCTCAAGTGGCACATAGACCATGGCCTGATCGTGCGCCGACATGTCTGGCCATTCCTCCAGAATCACCATCGGCTGCCCTATTCCCGTGATGCCACCCATGTCTTCGGCCAAAGACTCGAAATTAGACGATAGTTCTGCCGCTGTACGCTTTGCAGCTAACTCACGAGACAGGATTTCGTGCGCGGTGCTTGAATCTCCAGAGGCCAGTGCCTGCGCGAACTCGGCCGCTATTTTTTCTACATCGGACATCGTCTACAACCCCCCTTGCAGTTGCTTTGAGTCAGAAGCCACCTTATCGATTCTACAACTCGCAGACACCCGTTACGTATTCGTAGAAACCCGGTAGTCGATCCTGCCTGTTTGAATGCCAGATTCATCTCATTCGTCATGCCATAGATAGTCGTAACCGCCTCGGTCTCGGCGATATCGTTGGAGCGTTTCAACTCGTACCCAAGAAATATCAGCGATACTATAATTCCGGCGATTCCCACAATTTCTACGGCTCGCCCGACGTCTATCGGAGTTACGTCCTTTGATCGTCATCCAGCACCGATAGCACCTCAACAATCAGGTTGCGGTCGCGAATGCCAAGTAAAAAGAAACCAAGGAAACTGCCGAAGGGTAACAGGGCTGCCACGTAGCAAAACCATGTCAACTCTGCGGGTTCATCAGCAAGCCGCGGCAGAAAGACAAGAAAAAGGCCAAAGGCGAGGGACATAAACGCTAAACCGGCCTTCATGGGGAGCCAGTCGTTCTTGTACATGATTCGTCTGTGCTTCTCAGTCAATGAAACCCCTTCGTCTGTACATCCCGTCAGGATCCGGTCTCTCGTGGCATTTACCGCCGTGTACCCGGCGATGAGCGTGTTCATTGCTGCCCAGGTAGACGCAACAAGAACCAGGGCCAACTGCAGTGACGTCATATCGAATCTCGCTGATCAACGGCTATCAATAATACACGGGGAGCGGTGACTATTGACCCGCACTTTTTCTATTGGCGCCCGTCCGCGATTTAGCACTCAAAGGTCCTGCGGAAGGATTATGCCGAGCTTTCTGCGCTCGCCTCGCCAGAGTTCGAGTAACTCTTCGTATTTCTCCGCGTGCGATTCGGCGAGGTTATCGGTCTCGCCGGGGTCTTCCGACAGGTTGAATAACTCGAAGTCGTCCTCGTCGAAAGGCGGCTCGAGGTTCGAGATCTTCCAGTTGCCCTGCCGCAGATATGCGCGGCCACCGTGATACAGGGTCGTCACATAATCATCTGCATGCACGGTCTCTGCCTCGCCGGCCAGAAAACCGGTCATGTCTTCCCCGAGCATCGGCCGCACGGAGCCATCGCCCGGATACTTCGCACCGGCGAACTGGAGAAAGGTCGGTGCGAGATCCATGACCGTTACGTAAGTGGAGTCAATGGTGCCAATGTTCGCAACGCCAGGCCCGGCCATGATCATCGGCGCAACAATTCCGCCTTCGCGCGTGTACGCCTTGCGTCGCATGAACGGTGCGGACCCAGCCTCCGCCCAGGGATCGTCGTATGAGACAAAAGACACGGCCGTTCCCATCGTTTCGTAAGCATTATCGAAGTGCGCCTGAATGTACTCGGAATATGGGCCCTCGTTATAGAAGTCCTCACCGGCGGCGCCATTATCCGACATGAAGACGATCAGCGTATCCTCATACAGGCCTGCTTGCTTCAAGTAGTCGAGCAAACGACCAATGTGATCGTCGAGGTTGTCTACCATGGAAGCATAGAGTTCCATCTTACGCGATTCGCGGCGTTGCTCGTCAGCGCTCAATTCTTCCCAGGGCGTGACCACATCGTTGCGTGGCGGTAGCGACGAATTCGATGGAATGATGCCGGCCGCTTTTAGCGCCGCGAAGTTTGTTTCACGCAAAGCATCGTAGCCATCGTCGTACTGACCTGCATACAGGTCGAGGTACTCGTCGGGCACCTGCAGCGGCCAGTGCGGCGAGGTGTAGGCCGCGAACGCGAAAAACGGACTGCCGTCGTCTTTGTTCGAATCGATAAACTCGATCAGTCGGTCCGTATAGACTTCTGTCGAGTAACGGCCGACCGGGTACGCTGAGAAATCGTCGTCCTCCCAGTACGTGGAGCCACCCTCGAAGAAACCGACATCGTCAAAGTGAGTGCCAGCGCCGTCGAGCAGGCTGAATGAGCGACTGAATCCGGCCGCATGCGGGCTCGTCTCGGCAGTTATTCCCAAGTGCCATTTGCCTACCGTGTAAGTGTGATATCCCGCATGGCGCAACAACCGTGGTAACGGGGCTATGCGGTCAGAAAGGCTTGCTTCATAGCCTGTCACTGTGTGCCCGGCAAGGTCTCGCCTGCTTTGGCGCGCCATGCCGGCAATGTGGTTGTTGTTACCGCTCAACAGCATTGCGCGCGTCGGCGCGCACAGCGGCGCCGTATGAAACTGCGTAAACAATTTGCCTTCTGCCGCGAGCCCATCGATATTGGGCGTCTTGATATTGCTCCCGTGGACACCCAGGTCGGCATAGCCGAGATCGTCGGCCACGATCAACAGGATGTTCGGCCGTTCGTCCGCAACAAGTGTCTGCGGTTCGTCGGCCTGTTGGCTGCAGCCGTAGCTCACGGCTATAAGCACCAACAGGAATGCTCTCCTGAGTCCCTCCCCCATGTTTTCTCCTTGTCGAACAGCTTGCACGTCTGCTGCTGACCTGAAGCAGCCATACTTTAGCTTATCACTCGAATGGCCGGTTCCGGCCCCCCTGGCGTTCCGGGTTAGAATAGAGAATCGTGACCCGAAGCGATCACCAGATGCGTTACAACGAGCTACAACTATGATTGAAACCGCACCAGACCACCGTCTAATTTGGCTTTGTGCCTTTGTGCTGCTCGCAGGATGTACAGGGGACGTTACGCCCGAAGCCCCCGGCGAAACAGATTCTGTGATGATCGAAGTCGTTGACCCTCGAATCGACGGATTTCTTGAAGAGATGGTAGACCAGGAACACTTCTCAGGAGTGGCCCTGGTAACCAGGGGCGGCGATGTCGTGCACGCCAAAGGCTACGGCTCTGCGTCTGGAGGCAACCTCAACAATGTAAATACCGCCTTTCATGTTGCGTCGATAACAAAGCAGTTCACAGCGGCAGCAATTATGCAGCTTGTCGAGGCAGGCACGGTGGATCTCGATGAATCAATCATTGTGTATTTGCCAGAGCAGTACCATACGCCGACCTGGAAGGACGTACACGTTCACCACCTGCTCAGTCATTCGAGCGGAATCATCGACTATGCGGTCACTCGAGACTACTACGATGTAGTAGACGGCTTTTGCCTTGGAGACACCGTGGACGGGATGATTCGAGAGGCAATGACCAAAGACCTTGAGTTCGCCCCCGGGGCTCAATACACGTATTCGAACATCGGCTTCACACTTCTCGGAAAAATTGTCGAGGAACAAACGAATACTCCCTACGATCGCTACATGAAGGAAAACATCCTGGAACCGATGGAAATGCGAGCGTCGCGGATTCACCTCGAAAACCATGTTCCAGTGAAGAACGAGGCGGCGGGATATCGCTGGGATGATGCGACTCACCAACATGTCAAAGACGATGTCGTAAGCCTTCCGGTAACCGCACCTGATGGCGGACTGGTCACCACCCTGGGCGACTATCGACGGTGGATTCGGTTATACGCGGGGCACGATCAAAGCATACTCACACAGGGATCAATCGACGCGATGACGACCCGGCAGATCGCTATTCATCAAGGTGGCGAAATCGACGGGTATGGCTACGGCCTGGGAGTAGGCGACCGGCTAATCGGTCACAGCGGATACATAGTGGGATTCAGGAGCAGGTTTGACTACTCCCGTGAGAATGACATCCTGGTCGCTATATTTACCAACAACACGGCGAATGACCCGGGGCGTATTTCAGCCGGGCTTCTGACCATTGCGTTTTCTCCGGAGCCGTAGATCAAGACGGCAGCGGCTGGCCGCTTCTGACGCAAGGCCGACATTCACACCCCGAACGAATGTGCGACTATTGCACCGTATCGGAACGGTGCATCATGATGGTATCGGGAACCAATTTTGGTAAGGCGGCGATAGATTACGGCGCTTTTCGGGCTGGGTTCCCAAAGTCGATTTATGATCGAGCAGGCAAAGAAGCTGGATCGCGAGAGAAACGTCCAGGTCCGATACGTGGAGGCAACGGCCGAATCTACTGGTCTTGAAGGCGGCGCCGCCGATGTCGTAACAGCGGGTCAATGCTGGCATTGGTTTGATCGACCTCGGGCGCTTACCGAAGTCGACCGTTTACTTAGACCCGGCGGCAAGCTTGTCATCGCTCACTTTGACTGGCTGCCACTGGCAGGAAACGTCGTCGAGGCTACAGAGGGGTTGATCATGCAGTACAACTCTGACTGGCATTTTGACGGTGGTGTTGGAATGTACCCACAGTGGCTTCCCGATTTGAGCGACGCGGGTATTTGCGATATTCAGACATTCTCATATGACGAGGATGTGCGTTACACACCAGAAGCATGGAGGGGCCGAATCCGGGCAAGCGCGAGTGTTGCAGCCCTGGATGAAGACTCAGCCCGAACTTTTGATGCTGATCACGCGGAGATTCTCGCCGCCCGATTTCCAGCGAGTGTTCTCGAAGTACCCCATCGCGTTTTTGCGATTGTCGCGCAGGTCCCGAACTAGTTGATGGCGAAAGATCGGAAGGAGGCATTCCAGATCTTCATGCTAGTGTGGAGCTGCCCCTGCTACCAGAATGGATGACCGAATGAAAATAGCGTCTACATTGATTTTGATATTGCTTGTGTTGCTGGCCATTTCTTCCGGCATAACAAAAATCGCCCTGATGCAGCAAGATGTCGATTTCTTTGGACAATACGGCTTCACTAACCCAATACTGATCACTTTCGGAGCAGCTCAGTTGATAGGGGGCGTCATGTTGCCATTCAAGAAGACGAGGTTCTTCGGAGCCGCTATCGTGGCAATTACGTTTCTTGTTTCACTGGTTTTGTTGCTGTTGGAGGGCAACCTTCTCGTAAGCGTCGTCACTGCAATTGCGACACTTTTTTTGGGCGTGGTTATGAAGCACAGTTGGAGCACCAGAGCACCGGAGTCGTAAGGCCAATGGCGGCCGGAACCAGCCAACCAGGAATCCTGAAATAGAGCGCAAGGGGGTTATGTGTACGCCATCGCATTTTTCGGGGTGCTAATGATATTGCTCAGTGGGGTGATGGTGATCGACCCTGATAAGTGGTCAAGCGGAATCCTGAAGTTTAGTGGCATAACCTATTTTCATAGCTTCGAGATAGTTAGCAGACTTCTTTTCGGTGCCATATTCATCGCATTTTCTGAGCAGACACTCTACCCAACCGTGCTGGGTGCCTTTGGCTATCTAATGGTGGCCGTCGGTGTCGGACTATTGATAGCAGGGCCGTCAAGGCACAAGCGATTCGCGGTTTGGTCAGCCAGGAAATTTAATAAGACGTTTAGGCCGGCCGGTGTTGTTTCAACAGTGGTGGGCATATTCATCATCTACGGAGCGTTAAACGGTCCGTAATTGAGCTTTTCATATATCTGCTTGTGGCCGGAAGGAGACCTTAGCAAGTGCCCATGTCGCGCGGGACAGATAGCACAACAAAAGTATTCTTTTACGGGCTCTTCATGGACGAATCCCTGTTGGCTTCAAAGGGAATTCGACCGAGCGTTTGCACCATTGGCTATGTCGAGGGATTCTGCTTGCATATCGGAGAGCGAGCCACCCTGCTCCCTGAGAAAAACAGCCGTTCCTATGGTGTGTTGATGGAAATAGCCGCCAATCAGGCTGTAGCGATTTATTCTGATGATAGCGTCCGTGACTATGTTGCCGAACCTGTTGTCGTGCATTTGGCAAACGATATACAGGTTGAGGCGGTTTGCTACAACCTCCCGGCAATTAGGCTCACTGGTACGAATCCGCAATACGCAGCCGCTTTGCTCGCGTTGGCTACCAGGCTGGGCATGCCCGAATCTTACCTTGCACACATTCGGTCGGCTGCAAGGCGGCATTGAACTTAGCCCAAGAGTCAGGACGCTACTCGAATGGATAGTCGACCGAGCGGAAACTGCTGTTCTGCTAGCTTTCATCGTTGTCGTCTTGTACGCCTTTCGGAGTATGTCGTGGCGGCTGCTTCTGGCCGGAAGTCGCCGATCACTAATAGGCAGGCGTTTCAGTTCCAAGGAATTGGAGGATCGCCAGGCCGCCCATAACCATCATGGTAGCGGCGAACATGAGTGGCATTGACTTACGCGACTTATCACGCCAGGCAAACAGAAACGTAAGTACACCTGCACCAAGTAGAAAGTATCCGAGGTAGCTGGCCATAGTCAGATCAGTTTACCGGACTATTTGAGCCTCCGCTTCTGGCCGAACCGAGTCGGTCGCCAGGTTCACGCTATAATTTCCGCTGATGACCTATTTCTGCCGTTCGCTGAGCTGGATTTTTTGAAGACTATTAGAATGATTGGTGTGTTGCTGTTCGTGCTACTGGGGCAGCAGGTAATGGCGGTTCAGCAGGGCGCAGGCGACGATTTTGACGTGACTGCGTTTGATGCCGCGGTGGAGAATATGCGCGAAGATGCTGGCGCGCCGGGTATGGCCGTTGCAGTCTTACGGAACGGGCAGACACTCCACGCCAAGGGCTATGGAATCGCCGGGCCAGATGGACGGCCTGTTACCACCCAAACCACGTTTCAAACAGGGTCGATCACCAAGTCCTTTGTCGCCCTTGTCATCCTGCAAATGGCGTCGGAGGGCAAACTGGACCTGGATGATCCGATAGTGCGCCATGTTCCGACATTCCGCACCGCGTCCAAGCCGCAATCGGATCGCATCACTATTGACCATCTGGTCACCCACCACAGCGGTCTGGCGACGTTGGATGGCAACCGTGCCAACGCCGTTGACCCCAGCTTGTCAGGCCCGGCGGCAGCGGTTGCCGAACTGGCTGGCGTTCAATTGTTCGCGGAGCCGGGCGAAACCTTCCAATACTCGAACGCCAACTATGTGCTGCTATCCCACCTGATTGAGGTACTGGACGATCAAACCTTCGAGCAGGCGTTGCAGGCGCGAATTTTTGAACCGCTGGGGATGACCAACAGCTTTGTGCAGGTTCCGCCTTCAGACGCCATTGCGGTTGCGACGGGATACCGTCTTTGGTTTGGCGCGCCGCGACCCTGGCAGCCTGAGCCGGATGTTGAGCCTGACCGGCGCATGATCGGCGCGGGCGGTGTCTCGGCCAGTATCGAGGAGATGGCTCGTTTTGTGGAGGCGGTGCGTACCCGTGACCCGCGCATTGTGCCTGAGGGGGCGGACAGGCTGCTTCTCATCAAGCCCTTCTACGAACAGTGGGGCTATGCCTACGGTTGGTATACCGACAGCGCCGGGGAAGAACCGGTCTTCGAGCACTCTGGTTTTACACCTGGCTTTCTTACCCTCGCCACGATGGTGCCCGCGAAGGGCGAGGTGGTCGTGGTGCTAACCAATATGTCAGGTCTGGCGCATGGCGATCTGCCCCGGGCTGTGACCAATGCCGCACTGGGATGGGACCCGGTGCCTGCGGCAGCGCCGATCGGCGCAAGGATCGCGATCTGGTCGGCCGTGACTGCACCCCTGGGGCTCTTGATGTTGCTTTACAAAACCGGACGGCGTCTGTTCTATCGCCGTCAGCCCATGCGCCCCTGGGTGCGCCGTCTTAATGTCGGGGCGGTACTGGGACTGGTGGCCGGCGTCTATGTTGTATTTGTCGGGTTCCAGACAACGATAGGAGTCAGCTTCCCCACTGGCTATGCCTTCTTCCCCGATCTTACCGCTACCACTGTTGCGGCGATGGCATTCGCCCTGCTGCTTGCGACGGGGCGATTGGCACTGGTAATCCGCGGGGGATGATTGGGTGCCTCACCCACAACAAACACTCGCTGGGTGGACAAGTCGGAACGCTTTGTCGATCCTGCCAGGTGACGCCGACTCTCAGCGGCCGGACGGAAAATCTGAGGTAAAATGATGGCTAATGGCCCAACGCAGCCAAATAAGGTAGATCGCTATGTTGGGATGCTGTTGTTCATTTTTTTACATCACGCAAGACCAAGCGCAAGAGAAATCGATGTCATACGTTCTGACAATTAGCAAGAAACACAATTACTTGCACGCGAGAGTCCAGGGCCAAAACAGTGAGGAGAATGTCAGGCGGTATCTGGAAGAGGTTGTGCAAGAGTGCAAGGATACGAAGTGTCGTCGCGTTCTAATCGAAGAACAGCTTGAAGGGCCTCGATTAGGGACGTTAAGTGTGTTCGAAATCACATCGGAAGGGAGCTTTAAGACTTTTGGAATGTTCAGCGCGATCGCGTATGTGGATAACCGCGCTGAAGGTGAATCGATGCTATATACCGAGACTGCCGGTGTTAATCGTGGATTGCCCATAAGAGTTTTCCCGACAGCAGCTGAAGCCGAGAAATGGTTAATGGAACAAGACTAATGATGGGCACAGAGCCGCGCCGCATTAAGGAATTCAATGTCCGCTACTGGCCATTCTGAGCGGTTAGCGTAGAGTTGAGTCGACCGGCGGCTGTCCCGTCAGAACCATTAAGAAAGGAACGTTGATGAAGAAAGCAATAAACGAATTACCGACTCGTCTCGAAGCTGGCGGTGTCTGTTTTAACGGTCTGGACTGGGGCGGTACTAACGTCGCTCGAGTTCGGTTCCCTGCCGGTGCAGATGCCACTCCTCTGCTCGAAGGATTACCCGACAACCTATGCCAGTGCCCGCACTGGGGAACCGTCGTCAAAGGCTCCATTCATGTGACTTATGCAGACGGCACTGAAGAGACGGTAAACGCCGGTGAGGTTTACTACTGGCCTCCAGGACACACGGTCAGAGTTGACGAGGATTATGAGGCGATTGAGTTTAGCCCAAGCGACCAAATGGGCGAGCTTATGAATCACCTCGAAGCGAAACTGAAAGGATAAACTGTCTACAATTATGAACACATAGGGCCCCAAGCGGCCATTAAGTACCGACCTCAACTCTGCACGTTATTCGGCTAACGGAATTGAAGCTATCAAACTGGAAAGACCTGTTTGAAGTGGTTGCACTACTTACTGTAATCGGCGGACTGGTTGCAGTTGTCATCGAATTGAGGCAAACGCAGTCTGCACTGAGAGCGCAGGCATACCAGTCTCGGGCACTGGACGCTATTAGCGGTCTAAGGCAGTCCGCCGATAGTGTTGAGCGGTCAATTTTGTTTAGGAACTTCTTTCGAGGGAATCTGACGATTGAAACTGCGTCGCCAGAGGAGTTGAGCCAGTTACGCAGGAACCTCTACATTCGGCGCACGGACCTGGATAACGAACACTACCAATATCAGAACGGCTTCCTTGATCCCGACTTTTACGAAACGTCCACCAAGCGACAAATAAAGACATACGCGCCGCATTGGCGCGCATTTGAAATACCGGGGTCCAGGAAACAATTCGCCGAGGAAGTTGACAGGATTCTCGCAGATCCAGCAGTCGAACCGATTTTTCACTGAGTGGCCGCTATTGGCTGCGGTTTCAACCGGTCGACGGAGCTGTATTTGGCTGATAGATCGGCAGAGATATGACAATAGATACTCTGATTGAAGAGCTACGCAACGGCGTCATCGAACGCAGTAAATTCGGCACATTCTGCGCTGAAGACAATTTCACGCCCGATGAGATTTACAACCGTATAGCCATCAGGATTGCGGAAGGATTTGTCGCAGGGGATATCGACTTCGCCTACGGCGACGCGGTCATGAACAATGTCTGGTGGCTAATGGTCGCAGATGCCGCAGAACATGGGGACGGATTTACTTTGGCGGAGCCTGCATTCGCTATTTACGAAGCGTTTGATGCTGGAGAATGGGATCACGGAGAGGCGGGAGACCCGGTAGAGAAATTCACACGACCGCAGCTGAAAAGAATACTTGGCGAGAGTGCGAGTCAGTGACCGTGAAACTGAAAACGTATCTTTTTTCACTGGCCGATGAAGGCACCGAGCTGCTTGCGTCTCTGATCTCTGAAAGTGCAAGCAAGATCACGAGTTCAAGATGGCCGATCATGTTGGACGATCCGATCCTGCCAGAGGTCCTCAAGGCTGGAGAATCAACCGGTGGTTTTTGGGTTTCGGCTGAAGCCGTGTTGTCGACCGTTGAGCAGCGCAGGACGACCCATTTCGAGGTGGTCTGTCGCAAAGTCATTAGAGCCTCTGACGAAGATATTGAAACAAACCAGTCCATAGAAGAGCGCGTGCCTTTGGTTGACAGGGGCGGCGAAACCCCCATTCGACTGGCTAAAGGCTTCTCGTTGACACGTCTTGCCTTGAAAGCCAATATGGTTGGCGCTATTGGGGGGTGGGAGAGTGAGTACGTATGTGGTTCTGCCGTTGCGAGCACATTCGACTCCGGTGCGGTTTCTGGCTTGTCTTTCTTGCCAGTCAACAATCCCCGGACCAATACACCACATGAGGGTTTCCACCAAATGTACAGTGACAATGTACTTGAGCCCGCAATAGTCGATTGTTCGATTGAGCGTATCCAGAGCGATTCGCAGGAAGAGGATGGACAATTGCGGCATCTCGGGAATCTTTCCTATCCCGAAGGAGCGCTAACCGACAAAGCAGATTTTCTACGGACCGCCGAGCCTTGGGCAGGTTGGCTTGGCCGGCCGTCCTGGGTCGTAAGTCGAAAAGTCGTTGATATGTTTCGCGACAAGAAACTTCGTGGTTGGGCATTTCGCCCCGTACTCTTGGGTGAATCGGACATTTACTCGTCTTATATTGAGCAATGGACGTATCTCAACAAACTTATCTCTCAAAATTCTCTAAGCGAGTTTGACGGAGGGCGCTAGAAACGTGAACGAACGACTGCTTGGTACCTGGTAGAAGCCACTAAAGGATACTCAATTGTCAAAAAGAAAATTCAGATTAAGACCTTTCGTATTCGCTGTTATTGCGCTTGGACTCGTCCTGCTCGCGTATTTTTATGGCGCCAGCCCGCCATAAGTGCATGCCAATGATCGATCTAATGGAGGAGCCGTGAAACCGTCAACCTCAATACTGTTTCTCATCATCGGCTGGCTCGGATCTGGTCTTTCGTATGCTGATGCGGCAAACGAGTACGGCTATGCACAGAGGATTGTGGTCATCACGGATGATGAGGGCATTCACTATGCTCAGTTTTGCGCATTTTATGAGCTGCGCGATCTTATTGCAGAAAATGTTAACAATGATGTGGTTCCCGCGGGCGGAGCTGCTCCCCGGCTGTATGAAATCCGAGTACTCGGAAAGTTCGGTGAAAGGGTGGTTTACGTCGGAGACCATCAGATCAGCACTGAGAAAGGCACTGTTTTTGTTCCAATAGATGCTTATCGTCGCATCGTTGAGCTCATTGAGAAGAGACGAGGGCAAGGCGTCAGTACTGCCAAGGTAGAGCCGTCGGTCAAGCAAGCTATAGCGCGTATACAGAGTCCTCTATACGTTGAAGAAGACCGTTGCTTGACTAAATAGGCGTTCACCAGTTGAAACCGCAGCCGCAAGCAGAGGTTCGCTTGGTCAGGTGTAGAATGACGGGCAGGTGACTATCGAGAGTGAATATGGCTGTCAAAACGTGAGTAGAGGAAATCCGCTAAATGGGCTTGAGAAAACCGGGCACTTCTACCATCGAGGCAAGGATACGACACGACTGGAGGCCTTCGTTGATGCGGCTTTTGCGTTCGCGTTGACGCTACTGGTTATTTCTTTTGACGCGGTTCCGCAGAGTTACGACGAGCTCATGATCGCGTTGCGTGCAGTACCGGCGTTTCTTTTTGGCTTTTGCATCCTGGCAATGTTCTGGATCGCCCATCGCAATTGGTCAATGCGCTTCGGGCTTGACACGACTTTCGCGACCCTCGTCAGCTTGGCGTTAATCTTCATCCTGCTCGTCTATGTTTACCCGCTGCGCGCGATGGCAACGGCGGCCGTAAGCGCCCTGACCAATGGCTGGCTGCCAACCGAGTTCTACATCGACAACGTCAATAAGATTCGGGGTCTGTTCGCAATCTATGGAATCGGCTTCTTCGTGTCGAACCTTTGCCTCGTATCGCTGAACTGGCACGCGTTGCGGCGCGCCAAAGGTCTGGCGCTAACCCCGGAGGAGCGACTTCTAACCAGGTACGAAATCCTGGCATGGTCGATTGTCGGAAGCTCTGGCCTGGTCTCGATGATACTAGCGGTAGCGCTGCCGGATCGGCTTGTCGGCCTCGCCGGTTGGAGTTACATGGGACTCGCTGTGGTCATGCCGACATTTGGCTTCTTCACGACACGGCAGTTCTCGGCTCGGTTTCCTGACGGTGGGTATTGATGGTGAGTCAGGACAAGGTTCCGTGCGCAAGTTGTGGCACCCTGGTATTGCCGTCAACGGTAGAGAGGACCGGTGGCCTATGTATGCCCTGCTACCGCGGTCCCAACGAGAAATCATTCTCGCAGCGCGTCAATGAGCTTGCCGTTCGGATGGGATTGATGTCCGCCGACGACGCGGAAGCGCTGAATACAGATACC
>Ga0265303_10000299_pt1 | contig 27195 bp, 31 predicted proteins | sample Helome_2_FD_192494 | JGI IMG/M metagenome (GOLD analysis project Ga0265303, IMG submission 192494) | Marine sediment microbial communities from subtidal zone of North Sea - Hel_20160317 (Illumina Assembly) | ecosystem: Environmental > Aquatic > Marine > Subtidal zone > Sediment ... | reverse complement strand
CAGACCCGTTACGGGGTCCTGGAATGCCTGCTGACGCAGCCGACCAGCCATCTGCTCCGAGTCCGAGAGCATGCGCGCCACTTTCGACGACAGGCGGTTCATCGCCTCGACAACGCGCCGAAACTCCAGCGTGAACGGCTGCCGCTCGACCACCGGGAACTCGCGGTTACAGATCGCCTCCGCCTGCCACTCCACCTCCTTGAGCGGACGCAGCAAGATGCGCAGGCCAACCAAACCGCCCAGCAGTACCAGCAGAGCACCGATCAGAAAAAGCTTGGTCGTCTGTGCGGCCGTCTGCCAGAGCTTTCGGTAGACTAGGCCCGGGTGGCTGACAACCAGCACGCGGCCCACCTGCCGCCATCCGGACATCATGGTCGCCGAGCGTTGTGGTGCTTCGAGCGTCAGCGACCGGACGAACCAGTCCGGCACATCTTCGACCCGGAGATCGGTCACCCGTTCGATCAGCGCCTGACCCTGCAGGTCCTCGAAGCGAATGCTGAGGTAATCGCCGCGATGGAACATCGCGTTGACCATCGAGGTCACCATAGCCTTGTCCTGCTTGGCGACATGGGAAGTCGCGGACAGCCCCAGTGAGGTGGCCGCATCCTGCGCATGGGAGCCCAGTTGCGACTCGAGATAGTCGCGGGTGTTATGCACACTGATCGCGAGCGTCCCCAGAAACAGCAGGACCACGAGCGTCGCCACCAGCGTGATCAGTTGTCGGGACAGGGTCATCGACATTCTCCCTTCACTGGCCTACGGCCATTTGTTGCATCAATTTGGCCTGGTACGCCTGCCATCGCGACAAACGGTCGGAATTGCCGAGCTTCTTGCCTTCGACCCGGTTGACCGCAAGCCACAGATCCGCACCATTGAAACTGTACACAGGCACGAGATCCGAACGCTCCCCGGCAGGCTGGATCTTCTGGCTGAGGTTATCCAGGATCAGGGGCTCGGCCTCGGCGCTCGGATAGTAGGCAAGCACCATGTGGGGCTCGTTACGCTTCAGCGACTTGACGTAGGTGATACGCAGACTGTCCTCACCCACCCCCATGCTGATGAGGGTGAAATACTTCGAGATCGCATAATCCTCACAATCGGCCGAATTCACCCCCAGAACCTCGAAAGGGGTTGCCCAGTAGTCCTTCTGATCCCATGAGGCGTAGTCGGAGTCGTAATTGACGCGGTTGAAAAAGGCATTGACCCGCTGCAACTTGCCGGATTCGCTGAGCCCGGAACTCGTCGCAACCATTTCCTGCAATTCGACCACGCGCTCGCGAGCACTGGCGCCATATTCACGTTCCATCCAGCTCAAAAGGGCATCACTAAAAGCCAGCCCCTCGGCAAAAGCCCAACCCATGAGAAACAGCGTCGCAGCCATCGCGGCAACGCTGCATCGCAGCGGCCGCATATCGGGCAGGGTCGGCGCACAAAGGATGAGCATCTGGGCGGGCACTCCTGTTGCGCCAGCGGTTGGGGATTTTAGATCTCAGTACTTTTACGGCGAACAGGCCCAAAACTTGATCTCTTGGACCCCGGGCACAGGCACCGCTGGCAGCCTGGCGAACTTGACCGTTTGCGGCGAAAATCACTGGGAGGGAATCAAATCGGCTTATCGCCAGAGGAGAATAGCCGCGCTATTTGACGAGGGGGAGAAGTTGAGTCGATTGCTATCCAGAGATTTGCAGCCAAACAGCGTTAAGTTCGGCAGGCTGCTAAAATCGCGGGCCTACCCTCAACGACAGACCATCATGCGCACCTCGAATTTTCCCCTTCAGACCCTCAAAGAAGTCCCGGCCGACGCAGAAATCGCCAGCCATCGCCTGATGCTGCGCGCCGGACTGATCCGCAAGCTGGCAGCCGGCCTTTATACCTGGCTGCCACTGGGCCTGCGCGTGATGCGCAAGGTGGAGAACATCGTACGCGAGGAGATGGACCGGTCTGGCGCACTCGAGGTGCTGATGCCCGCGATTCAGCCGGCCGAACTGTGGCAGGAGTCAGGACGCTGGGAAAAATACGGCCCCGAACTGTTGCGCCTCAAGGACCGCCACCAGCGCGAATTCTGCTTCGGCCCGACCCACGAGGAGATCATCACCGACCTGGCCCGCAATGAGCTTCGCAGCTACCGCCAGCTTCCGGTCAACTATTACCAGATCCAGACCAAGTTCCGCGACGAGATCCGACCGCGCTTCGGTGTGATGCGTGCACGTGAGTTCCTGATGAAGGATGCGTACTCCTTCCATGTCGACCAGGCGTCCCTGCAGCAGACCTACGATCTGATGCACAGCACCTACTGCCGCATATTCGAACGCTGCGGTCTCGAGTTTCGCCCGGTCGCCGCAGACACCGGCAGCATCGGCGGTAGCGGTTCGCACGAGTTTCACGTCCTGGCCGAGTCTGGCGAAGACGCCATTGCGTTCTCAACCGACAGCGACTATGCCGCCAACGTGGAGCTTGCAGAGGCCGTTGCGCCCGCAAAGACGGCGCAGCAGACCAACCGCGAAATGGAGCTGGTAGACACCCCAAATGCCAAGACCATAGCGGAACTGGTGGAGCAATTCGACCAGCCGATCGAACAGACCGTGAAGACGCTGATCGTTCGTGCCACCGAGGACGCAGATGCCGAGCTGGTGGCGCTGCTGATCCGCGGTGACCACGAGTTGAACGCGATCAAGGCGGAAAAGCTGCCACTGGTCGCCTCGCCCCTGGAGATGGCCGATGAGGAACAGATCCGTGCCGCGGTCGGCGCAGGCCCCGGCTCCCTCGGTCCGGTTAATCTGGATTTGCCGATGATCGTCGACCGCGCCGCTTCCGCGGTCAGTGACTTCAGTGCGGGCGCCAATGTCGATGGCCAGCATTACTTTGGCATCAACTGGGGGCGTGACGTGGCTCTGCCCGAAGTGGCCGATATACGCAATGTGGTCGAAGGCGATCCCAGCCCGGACGGGAAAGGCAGCCTGACCATCGCGCGCGGCGTAGAGGTCGGACATATTTTCCAGCTGGGACAAAAATACAGCGAGGCGCTGAATGCCTCTGTGCTGGACGAGAACGGCAGGCAGGTCATCATGACCATGGGTTGCTACGGAATCGGCGTGTCACGCATTGTGGCTGCGGCGATCGAACAGCACAACGACGACCAGGGTATAGTTTGGCCGAGCGCGATCGCACCATTCACCCTCGCATTGATCCCGATGCAGATGAAGAAGTCGATGCGCGTGCGGGAGGCTGCGGACAAACTGTATGCGCAGCTGCTGGATGCCGGCATCGATGTCCTGTTCGACGACCGCGACGCCAGGCCGGGGGTCATGTTTGCAGATATGGAGTTGATCGGTATTCCGCATCGCGTCGTGGTCGGTGAACGCAGCCTCGACAGGGGTGAGATCGAATATCGCGGGCGTACCGACAGCGACAACCAGATGCTGCCGCTGGATACCTTCGTCGATTTCATACGCAACAGGATCGCCACCGAAACCGACACGGCGGCGCACTGATTAGGGAACCTCTGATTTATTCTGGGCGAAGTAGATTGCGCTCGAGAATTTTCAGATTCAAGGCGCAAATTGCACGTAATAGCCGGCTATTGCGAAGATTTGCAACGCAGAAGCTGGAAATTATAAGTGCAAGATGCGAGTCCATGAATTGATCAGAGGTTCCTTAGTTTCGCGCTTGGATATCCACCGTCACCTCGACCTCGTTGCCTTTGCCGCGAAACTCGATGGTGTCAAAACTGACCAGCCGCGCAATGGCGATGCCACGGCCGTGCAGACCGGTAACCCGGTGCAGGTCACGCTCGAGATGGCTGCGCCAGTCGAAGCCATCCCCCTGATCCCGGATACGCACGCGGATACAGCTGGGCTCGCGGGCGAATTCAACCCAAACCTCCCTGTCGGCATACGCGGGGTGTGCCAGGCGCGCTGTCACCTCCTCGTCCCAACAATCAAGAGTTCGAAGACGACTTTTCTCCTCGTGGCTGATCCGCAGGTTGCCGTGCTCTACTGCATTAAGCAGCAGTTCGGCCAGCCCGACCACCACGCGCTGTGGTTCCGGGCAGTTACCGGCCAGGAGCGCGGCCAGCTCACGCGCTGCACCCGGGGTTTTAAACGTAAAAACCGCCTTGCGCATCAGATCAAGCCGATCGATGCCGCATGGCTGCTGGTCAACCAGCAGGATTGTGGAATTCGCCAGGTTCATGATTGCTCCAAGCAGATTAGCGGCTTTGATCCAGCCCACTGAAGGGGCCTGGCCTGGCGCACCCAATCTGTGCGGCCGCGTTTGGTTGACAAGCCCAGTCACAGCCGGGAAACTCGCCGGCTTCCGAAATAAGAGACAAAATTGATGGCCAAAGTGGAATCTTTCGAGCGGGAAGACCTGCTCAAGTGCGGCTACGGCGAGATGTTCGGCCCCGGCAATGCCCAGCTGCCGATTCCCAACATGCTGATGATGGACCGCGTTACGAAAATCGCCGACAGCGGCGGTCATTATGACAAGGGCGAGATCATTGCAGAACTGGACGTAAAACCCGACCTCTGGTTCTTCGATTGCCACTTCCCCGGCGATCCGGTCATGCCCGGCTGCCTCGGTCTCGACGCCATGTGGCAATCGGTCGGTTTTTTCCTCGCCTGGCTTGGCAACCCGGGACACGGACGGGCACTGGGCGTAGGCGAGGTCAAGTTCTCCGGCCAGGTGCTGCCGACGGCGAAAAAGGTTACCTACTTTCTGGAAATTAAACGCGTGATTTCGCGCAAACTGGTGCTCGGTATCGCCGACGGCCGGATGGAAGTCGACGGGCGCGAGATCTATACGGCGAAGGACCTGCGGGTCGGCCTGTTCACCTCGACCGAGGGTTTCTGACGCCGAGCTGAATGCCGCTGACGAAAAAGCCCGGTCTGGAAACCGGGCTTTCTGCTATACAGCGATGCGTTTATCAGCCCAGGTCACCGGCAAGAGAATCGCGGATGTTCTGCGGAATCGGCTCCGCCGCATAGGTGTAGGCAGGGTGATCAATACCCATGCTGACGGTGGCCCCGTTTTTTACCGCCGCCGCCATTTCAGGCGTCAGCTCGAAGCGCATGAAGTGGACTGAAGCGGTCTTATGCTCGTCTTCGCGTTCCAGGTCTTCATCGGCAACGGGTGTAACCCGCGCAAAATCGGCCACCTGTGCCCAAACGTGCCTCTCGATCCCGATCAGCTTTTCCAGTTGTACCCGGCGCTCCTCCTCTTCCGGGTATTCCAGCATGAAGGTTGCCTTCCAGTTGCTGCCGTCCGGTATCAGGGGGTTGTAAGCATCCAGTTCCTCCTGGATCCCGGCTGCCTCGAAAATGCGCTCGATTCGCAGCATCTCCTGGATCTGATACTGCATGGTCAGGGCATCCTCGAAATACAGTGCAGCGTTCGGCCCGATGGGCAGACGCCGGTTCTTCTTGTGCGCCATCACGCGCGCGCGGAACTCGGGGCGCACCTCAGCGTATTTTTCAAGGCTGAAGAGCTTGTCACGATCGAGTTTGTTCATCATTTCCACCTCAGTCTCCCTGGCACCGCTCAGATGCCGTAAGCGATCCGCATCAGCGAAATCGGGTGTTCGGGTTCGCTGCCGTCTTCCAGACCGTTGGCGATCTGGTGCCCGGCCATGGCGCAGTCACTGCTGTAATGGTCCGGCGCTCTGTCTTTAACCTTCTTGATCACAGGCCGCGCAATCTTCATGGACAGTTCGTGGGTCTCTTTCTTCACTGCATAAGTGCCGTCATGTCCAGAACAGCGCTCGATCGTCTCGATCTCGATGCCGGGGATGAGTTCCAGGGCCTCTTTGGTCTTGGGCCCGATACGCTGCACGCGCTGATGACAGGCGGCGTGATACGACACCTTGCCCAGGGGATTCTTAAAATCGGTCTTGAGCTTGCCGTGCCTGTGGCGCAGCATCAGGTACTCGAACGGGTCATACATGGCGTCTCGCACCTTGGCGACCTCGGGGTCGTCGGGGAACATCAACGGCAGTTCCTGCTTGAACATCAGCACGCAGGACGGTACTGGCGCCACGATATCCCAGCCCTCATCGACCAGCTTGGCCAGATTGGGGATATTGACCTCTTTCGAGCGGGCCACGGATTCCATATCGCCCAATTCGAGCTTTGGCATACCGCAGCATTTTTCTTTCTCGGCGGTAGTCACCGCGATACCGTTGTGGCGGAATACCGCCACCAGGTCTTCGCCGCTTGCCGGATCGTTGCGGTTGCCGTAACAGGTCGCGAACAGGACCACCTTGCCGGTGGTAGGCCCGGCGGCATCGGCGCCCTCGCCCGAGTCTCGGCTGACGCGATCGCGCAGGCTCTTGCTGTGGAATTCGGGCAGCTTGGCATCCTCATGGACGCCAAAACCGTCTGCGAGGATGCCGCGGAAGGATTTGTTTCTGTTGAGCGCGTTGACGATCCCGCTAACCACCGGGATGCCGGCGAGCGAACCCACCGTATCGGTATTCGTCAGGGTCTTGTCACGTAGCGAGGCCCCGTCCTGTTTGAACTTGACGGCCTTGGCCTGCAGCATGAGATGGGGGAAATCGAGATCCCATTCGTGTGGCGGTACATAGGGGCACTTGGTCAGGAAGCACAGGTCACACAGATAGCACTGGTCGACCACCTTCCAGTAGTCTTTCTTGGCTACGCCGTCGACCTCCATGGTGTTCGAATCGTCGACCAGGTCGAACAGCACCGGAAAGCTCTGACACAGGCTGATGCAGCGCCGGCAGCCGTGGCAGATGTCGAACACCCGCTCCAGCTCGGTGAACAGCTTGCCTTCGTCGTAGAACTCAGGGTTTTTCCAGTCCAGGGCATGCCGGGTAGGCGCCTCGAGACTGCCCTCACGTGTTCCAGCCATCGTTCTGTATCCTCACGGCTTGATCAACGCCGCATTTCTTAACACCAAAAAAAGGGGAGGATCACCTCCCCCTCTTTCACGCGCACAATCAGTCGTTCAACTGATCCAGCGCCTTCTGGAAGCGGTTTGCGTGCGAACGCTCCGCCTTTGCCAGGGTTTCAAACCAGTCGGCGATCTCGTCATGGGTCTCTTCACGAGCGGTCTTCGCCATGCCCGGGTACATGTCGGTGTACTCGTGGGTCTCACCCGCGATAGCAGTTTTCAGATTCTCGGAGGTGCCGCCGAACGGCATGCCGGTAGCAGGGTCACCACACTCTTCCAGGTACTCGAGGTGACCATGCGCATGACCGGTCTCGCCTTCGGCGGTCGACCGGAACACGGCTGCGACATCGTTGTAACCCTCGACGTCAGCCTTGGCGGCGAAGTAAAGATAACGCCGGTTGGCCTGGGACTCGCCCGCGAACGCGGCCTTCAGGTTTTCTTCGGTCTGGGAGCCTTTCAAAGACATATAGGTATCCTCCAGTCTTGGTTGGGTTATGCCGGTAAATCCGGCGGTCTGCTTTCGCAATATAGTGGCCAACGAACGCAGCACGAAATTGTTTGTGACAATTTGCCCGATAGCTAACCACTATCGTAATTGGCGTTCAATGCGGAACCTGTTGATTAGCCTATGCAATGTCACCATTTTGCGCGCTGACCTTTGTCAATCCAGCGGATTGACGCAGGACATGTCGCAGCTCAAGACCGCATCGCGCAGGGCGTGGACCGCCTCTGGCCGGGGAAAACTTTTACGCCAGGCGAGCGCCACGACACGCGAGGGGGCGTCATCGTCGAAGCGCCGAATGCTCAACAGGCGCTCGGAGAATCTTTCCGCGCCGGCAGCCGAACACGGCAGAATGGTAACACCCAGGCCACTTGCCACCATATACCGGATCGTCTCCAACGATCCGCCCTCCAGTGTCTGGAAAGGACTGCCGTCTATCGCACCGCGATGCTTGCAGTCTGGACAGACCTTCAGCACCTGGTCACGGAAACAATGTCCGGCGCCGAGCAGCAGGACATCCTCAGTGCTCAGATCGGCGACCTTGAAATCCGGCTTCTGGTTGAGTGGGTGGCTGCTGGGAATCAGCAGAACAAATGGCTCCCGGTAGAGCGGCATGGTCAACACGCCGGGCTCGTCGAACGGCAGCGAGATCACGATCACGTCCAGTTCGCCGCGTTTGAGCTTTTCGGCCAGGCTGGCGGTGTAATTCTCCTCGATGATCAGCGGCATCTTGGGCGCCCGCTCGGCCAACTGCGGAATCAGGTGCGGGAAGAGGTAAGGGCCTATGGTGTAGATAGCCCCGAGGCGCAGGGGGCCGTCGAGCTGATCCTGGCCCTGGCGCGCGATCTGGCGAATGCCGCTGGCCTCCTCGAGAACACGCTGTGCCTGCGCCACGACGCGCTCGCCAACGGGGGTCACGCTGACCTCTCCCTTGCGGCGTTCGAACAGGCTCAGGCCCAGTTCCTCCTCGAGTTTCTTGACCGCCACACTGAGCGTCGGCTGACTGATGAAGCAGGCCTCGGCAGCCCGCCCGAAGTGGCGCTCACGTGCCACCGCAACGATGTACCTCAGTTCATTCAGGGTCATAACTACGGGAATTCGCTCACAAAATCGGAGTTGGACGCCGTCTGTGACATTTGTGCCAACCAGCGGATGGGCTACTATAACCTGAATTAAGGTATGGAGACCCTGTTGGGCCCTGCGCAGCAATGAAGCCAAGTACCGCCGGCACAGTGTCGGATTCCAACCTGCGTGAAGCCGATTTTCCAGACGGCACTCTCCGTGTGCTGCAGCTGACCGACACGCACCTCTACTGCAGCCCCTCGGGTAACCTGCTGGGCATGAACACGCTCGACTCTTTCCAGCGGGTCATCCAGCATTTCCGCGACCATCATTGGCCCATAGACCTTCTGCTGGCCACCGGAGATCTGGTCCATGATGCCAGCCCCGAGGGCTATGCCAGGATGGCGGAGATCCTCTCCAGCTTCGAAGTGCCGGTGTTCTGCCTGCCGGGCAATCACGATATCCCGCCGGTGATGCGCAAGCATCTGCGCGCCGAGCAGGTACACACGGATACCGTTGCCGATCACGGCGCATGGCGGTTCGTGATGCTCGATTCGGTCATTCCGGGTGAAGAGGGTGGCAGGCTCGAATTGGGCCAACTCGATCTGCTCGAAAAGGCGCTGGCATCGGGCGACCGGCCTACCCTGGTATGTGTACATCATCAGCCGGTGAAGGTTGGCAGCGCCTGGATCGATACCATGGCCATCGAGAACCCCGATCCGTTTTTCGACATCATCGATCGCCACGACCAGGTGCGTGGAATCCTGTGGGGTCATGTCCACCAGACCTTCGAGGCGCGGCACGGCCAGGTTCGGCTCATGGCGTCGCCTTCGACCTGCGTCCAGTTCACCCCCAATCTGGATCAGTTCCAGGTCGACGAGGAACCGCCCGGCTTCCGCCTGCTGGCACTGCTGCCAGACGGCCGCATTCTCAGTGAGGTTATGCGCGTCGAAAACATGCCCCATGGCCTGGAAATGGCATCTTCCGGCTACTGAACGCTGCAAGGCGCTCTGCGCAATTCAACCCGGGGACCAGCGATTGATTCAACGCCATCGGATTTTCAGGCATACACCGCCCTGGACCTCAGGCCTCCTGCTGTGTGTGATCCTGACCGGTCAGCAGGTAAACGCCGCGGACCTGGGTTACCCGCCACCCCCAGGTGCGTATCGCAGCCAACCGGCCGCAAAAACGGAATCAACCCGACCGTCGGCGCCGGCAATAAGGCCGGGAGCTGCGGACGGCGGACCGAATTCGACGCTAGGCAGCTCGCGACTGCTCCCTTTGCCCGAAGATATGTTCGGCGCCCAACCCGGCAAATACGATGCAAACGCCCTGTTTGGATCGTCGGCACCCGTTGTGCACGACCCTTCAGAAGCTCTCGAACAGGCTGACGGGCACCCGGCAGCCTCCGCCGGTCCGGATCAATTCGCCCCCTCGCTCCGCCCGGCGGAGACACCGCCCGGATACGACGCGTCCCCCATGGATGTCAGTCGGGGCAGCCAGCCACCGCGGGACGCCCAGGCTTACCGCGCGCATGGCGGACCGGCCCAACCAGGCTACCCGTCCTACTCGCCTGGGTATCCGGCCTATCAACAGCAGTACCAGAGCCCCTACTACCCCGGCGCGACGACGGGCTACACACCGGGGATCAGCTCGCCAGGCTACGCGGATCAGTATGCCCCGGGCTATCCGCAGACAGGCGGCGGCATGCCTCCTCCCCGGAGTCATTACCCGGCAGCGGCTCCCGATGCAGCCGGCTATGTCCGCGACGGCTATTACGCGCCCGGCTATGGTTATGCGCAGGAGGCCGAACCCGACGGCGGTGCAATTCCCGGAACCCTTCCCGGCGCCCCCTTATCGGCACCCTCGCCGGCCCCAGGGGACTCCTCCGTCTTCCGCCCGCCCGATTAGGACCGGCGGTCGTTCAGCCGATGCTGAAACCGGAAAACTGGCGCAGGCTGAGCTCCTCGCTGACAACATCTGTGACCGACGCATGTTCGGGTCCACGCCAGAGCCAGGCAGCCAGCGCATCCACGGCGGCCTCGCTGCCGCAGGCCACCACCTCCACCCGGCCATCCGGAAGGTTGAACGCGTGTCCCGACAGACCCAACTGCTCGGCCTGCTGACGCGTCGATGCCCGGAACCATACGCCCTGGACCCGACCACTGATAACAAATCGCAGGCAGACGGTCATCCGTTACTCCAGATGCAGCACGACAGTCTCGCCGACGCGCAGAAGCTGCCCGTCCGTGGCAACGATCTGGGCAACCAGTTCGTACAACGGCCCCTGCCCCGACTGCCCGACCGGCTCGAAGCCGACGTAATCGACCGAAGCCTGCACGGCCTGCCCACGCAAGGTGGCACGCAACGCGCTGCCGTGTTCCAGCTGCCCTGCCAGGGTGGCATCGATCTGGGCATGCGCGCGGTAAACCCGGTTGTCGGCAAGGGTCACCAGAGGCTGACTCTGCCATTCGCTGACAATGGTCTGACCCGGCGAGACATTGACCGCAAGAACAATACCTTCAAAAGGCGCCCGCACCACGCTGCGCTCGAGTTCCAGCCTGGCCTCGATCAGATCGACGCGGGCCGCCTCTGCACGCGCAAGTGCCGAATGCAATGCGATAAGGGCCTGATTGCGCTCGAAGTCCGAAAGCACCGTGCGATCGTAAAGCTCGACGGCCCGCTCATCCTCACGCTCGGCCTCTTCCAGTGCTGCCTTGGCATGCTTGTATGCGGCCAGCCGACGGTTCACCTGGCCGCTGAAGCTGCGTCCGTCCAGACTGATCAGTTCATCGCCCTTGCCGACAACCTGACCCGGTCGCACGTGGACCTCGCCGACCACTCCGGAGACCAGGGTGCCAAGCTCAACCTTCTGCGACCAACCGACCACCGCCGGGACATCCGCAGCGGTTGCGGCAACGGAAACGCAGATTCCCAAAAGGCATGTGGCCATACGGTGCTTCAACTTCATCATTTCGTCTGTTCCTCGGGGAGCAGGCGGCCGGCCAGCGCTGCCAGCTCGGCCTCGGCCGCCATCCACTCGAATTCCGCATGCGCCACGTCCAGCCGGAGCGCTGAAATCTCGGTCATGGCATCGCCCAGGTCGGTCTTTACTTCCAGCTCATAAAGCGCCCTGCTGCGATCCAGATACAGCTCACGGTAGTCACCGCGCACCTTGAGGGCATCCAGCTGCCTCGGCAGGGTGCCCACGCCCAGCCACAGATCCAGTACCCTCTGGCGCAGGACATGCTCGGTCGCCCTCAGCCTGGCCCGGCTGCTGCGTAGCTCCGCGCGCGCCGCCGCAATGGCGGCACCTTTTGCACCCCCGGTCAGCAGCGGGACCTCGAGCACCAGGCCCGCCCCCAGGGGATGGGTGGAATTGGTGGTGCGGTTATAAACCGAGGCATCGATTTCGCCGCTCAACACCGGGCCATAGCCCATGCGCGCGGCCTGGACACCGGCTTCTGCCGCCTCGACGGCGGCACGCTGCGCCTTGAGCTCGGGGTTGCCCTGCATGACCTCGGCAAGCAGGGACTCGTATTCGGGAAGTGGCGATTTGGTATCCGGTGCCGGCGGAGACACCAGCGCGGAGACCAGATCATCCGGCCGACCCATGGCGATAGCCAGCCGTGACCTCGCCGCGCGCTGCAGCGCCTCGCTCTCCGTCCTTGCACGCAAGGCCTCCTGATACGCTGCCTCCAGCTCTAGCAGGTCGACGTCAGACACCCGCTTTAGCTCATGCCGGTCGCGCGCCCGGTCTGCATCGATGAAGGCCCCCGCCATCGCCTCGTTGTCGCGCGCGTACTGCAGGTCGGCCAGGATGACGTCGTAGAAACTGCGCATGATTTCCAGGTGCGCCTTCTGCCGGGCCCCCAGGTGCAGCCATTCGCTGCCGTCACCGGCCAGGCGCGCCGATTCCTCGAGTGCCTCGCTGTATCCGAAATCGTACAGCCGCTTGGTCAGAGCGACGCGAAAGCTGCTGTCGTTGTTGGATCGATCGAGGGCGCGATACGAAGGCTTGACCGCGCGCAGTTCGCCGATCGCGCTCAAACGCACGCCGGACAGGGACTCGGCCTCCGCCAGCTCGGCCGCCCTCGCCTCCCGCGCCGCCAGGGCCATCTCAATCGCCGGCAGGTCGGGACGCGCGAGCGCCAGCGCCTCTTCGAGCGACAGGGGCTCAGGTAACGGCGGCAACTCTTCCGCCAGTGCCGACCCGGCAAAAACCAGGAGCAGGCCGAACAGAGTCCGGTTCCAACCCCGGTTCATCAGCGGGCGGAGCGTTTGAAACGGGTGAAGGTCTCCTTCTCGTAGGCCCCTTCGACCACGTATTTTCCGAGCAGCATGAATTCGTCCTTGTCACGGGCCGCACCGGTGAAACGCGCGCGCTTGATGTATTTTCCGTCCAGGTCGAAGAACGCAAAAACTGGGGTTGCGCGGACGCGGTACTGTTGAAAGGCAAAATCCTTCATCGTGGTCTGCTTTCCCTGGAAATCCACGACCTCCACGTCACCCTCGATATCAACGGGGAAAATCATGAAGTGCTGACGGAAATAGTCCTGAACATCGGGCTGGTTGAGGATCGTGTTCTTCATGCGATGACAAAACGGACACTCGTCCATCTCGAACATGACCAGGATGCCCTGCTTGCCGGATTCACGCGCATTCTGCAGTTCTTCACTGAAATCCCAGAAACTGTCGTTGAAAAAATGTTGTCCCGGGTCTCGCGGCTTCTCCGCTGCAAGGCTGCTGAACGACGCGAACAGGGAAAGGAACAGCAAAAGGCGCGTCATTTTTTTTCTCCTACACCGTGATCATTTTCATGACTTTCGATAAACGCGGTTATGGCCTCTGATGTAATCTGGCCGACCTGGCGGGCGACGACCTGGCCCTCGGGCGTCACCAGATAGGAAGTCGGCATGGCTTCGACCGGTCCAATCAGTTGGTCGCGACGCGGACGCTCGCCGGCCACCAGGATCGGGAAAGACAGGAACTGCTGGTCGACGAAGGCACGCAGCTCCGGCTTGTCGATGGCTTCCATATTGACCCCGAGTACCACCGCCCTGCCCTCTGCCCCGCTGTGAAAGACCTCCAACTCAGGGAGTTCCTCCAGACAGGGTGGGCACCAGGTTGCCCAGTAATTCACGAGCACCCACTTGCCACGATAGTCCGACAGGCTATGGGCCTGGCCATCCATGTCGGGCAGGGTGAAATCGTCCTGCGAACTGTTAGCCGCGGCCACAAAAGCACACAATGTGACCATTGACACCAGCCGCCAACCAGCGGGGAAAAAATTCAGATTTGACCGTGACATCGAGTTAAACACCCACTAGTGTACTGCGCCATCAAGAGGCCAACGACACTGCCGACATATCCAAAAGGATCGTCAGAATTGAACGCCGAAGCGGCAATGAAACACTGCCACCCCGCGAATTCCCTTGGACCGCGATACAATTCAAAAGTGCGGCGCATCGACGGGTTCGCCGCCTACCACCGCGACGAGTGTGAGGAATGGTAAACGGTCCAGCATCCCAACCCAACCCCGGCAGCTTCGCCATTCCGGCTGCCAACATTGCCAGCCATCCCGATGTCATACGCAATGTACGTGAATTGCAGCGCTGGATAGACAGCCTGCCGCTGGCCAACCCGGCAAAGGCGGGCAATCAGCTGCTGCACCAATTGCGTCTGCTTACGCGGGATCCGCAACCCGGTTCCCGATTCGGCGCACTGCTCGACATGTACTATGTCCCTCTGGAACAGTTGCTCATGATCGTAAACGAGCGCCTGCCCGGCAGCCCGGAAAGCGCCCTGCCGCTGGATCAGCTCGAAAGCGTGCTGGTCGAACTCCTGACCGAGCTCGCCTGCGGACACCTGAGGATCGCCAATCAATTGCTCGCCTCCGGCAAAGCCCCGGCGACGGAAACCCTGTTCAGGGCCGTGCGTCTGCTCGACAGTGCGCTCAACATCGAACGCCTGCATTACCGCAGACTGGCGCTTCACCGCTGGCAGCTCATGGTCAGTATCTTTCTGCATGCCGACTACCAACAGGTTGCAGACCAGCAGGTCGACCCCAAACTGCGCAAAGAGGACGAGCCCGACACCATTCAGGGCCTGTATTTCCGCACCCTGCTCATCAGCCTCTGCGACCCGCACCAAAAGATGCCGAGCGAGGTCATAGCCTGGCACCGTTGGACCACGGAACACACCGGACTGCTCAGTATCACGCTTCTTCCCCAAGGAGCGTTTGCCATACCGATCGACATTGGCGGGACACTCAGCCCCCTGGCCAGCGCGCGCAGGAGCGGACCCGGTACCGACACACGCTATCTCGACGGTGACAGATTCATGCAGCAGCTGGACGAGGACCCTTCGGCCCCGGCCGGCCTGCGGCAGGCCCTGATCGGCCTGATCAAGGGACGCCAGACCCCCGAGCAGCGCCAGACCGAGCGCCAACCGCGCAATCACCCATATCAGCTCATCTACGGCCTGCGCAACATTCATCTACGCCTGGAAGAATTGACGCGGGGATCCACGCCCAGCCGAAGCGAGGTCAGGCCGGTGCCGTGCAAACAGGTGAATCAGTCGAAGTTTGGTGCCGCATTCCAGCTGCGCGGTCCGCTTAGCCCGCCATTGAACATCGGTGAACCCATCCTGGCCGAGGCCGAAGCATCATTGAGCGGCGCGGCGCCGGTAGGTTTCGCCGCACGCATCCGACGCGTCTTCAGCGGCGAGAATCAGCAGATCGAGATCGGTGTGGAAAAGATCCAGGGGCGCCTGATCCCTGCCACCATCGTCGGCTCGGCGGCAGAACGCACCCGTGGCGACAACCTGGCCCTGTTGCAGCATTCAGCCGACACCGGTAAATACACCCTGCTCGCATCGCGCAGCATCTACCGCGAGGGCGACAGCGTAGCGGCAGAGGGCCCGAGCATGCGCTATAACCTGCGCATGCTGCGTTTGGGCGGCATCGTTCAGCACACCGCCTATATCGACGTGGAGCCGATCGACGGCTGATCAGTTGAGATCGGTCTGTCGCTCGGCATCCGCATGCTGGTGCATCATGACTGTGCTTGCCCGGCGCAGACGGAATTCGGCCAGCGGAATATCCAGGGCGGCCGCGATGCCTGCGTTCGCCTTGTCCAGAATCCCGGCCAGATGCGTGTCACTCGGCCAGTCGGGATCGCTCTCACGCGGCAGATCGAACTCGCGACCGGCATGCAGGTCTGCCAGGGTCGAGTCGGAGAGCCTGCGCGCCAGCGCCCAACCGCCATCGTCGGTGATATGCACCCAGTGCGCCGCCTTGAGCCCGCCCAGAAGATCCTCCAGCTGCGGTTCCATCCAGCGATGTTTCAGCGCCGCCAGCTCGACGGTGCTGGGGGCCAGACCTTTGCCCGCGGCCTCATCCAATGCCAGCAGCACCGCGATCGCGTCGCCCATACCGACCCTGCATCGACCCTGGTCGTCTGCACTCCAGCGGTAGATGCTCAGGCAATGCGTTACCTCGGCCCCCAACAGGACCACGATCCAGGAGAGATAGAGCCAGACCAGAAAGATCGGGATACTCGCCAATGCGCCATAGATCGCCTCGTAGGTCGGAAACTGGGTGATGTAGAAGCCAAACCCAAGCTTGGCGACCTCGAACAGGATCGCCGCGAACACCCCGCCGATCACCGCATGGGCCAGCCTTACCCGCCTGTTCGGCACCACCAGGTACATCATGGTGAACGCCACTGCCGAGGCGACAACCGGGGTCAGTCCAAGCAGCCGCCGGCCGGCCCCGGTGCTCGCGGCTTCGGAAAGTATCGGCAGGGAGATCAGATACGAGGTAACGAACACGCTGGCGCCTATAAGGACCGGGCCCAGCGAGAGCACCGCCCAGTAGATCAGGAACTTGCCGGCAATACTGCGTTCGGCCTTGACCTCCCAGATGGCATTCAGTGCTCGGTCGATGGTATGCATCATCATCAGCGCGACGATCAGCAGGAAGGCGGAGCCAGGGCCCGTCAGGCGAGAGGCCTTGGCGCTGAATTCAGAGAGATACTGCTGCAGCAACTCACTCGATGTGGGTACAAAGTTCTCGAAAACGAAATTCTGGACGGTCTCGTAGACCCTGTCGGCAACGGGGAAGGCAGAGAATATGGCCAGGGTCACCGTCATCAGCGGCACCAGCGACAGCAACGAGGTATAGGTCAGCGCGGCCGCATTCTGCAGTGCCTCGTGACGCAGAAACCGTCCATAGACCAGGGCCAGGAAACCCCGAAACCTCGCCAGCCATGTCAGCATGTGTTGGAATTCTCGACCGAGAATCACGCTACTCACAGCACCCTCGCCCGGCAAGCCTGATAAAATCCACCCAAATTTCATCCCCTGCGAATGTGCAAACCATGACTGTAAGGATTTACCATAACCCACGATGCAGCAAGTCCCGGCAGACATTGCAGCTTCTCGAGGACCAGGCCGCATCACCCGAGGTGGTCGAATACCTGAAGACCCCGCCGGACTCCGGCACACTCTCGGATCTGCTCGATATGCTTGGTCTCGAGCCGCGCGAACTGATGCGCAAACGTGAGAAGGAATACAAGGATAGCGGCGCCGACAATTCCAACCTGAGCCGTGAGCAGCTGATCCAGCTGATGGTCGAGTATCCCAAGCTGATCGAGCGGCCTATCGTGATCAGTAACGGCAAAGCCGTCATCGGCCGCCCACCGGAAAGCGTTCTGGATATCCTCTGAACTAGGGCCTGTTCACACTACCAACACGCAAGCGTTGCTGCCCCAAAACGGTTCAGGCAAGGCGCGAGGAGAGACGTTTAGTGACTCTAAACGAACGACGAGCAACACGGCATGGCCCGTTTTGGGGCGCAACCCGAAGGGACGGGGCCATTTTCCCGCAGGCCTGCGTTGCAATTCGCTCATGTACAGCGCGTACAAAGCGCTCACTGCGCCTTGTCCTGCAAAAAAATGGCCGCCGTCGCTGGTGTGTCTGTAGTGTGAACAGGCCCTAATGGAATACATACTGGTTCTGTTTTACAGCCACCACGGCGCGACCGCTGAAATGGCCCGCCAGGTGGCGCGCGGGGTCGAGGAGGCAGGCCTCCAGGCACGACTGCGCACCGTACCCGGTGTCTCGGCAGATCACGAGGCAACCGCTCCTCCCGTGCCCGACAGCGGCGCGCCCTATGCCACCCTGGACGATCTGCAGGGCTGCGGCGGGTTGGCTCTGGGTAGCCCCACACGGTTCGGCAACATGGCTGCGGCGCTCAAGTATTTCCTCGACGGCACCAGCGGCCTGTGGATGAAAGCGGCGCTGGCGGGAAAGCCGGCCGGGGTTTTCACATCTACGAGCAGCATGCATGGCGGCCAGGAAACGACCTTGCTTTCGATGATGCTGCCCCTGATGCATCACGGCATGCTGATCACGGGTCTGCCCTACACGGAGCCCGATCTGGCGCAGACGCAGGAAGGCGGCACACCCTACGGGCCGTCACACGTCGCGGGACTGGACAGCAAGCGCCCCTTGAGCACGGCGGAGAAAAATCTCTGCCAGGCGCTTGGGCGCAGGCTTGCGACAATTGCGCGTGCGCTTGAGCAAGCGTGAGGACCCACGCTGCGCGCTGGCTCTCGCTCGTCAGTTACCTTGGTCTGATCGCCTGGGTAATGGCCTGGATAATCCTGCTCGGCGATGTTGCGAGAGAGCACAAGTCGCTGTGGCTGCTGCTTTTTGTCAGTCCCTTGCTGCTGCCATTGCGCGGCGTGCTTGCCGGGCGTGACAAAGCCCTGATCTGGGGCACGCTGGTCAGCCTTCTGTACACGGTGCATGGCGGCATGGTTGCATGGGCGGAACCTGATAACCGCTGGTTCGGGCTGATCGAGGTCAGCCTGAGCCTGGGCTACCTGATCAGTGCCAGCTACTTCATCCGCTGGCGGGCGATCGCAAACGCAGCACCATGACGCAGCAACTTCCGCTTTCCCTGGGGCTGCAACACCTTCCCAGCCTCGACGACTTCATCGTGGGTCATAACCAGTCGGTTATCGACGCCCTGCAGCGTTCGCTCGAAGGGGGTGGCGAGAAGATCCTGTACCTTTTCGGGCCCGCTGGCTGCGGTCGCAGTCACCTGCTGCAGGGACAGTGTGCACTGGCCGAGAAACATGGCCTGCAGTGTGCGTATCTTGCGCTGAGCGACCTTGCAACCCTTTCGCCCGATATGTTAGAGGGCCTGGAGAACCTTGATTTTCTCGCAGTCGACGACATCCAGCTGATTGCCGGAGACAGCGTATGGGAAGCCGCTTTTTTTGCGCTATTCAACCGCTGCCGTGACCTTGGCACGCGAATGATCTTCAGCGCCGACTGCGGTCCAGCTGCACTGCCGATCCGTCTACCCGACCTGCGCAGTCGGCTGGCATGGGGGCTCAGTCTGTCACTGCGGGCACTGGATGACAAAGGACGTTTTGAGCTGCTGCAATCACTTGCGGCCCGCCGCGCGCTGAAACTCCCGGATGATGTTGCCCGCTATCTGCTCGAGCGCACGCCACGCCACCCGAGAGGCCTGGTGGAAACCATCGCAAGACTCGATAAGGCCTCACTGGCAGAAAAACGCCGTCTGACGATCCCCTTCGTGCGCGACAGCCTGCAGCTCAGTTGAAAAACTCCGGTCAAAGGGTGCCGGCGTAGATCGGGCCCTTGCCTGAGGCCGCCCGCCGGATCAGATCTGCCATACCCTGTGGTCGCAGGTCGATCTTTTCCAGGCGATCCAGGCTGACCCACTCGACACCAACCTGGTTCTTGTCGGGCTTGCTTCCCTGTCGTGGCTTGTAATTCTTGGGCACACGACAGTAAAAAACGAATTCGACCTGCTGGCGATAGCTGACCAGTTTCGCGTCCAATGGTTTGAACGCGTTGGCAACATGCGCCAGCCCGATGATTCTGACTTTGGCTGCGATCTACTCACGACACTCGCGCAAAAGGCTGTCGTGCAATGTCTCCCCGCGGTCCTGCCCCCCGCCGGGCATGGCATGACGCTGTTGGCCATTGCGGCTGCGCTTGCGCAAAAGCAGTACCTGATCTTTGCGTACGATAAGGGCGCGGACAGAGTTGCGGATGGGCAGGACGATCGATCGAACGGGCGGCTGATACTGCACAGCGTTTTTCATGCCCCAATGTAAGCCGAAGCAGGCACAGCTTTGGGCCTGCGTCAGTCAGTGAATTGCGGTTTACACCGAAGATTCTGTGAATCCGCGCGCAGCTTCAGTTTTGCGGCGTGGAATCTCCGCCAGGCTCGGCCGAATCGTACAGACCGCTCTTGCGATAACGTTGCAGCATGTGGCGTATAAGCACCATCACCACGGCAGCCGCCGGCAAGGCGAGCAGGATGCCGAAGAACCCATACAACTGGCCGCCGGCCATGATCGCGAAGATGACGGCAACCGGATGCAGGCCGATGCGCTCCCCCACCAAGCGCGGGGTAAGGACCATACCCTCCAGCATCTGGCCAACGACGAACACCACGACTACCCAAGGCAGGTCAGCGAAACCATGCAGCTGCAGGATGGAGGCAAAACCGGCAATCAGGATGCCAACGATCAGCCCCAGGTAGGGCACGAAGCTGACGATACCGGCGAACATGCCGATCAGCAGCGCGAAATCAAGCCCCACCAGCCAAAGGCCGGTGGTGTAAATCACCCCCAGAGCGATCATTACCAGCAGCTGGCCGCGCAGAAAGGCGCCCAGCACCTCGTCCGACTCCCTGGCGAGCTGCGACCAGGTGGCCTCGACGCTGCGCGGCAGCAGGGCATGCACTCCGGCCACCAGATGGTCCCAGTCACGCAGCAGATAGAAGGTAAGAACCGGCACCAGAACCAGATTGGCCAACCAGGCGAGTAGCGCCAGACCAGACCCTGATACCGACGAAAACAGGGTGGCCAGCACGCCCCCGGCCTCACGCCAGTGTTTGACCAGGGCCTTTTGCAGCGTCGCCATGATATCGAATCCGCCCACGCCGCCCGGGACCAGGGATTCCAGTCGCGGAGCAACGTGCGTCCTCAGCCACTCCACATGACCGGGCAGTCGCTGCACGAGTTGACCGATCTGCGCCTCTATGCGCGGTACCAGCAGGATCAACAGGAACAGTATCAACAGGACGAAAAAACTGAAGACGAGGGCGACCGCGGGCGTGCGTTTGAGCCCCCGTCGTTCCAGTCGATCCACAAGCGGATCACCCAGATAGGCCAGCAGGGCAGAGACCACGAACGGCGTCAGGATAGGCGACAACAGATACAGCAGCCAGGCGCTGACCAGCAGCGAACCCAGGACCCAAAGCCTGTGTGTATCAGTCATGACCATGCGCGCGGCTGACCCGGGCCCGACGGCTCCATTCGCGTACATAGCCGGCCCCACTCAACAGGACTGTCAACATGACCGCCCAGATGAGCGCCTGCAGGACCCAGTCCGGGATCCCGCCGAAACCCAGTTTCACCACCCCGACTGCGGCAAGCGCGATCTGCAGGACAGTATTCAGCTTGCTCACCAGACTTGGTTCGGGCTGAACCGTCTCAATGCGGAAATTGTAGATGGTGGCGCCTATCACGATGATCAGGTCTCTCGCGAGTACCGACAAAACCAGCCACCAGGGGAAGGCACCCAGCCACCACAGGCACAGGAAGGTCGAAACCAGAAGAAATTTGTCGGCCAGCGCGTCGAGGATGCCGCCGAGGCGTGAACTCCAGCCGAAACGCTTGGCGAGGTATCCATCCAGCCCGTCGGAAGCCCCGGCGATCAAGAACAGCCCGATGGCTACATCGAAACGGTCGTTCAGCAGACTCCAGACAACCGGTCCAACCAGGATCACCCGCACAACACTGATCAGATTCGGCAGATGGCGCAGATAGGACTTCATCAGGCTTCAGGATTCCGGGTTACGGACTCAGTTCAACAGTCGATAATACAGATCGGCTTCGGGCTCCACAGCCGAAGGGCCGGGATCAGCTCCCACGTCCCCTGACCGCGGCACCGCCGGTTCCAGGCGCACAGGTGCCGGCTCCGTGACGACCTGACCACCCGCCTCCAGGGCGCGTGCCAGATTTTGCTCGTCACCGCGCCACTGCAGTTCGAACAGGAAGCTGTCCCGATCGACATGTCGCAGCGCCACCTGGCTGACCGGCTCCAGGGAATCCAGCAGCGCCACCAGGCGGCCATAGGCAGCCAGATCATAGACATCTGAAAAACGTACCAGGATACCACTGCCGCCGCCCATGCCCGGCATGGGCGCGTAGCGTGCCGCAAGGAGGTTCTGCGCCTGATCGATGGCGAACGCCAGGGCATCGCCCAGACCCTGGGCCGGGGTCTGGAAGCTGTCCCTTCCATCACGGCCGCTCAGGGACCAGACCCCGCTCCATTTCTTGCCGCGTTGTGCACTCAGCCGCCCGGCCAATATCACTTCATGCGGATAGCGTGCCGAGGCCTGGAGGATACCGGCCTGATAGTCAGACCACAGGTCTGCGGGAGTCAGTTTCCCCTGGTCCTCAAGATCCATCAGCGGCAGTTGCAAGGGCATACCGCGCTGCTGCGCCCGGCTCAGCGTGACCGCCAGCGCCCGTGGTTCGTTTTCCAGGTTCAGCAGTATCCGTTGGCCGGCCCGCTCGGTTGCGACCCAAAGCAGGACCCTCGGCCGCTGCACCCAGACAGGAAGATTGCGCTCGCGCATCATGCGCTCAATCACCGGCTGGTCGAAGCGTGCCAGGAGGTAGCGAACCACCACGCCGCCCTGTTCAGCCGTGCGGTACCGGTACTGCTGCACCAGTGAAGGCGCCGATGCGAGAAGATCACGCGCGGCCGGCTGACCGGCGATCCCGGTGTTTCCGCTCAAGCGGACGAGCACGGTCGCAAGGAGTTCGGACAAGGCGGCATTCCGAGTCTCACTGCCTTCGTCCGCCACCCGGGTCTCTGCGGAATACAGATCACCCGTTTCCTCCGCCATGGCCGCAATCGCCCACAGTGCCAGTCCCAGGCCCACAATCAATGACATGCTTCGCGTGTTCATGCGCCGAAGTTTAACCCGCATATCGCATGAAGGAATCGGAATTTCAGATAGAAGAAGCGAAAGGTGTCCGTTCCCGCCGCACCACCGGGGATGGTGCCCAGCTTCGCTTGGTGCAATCCACGCGCTGGGGCTAAAATGAGCGCTTTGCAGTCCCTACCGCGGAGTCAGCCTTGAGCGATCAATCCCCCACCACCGATTCGGGTGCCCTCAGTTACGCTCAGGCCGGGGTGGATATCGAGGCCGGCAACAGCCTGGTCGAGCGTATCAAACCGATCGTCAAGGGCACTTTTCGCCCCGGCGTCATGACGGGCCTCGGTGGTTTCGGCGCCCTGTTCGAACTGCCACTGGACCGTTACCGCGAGCCGGTCCTGGTATCCGGCACAGACGGCGTCGGCACCAAGCTCAAACTGGCAATGCAGCTGGGTCGTCATGACTCCATCGGAATCGACCTGGTCGCGATGTGCGTGAATGACATCGTGGTGTCCGGCGCCGAACCGCTTTTCTTCCTCGATTATTACGCCACCGGCAAACTGGACGTGGATACCGCGACCGACGTCGTCAAGGGCATCGCGCGCGGCTGTGAGCTGGCTGGCTGTGCGCTGACCGGCGGTGAGACGGCGGAGATGCCCGGTATGTATGCAGAAGGTGATTACGACCTTGCCGGTTTCTCGGTGGGAATCGTCGAAAAATCGCGCATCCTGCAACCCGACAAGGTAAAGGTGGGGGACGTGCTACTCGGTCTTGCCTCCTCCGGGCCACACTCCAATGGCTACTCACTGGTCCGCAAGGTACTCGAGGTGAGCAAGGCCCCGCTGGACACTCCCCTCGCTGACTCGAATCTCGGCGACGCGCTGATCGCACCGACCCGGATCTACGTCAAATCCCTGCTCGCCCTGCTCGGGCAGACAGAGGTCCATGCCCTGGCCCACATCACCGGCGGCGGCCTGACCGAGAACCTGCCGCGCGTTCTACCCCGACACAGCTGTGCTCAGATAGAGCGTGACAGCTGGCAACTGCCCGCGGTGTTCGAATGGCTGCAGTCCGCGGGCAACATCGCGGACAGCGAGATGCTGAGGACGTTCAACTGCGGTATCGGGATGATCGTCTGCGTGCCACCGGAGCAGGCCGATCAGGCCTCGGCCCTCCTGCAAGACCTCGGAGAGACGGTCTACCGAATCGGTGAGATTGCTGACTGCGAGTGCGAGGCGCCCTGCGTTCGCTACACATGAATAAGATGGAGGACGAACTGCCCGTCGTTGTATTGATTTCGGGCGGTGGCACCAACCTGCAGGCGCTCATCGATACCTCGGCCGAAGGCCAGCCCTTCGAAATCCGTGGCGTGATCAGCAACAGGCCGGGGGTACATGGCCTGCAGCGCGCAGACGCCGCAGACATCCCGACGCAGGTGATCGATCACACGGCTTTCCCCGATCGCGAAAGCTTTGACGCTGCGCTGGCCGATGCAATCGAGGCTTTCGGACCCAGGCTGATCGTGCTCGCCGGTTTCATGCGGATTCTGACCAACGACTTCGTGGACCGTTTCGCCGGCCGCATGCTGAACATCCATCCCTCGCTGCTGCCGGCTTTCCAGGGACTGCATACGCATCGCCGGGCACTGCAGGCAGGCGTGGGCGAGCATGGCGCGAGCGTGCACTTCGTGACCAGCGAACTGGACGGCGGCCCAGTGATTGCCCAGGCCCGTGTGCCCGTGCTCAGCGGCGATACCGAATCAGATCTGGCCGCCCGCGTATTGGAGCGCGAGCACCGGCTTTTGCCCCAGGTCGTCAAATGGTTCGCACAGGGAAAGCTGCAGCTGCGCGACGACCGTGTATGGTTCGAGGACTCGCCACTGCAGGCGCCGATCCAATGTTGAAGCATGTCCGTCGTCACGCGCCAGTGATGCTGGTCACGATATTGTCCGCCTGCAGCCCGGCCCCACAGATACCCGCCGGACCCGTCGCCGTGGAGGCCACCTACCGCCTGCTGTTCAATGATGCCCTGGTCGGCGATGCCCTCTTCGCACTGCAGATCGGGAACGACGGATCTTACCAGATCGACGCCTTCACCACTCCAGCCGGCCAGATGCAGCGGGCCGCAGGCCATGAGGTACTCGAAAGCAGTCGCGGCATGATCGATTCGGAAGGGGTTCGGCCGCAGCGCTTCGATCACAGCGTAATGGCGGACGAGCAGATCGAATCGATCAAGCTGATCTTTGATTACGAAAAAAAACTGTTGCGTATCATCGACCAAAAGCAACAAAGGACCACGGCCCTGCTCCCGTCAACCCAGGACCACTTGAGTTACCTGTTAACCGCACAGCGGCTTGCGATGAAGGGTGCGGGTGCAGCGGAGATACAGATCGCTTCCACCGGGTCGACCGAAAAGACCCAGCTGCAGGTGGTCGGCCCAGAGGCGATCGATGTGCCGCTCGGGCACTATGAAACGATTGCCATCCGACGGGTAACGTCAAAGCCCAACGAGATCAGGGCACTTTGGTTTGACACCGGGCTCAGCCCATTGCCCGTGCGTGTGGTACACGGCTGGGCCGGAAACACGGTGGACATGCAACTGGAAAGCCTCAGCCGGCGCTAGCGCAGACTCCTAGTCCTCGCTGATGCGGCTGGCGACCGGCCCGCTCTGCCCGTGGTATTTGGCATCTTTCCGTTTGGTGTAAGGACGTTGTGCCGGTCCGGTTAGGGTTTCGAAACTCATGGCACCGATCGCCATGCCGGGACGAAGTGCCAAAGGCAGCTTCCCCGAATTGAAGAACTCGAGCACGATATTACCGCTCCAGCCCGGATCGATCCGATGTGCCGTGACATGCACCATCAGACCCAGTCTGGCGAGACTGGAGCGACCATCCAGCCAGCCGACCAGATTGTCCGGCAGGGTGATGGATTCCAGCGTGACGCCCAGCGCCAGCTCACCGGGATGCAGCACGAAGGTGCCCTCATCGTCGATGTAGACCTCATCGCTCATCACCTTCTCGACCGCCTGATCGACCAGTTCGCGCGACCCCGACAGGTCGATATACGGGATGGTGTGCGAACTGAACACCCGAAACCGGTGACCGAGACGCAGATCGATACTGACCCCGCTGATCACCTGGTCGTCGGGTCGTGGCTCGATCCGGATATGATTCTGGTTGAGTGCAGCGATGATGTCGCTATCGCAAAGTCTCATTGTCGAACGGCCTCCCCACGGGCATCGCGAGGCGAGAAGTTTACACCACCCGGGCAGGCATCGAGTTTGTTAGGCCGATTCTGTACGGCAGGCTGTGCCTGCCGTCATCGTCGGGCATTGGAATGGGGGCCATCTTCATCGGTGTCACACTTCGTCATCGTCAATTAGGAACAGCCCTGTAACTTACCGCTTTCGCCGTGCGCAGGGTTTTGACCTATGGAACCTCTGATTAATTCTGTGCGAAGCAGATTGCGCTCGAGAATTTTCAGATTCAAGGCGCAAATTGCACGTAATAGCCGGTTATTGCGAACGATTTGCAACGCAGAAGCTGGAAATTATAACTGCAGGATGCGAGTCCGTGAATTGATCAGAGGTTCCCTAAAACAGGCAGCCGACAATCTCCGCGCACTTTGTCCGTCAGATGGGGACGCCGGTGCGTCGCACAGCCAAACGCGAACGCAAACCGGTAAACTTCGACGCTGCAGCATCAATCCCATGCACCGGAGCCCTGCAATGACCCCTCTGTCTCTCATCGCCTTTGCCGGCACCATGTTTTTGCTCGCCATAACGCCGGGGCCGGGCGTGTTTGCCACCGTGGCCAGAGCCCTGGCGTCGGGTTTCGCAAATGCCTCCGCATTGGTAATGGGGATCGTGATCGGCGACCTGGTGTTTCTGCTCCTGGCGATCTACGGCCTGGCCGCCGTCGCTGGTGTGTTTGTAGTGTGAACAGGCCCTAAATAGAAAGTGCGCAAGATAATTGATACTACGGAGCAGGAAAGTTGCCGCTCCGGGTCGTTTCTCAGGTTAAGCTGGTCGACTTACCGGGGCACCGACGGATGGAGGAGGGGCGGCGATGAGCGAACAGAGTATCATTGATTATCTTGCCAGTATTGGTATCAAAGACGTCAGCGAATTGGTCTACAACCCAAGCTACGACCAGTTGTACGAATCAGAAACTAGCCCAGGATTGCAGGGATTCGAAAAAGGGTTTCAAACGGAGCTTGGTGCTGTAAACGTTTTTACCGGTGTGTATACCGGGCGCTCTCCCAAAGACAAGTTCATTGCGGAGGATGAAACCACCAAAGATTCGCTGTGGTGGAACGGCACTGGCGGCGCGGTCAACGATAACAAGCCGATTACCCCTGAAGTATGGGGTGAGCTCAAGGAACTGGTGACGGATCATCTCTCGGGGCTGAAACTGTTTGTTGTCGATGGTTTCTGTGGCGCCAACATGGATTCCTGCCTGCGTGTGCGATTCGTTATGGAGGTGGCATGGCAGGCACATTTCGTCAAAAACATGTTTATCCGTCCCAGTGATGAGCAACTGGAGGATTTTGAGCCTGACTTTGTCGTGATCAATGCGTCGAAGACCTCCAATCCGGACTGGGAACGTCACGGTAAGAATTCCGAAACCTTCGTGGCGTTCAATTTGACCGAAAGAATGCAGCTCATCGGGGGCACCTGGTACGGCGGCGAAATGAAAAAGGGTATGTTCTCGATAATGAAC
>Ga0265303_10000298_pt1 | contig 27282 bp, 26 predicted proteins | sample Helome_2_FD_192494 | JGI IMG/M metagenome (GOLD analysis project Ga0265303, IMG submission 192494) | Marine sediment microbial communities from subtidal zone of North Sea - Hel_20160317 (Illumina Assembly) | ecosystem: Environmental > Aquatic > Marine > Subtidal zone > Sediment ... | reverse complement strand
GCCGGCCGCTGTAACCCCATTGTATTTTTTAAGGATATCTTTTTCAAGGGATCCGGAATTGACCCCGATGCGGATGGGGATATCGTGGTCCTTGGCACAAGTAACGACGGCTTTGACCTTTTTCAGACCGCCGATGTTGCCGGGATTTAATCGAAGCCCATCCGCCCCGGCTTTAGCGGCCGCAATCGCAAGCCGGTAATCGAAGTGGATGTCGGCAATCAGCGGAATGTGGATCTGCTCTTTGATGGCCGCGACGGCCTTCGCAGCTTCTTGATCCGGTACGGCCACACGTACTATTTCGCATCCGGCTTCTTGCAGTCGCTGAATCTGTGCCACCGTAGCGTCCACATCCGGGGTCAGCGTATTTGTCATGGATTGAACCGCGATGGGTGCCGCTCCACCGATTTTTACGTTACCGATTGAAATCTGGCGCGTTTTTTTACGCTTAATCTTTGAATGTTGCATGAAAATGGTTGTAGTTCCTTCAGCAAAATTATGGTATGGTGCTTCTGGGTTCCAGTTACGGCTGCAATCGGACTTTTGTCTGTCTTTCTAGTTAGAAAATTAATGCGCTTTAATCTATCTGTAAAGTGGTCTCCTATTCGGCAAAATGGTCACAAAAAGCGGGAGATTACGCCAACAGCAGAAACCGGCCTGGGCTCAGTATCCGAATGCCCGATATTAGCAATGAAATCTCGAGTGGTTTAGATATCTTACACTAACAAACAGATTGAGATTATTCAAGTAAAATAGCGCAGCCCAAGGTGGCCTTTGGGGCCTGCTCGCCCGAATTTGGATTCGGGCGTTCCCGCTGTGCTTTTAGTGGTTGCCAATACGCATTCATCAGGAATTCAACAATGAAACGTCAAAATGGTCAAAAATTTGCCGACAAACACGACTCCGACGCTCAGATCGATGCCCGCATCAAAAACGCTCTCGTCCAACAGACAAAAGACAATGAGGTCCCCTGTGCGGTGGCCTTTAAAATTGCCGCAGCGTTGCAGGTTTCACCGTCTGATGTGGGTAAAACAGTTGATTTATTGGAAATGGAGCTGGTAAAGTGTCAGCTGGGGCTATTTGGCTATAAGCCTGACAAAAAGATCGTAACGCCCAAAGCGCCTGAACATCCAAACCTTGAAAAAACCATTCGGGATTCACTGATCGACGGTAAACTTCCTTGCCGCAGGGCCTGGGATATAGCCCTTAGCCATGATCTTTCAAAAATGGCCGTCAGCGCGGTCTGTGAGCACCTTAGGATCAAAATAAAACCCTGCCAGCTCGGTGCTTTTTAGGCTCCGGCGATTTAAGATTGTGCGCATTTGAGACGATAATAGATAGTGCAACCTATTCATTTAAAAATCGGCTTGAAGCCGGGTTGCTTTTTTGGTTAATAAGTAATTATTATAGGTATTTAACGCAAAAATCGAGCCGCTTGAGGATGGCTATTGTGAGTATGTCGGCAGTTAACAATATTTTACGCCACAGAACCGGTTTTCAGGTAACCGTCCTGATCATCTGGGGGGTGATCGGCTATTATTTGTTGAGTCCCGTTCTTGGCGACTATAAATTTGTTACCCTGCAAAAAATCCTGAGAACCGGGCAAATAACGGTTGTCACGCGCAATACCGCCCACTGTTACTATCTTTACCGGGATCAGCCGATGGGTTTTGAGTACGAACTGGCCCAGGCCTTCGCCGCACATCTGGGCGTGCGCTTAGAGGTAGCGGTTGTTGATCATTGGGATGACATGATCAGAGCTATAAACCGCGGTTCGGCCGCGTTTATCGCCGCCAGTGCGCCGATCATGCCGGAACGCCAGCAGGCGGTCGCTTTTTCAGACGGTTACATGGAGGTGGCCCAACAAATTATTACCCATCGTAAAAATGCCCGCATCAAAAACATAGAGGATCTTTCGGGTAAAACCATAGACGTCAGAAAGGGAACGGCCTATCAGCTGCGCCTGGCAGAGCTCAAAGATCAGGGAATCGACCTGGCAATCCGGTTGCACGAGGACCTGCCCACCGAAGAACTCATTCAAAAAGTAGCTGCCGGCGAAATCAACTTTACGATTGCCAACAGCAATATCATTTTAATCAACCGGCGAAATTTCCCGGGGGCGGTCAGTGCCGGTTCAATTAAAGATCGCCTGCAGCTGGGCTGGGCGGTGTATCCAAAATCTATTGAGTTGCGCGACCGCATGAATGAATTTTTCCAGGCGATCAAAAAAAGCGGTGAATACGATAAGATCTACCAGAAATATTACGGGGACAGTATGGATTTTGATTATGTGGATTTAAAAGCGTTTCACCGGCGGCTGAAATCCAGACTCTCCCGTTACAGTCCCTTTATCAAGGTCGCCGCCAACAAACATGGGTTTGACTGGCGACTGATTGCCGCTCAGATTTACCAGGAATCACATTTAAATCCCTGGGCCAAAAGCCGGGCCGGTGCCAGGGGTCTAATGCAAATTTTGCCTTCCACCGCCAGAGGTCTGGGGGTCACCGACCTTTTCGATCCGGTGCAAAACATCAATGCCGGTGTGGAGCACTTAAAATACCTCTATGTTTATTACAAAAAAGCCAAAGGCAAGGACCGCTTGCTGATTTCACTGGCAGCCTATAATACCGGTCAGGGGCATATTGCCGATGCCCGCACGCTCGCCAAAAAAAAGGGACTCGATCCCAATAAATGGGAGTCCCTTGTCCAGACCCTGCCGTTACTACAGTATCGAAAATACTATAAACACGCCAAGTACGGCTTTTGCCGCGGTAGCGAACCGGTGCGTTACATTAAGCAAATTATGATTTATTACGATGTGTTGAAGCGCCAGGGATTCGAATATAAAACGGCAGAAGCGTAATCTTAGGGTTGCCCGTTAGCCCGTTGCGTCCGTTACCCGTTTGACCCGTACATAAACCTACTGATGAAAAACCGGCTAAACCGGCAAACGGGTTAACTGGCCAACCGCGAAGTGTTGTCTCTAATACACCGCATTCACTCCCACAAACGGATTGGTTTGCTTTTCATGTCCGATGGTCGTTTCCGGCCCGTGCCCGGTGTAAACGCGGACATTTTCAGCGAGTGCAAACAATTTGTCTTGAATACTGGATTTCAGGGTTTCAAAATCACCTCCCGGAAAATCAGTACGCCCGATTGACCCCGCAAACAATGTATCCCCCACAAAGACGTGGCCATCAGCAAAAAGAGAAACACCGCCGGGGGTATGCCCGGGCGTGTGAATCACGTTCAGGGTAATGTTGCCGACGGTGATGATATCGCCGTCATCGATGTTGCGGTCAGGGGCCGGTGAATCTACTGCGGAAAGGCCCCAGTTCGCAGCACTGGCAGCTATTTGGGCCAACATGGGTGCATCCAGTGCATGAATTAAGATTGGCGCGTTGGTGGCCGCATGGATGCTTTTGTTGGCACTGACATGATCAAAATGACCATGGGTGTTAATGATATGGATGACGTTTAAGTTCGAATCAGCCACGGACTGCAGAATTCTATCCGCCTCATCGCCCGGATCGATAATGGCTGCTTGCAGTGTTTCTTCGCATCCAATAATAAAACAATTTGCCATAATGGGTCCCACAGGTAATGTTTTGATGATCATCGAATCATCCTCCAGCTTCAGTTAATTTTAGATTGCAATCCGAAATCCTAAATTGAATACCTGAATTTTGCACGAGTCGGAGGGTGAAAATAGATGAGAAATAAAAAAGATCATCATCCGATTTACTTTTTTGTTAAAATGTATTGCAGGCAATTCAGGTACGAACCTGTTTGAATTAAATAACCAAAAGATTCTCATCTATTTTCATACAAAATTTAGGTAATACACCGGATACCTTTTAATCATAAACCAGTCTATATCATTCAGGTTTTTTGTTTGCCGTTTCGATCGGCATGTCTGACTGTATTTCTCCATTTTCGAGGGCGATCCGGATCCGGTCGACAATGCCGTTGATAAACGCCCCGGATTCCTCGGTACCGAATTTTTTAGCGACGTCTATGGCTTCGTTGATGGACACCTTCGGGGGAATGTCGGAACAAAACAGCATTTCAAATACAGCCACCCGCATGACATTGCGGTCCACACAGGACATCCGGTGTACTCTCCAATTTTTGGAATATCGCTCTATGAGGGAATCGATCTGCGGTTGGGCTGCTAAAACGCCGTTTACCAGCTGCAAAAAAAACGGCCGCACGTTTTGGGGCAGGCTAAAATTTTCACAGAAACGTTCCAGCATCCGCGGGGAGCCGTTCTGTTGGGTATCCATGTAAAAGAGCGCCTGCATGGCCAGCTCTCGAGCTCGGCGACGGGTCCCCATGACGAAATCTATCCCACGACCTCAAGCAGGTTGGCCATTTCAACGGCTGCCATGGCTGCGCTCCAGCCCTTATTGCCGGCTTTGGTACCGGCGCGCTCAATGGCCTGCTCGATGGTATCGGTGGTGACGATGCCAAAAATAATCGGCACTTCAGATTCAAGGCTGACCTGGGCAATGCCTTTAGACACTTCAGCGCTGACATATTCGAAATGAGGGGTTGCGCCCCGGATAACAGCACCCAGACAGATGATGGCGTTGATCTTTTTCTTTGCTGCCATTTTTTTGGCAACCAGCGGAATCTCAAAAGCCCCGGGAACCTTGACAATCTGGATATCACTGTCTTTGGCCCCCGAGCGTACCAGGGCATCCAGGGCACCACTCAGGAGTTTATCGGTAATAAATTCGTTAAACCGGCTTACAACCAGGGCAAACTTTTTGCCCTCGGCATTTAGGTGAGCTTCAAGAGTCTTGGCCATAAAAGCTCCTTTCGGTATGACTAGCGTTAAGGTGCGGCATCCACATTAAGAAGATGCCCCATTTTAAGCTTTTTACATTCCAGATAGCATTTATTGTATTCATTCGCCGGGACTTCAATTGCAACCTGCTCTACAATTTTAAGCCCGTAACCGTCTAATCCCACCATTTTTTTGGGGTTGTTGGTCATAAGCCTCATTTTGCGCACACCCAGATCGACCAGGATTTGGGCGCCGATGCCGTAATTGCGCATGTCCGGTTTAAAACCGAGTTTTTCGTTGGCCTCAACCGTATCCAGCCCATCGTCCTGGAGCGCATAGGCCCGCAACTTATTTACCAGGCCAATACCACGGCCCTCCTGCCGGATGTAAAGCAGAACACCGCATTTTTCCTGCTCAATCATTTTCATGGCCCGGTGCAGCTGAGGTCCGCAATCGCATCGCATGGAACCGAAAATATCACCGGTCAGGCACTCGGAATGCACCCGCACCAGAACCGGTTTGGCAGAATCAATCTCGCCTTTGACCATCGCAATGTGTAGGAGTTTATCGAGATCATTTTCATACACGATGGCTTTGAATTCACCCCCCATGGAAGTGGGAATAACCGTTTCTGCCGATCGTTGCACAAAAGATTCGGTCCGCATGCGGTATTCAATTAAGTCTTCGATGGTACAAATGCCGATCCCGTGTTTTTCGCTGAACTTTTCCAGTGCCGGCATACGGGCCATTGTCCCGTCTTCGTCCATGATTTCACAGATTACGCCGGCGGATTTCAACCCGGCCAGACGGGCAAGGTCTACCGAGCCTTCCGTTTGCCCGGCCCGCACGATCGCCCCGCCGGCTTTCGCTCTTAGCGGAAATATATGACCCGGTCGCACCAGATCTCGAGGCTGGCAATCATCGGCAACGGCCGTTAGAATGGTGGTCGCACGGTCATGGGCCGAAATACCGGTGCTCACACCGCAGCGGGCTTCAATTGAAACAGTAAAACCGGTTCCGAATGGAGACTGGTTGTTGTCGACCATTGGCGGCAAATCAAGCGAATCACACTTTTCAGAAGTCATCGCCAGACAAATGAGACCCCGTCCATACTTGGCCATAAAATTGATGGCGTCCGGCGTCACCTTCTCGGCCGCCATGCAAAGATCGCCCTCGTTTTCGCGATCTTCATCATCCACCAGGACGACCATCTTGCCATCGGTGATATGTTGAATGGCCTCTTCTATTGTCAGATGTGGCATGGGTTGTCGATCTCCTAATGTTTTTTTGTGATAATTTCTGCGTCGCTGCGATAAGATCCTAAAGATATCCTGATTTGGCTAAAAATGCCATATCAATAGCGGAAGACGCCGTCTTTTTTTCACCGTCCTGAACGGCTTTGCCCAGGGTAAATTGTTCGACGTATTTGCCAATCATATCGGTTTCGATATTAACCGGGTCCCCCTTTTTTTTTGTTCCCAAGGTCGATGAGTCAGCGGTATGCGGGATAATGCTGATCGTGAAGCTGCTGTCATCGCAGGTGTTGATGGTCAAACTGATCCCGTCTACGGCGACTGAGCCTTTGCGAATCATGTAGCGCGCAAGGGCCTCCGGCACGGCAATGGTCACTATGATGGCATTCCCCAGTTTTTCCTGTTGTTTAATAAAGCCGATACCATCAATATGTCCGGAAACCAGGTGCCCGTCAATGCGGTCTGACAACCGCATGGCGCGCTCGAGGTTTAAGCGGTCGCCCCGCTTGGCTTTATCAAATGTGGAGGTTGCCAGCGTTTCGGGAGAAAGGTCCACTTCAAAATGTTTAGCGCTGATTTTGACAACCGTCAGGCAGGCGCCGTTGACCGCAACGCTGTCACCAATTTTGGTTTGATCAAGAGAAAAGTCCGCCTGGATCGATAGGCGCTTTCCCTGACCGGCAGGCCGTATCCCGCTAATGGTCCCTAAACCTTCAATTATTCCGGTAAACATAATTTTGTCCGTTGTCCATTGGCCGTCGTCCGTCGCACCACGTACCTGACAATTGTATCTGTGAAAATTCAGCAGATCAAACTTAAAAACCACTCTCAATATAATTATTATCTTGCAACTTACAACAGACAACTGACCACGCGCAACTATCGGATATACCCTTCAATCATAACATCTTCGGCAAAGCGCTGGACGCGAATATTTTTGAGCTGAATGCTGTCTTTCATCCGTGCCGGTCCCGATCCCCGACAAATGGGTATGCCGTCATCGCCGCCTAAAATTTTAGGAGCATAAAAGAACAGCGCCTTATCGACGATACCGCTGCGCAATGCCGAAGCCAGTACGCGACTGCCCCCTTCAATCAGAAGGCTGGTAATACCCTCTGAGCCCAGCCGGTCCATCAGGGACTTCAGATCAATTTGACCAACTTTGACCGGCTGTTCGATAACACGCACCCCATTTTGCTGAACCTGTTTCCGTTTCGCTTTAGCTGCAGATTTCCCGACAATCAGAATCGTATCGGAATCAGAATTCAGCTGCAGTATCCTGGCATCGGGAGAAATGGAAAGGTGTGTATCAAGGACAATCCGAACCGGATCGGCACCTTTTTTTTTTGAATCCAAGCGCGTGGTCAAACGCGGGTTATCGGTCTGGATCGTGCCGATGCCTACCAAAATGGCATCAACAGCATGTCGCAGCCGGTGCACAAATCTGCGGGCCTTTTCTCCGGTTACCCATTTGGAATCACCGGTGCGGGTTGCAATGCGTCCATCCAGGGTAGCCGCGCATTTCAGAATGACAAACGGACGGCCGGTACTTACATATTTAACGAACACCTCGTTGAGCCTGGCGGCCTGTTTTTCACACACACCGGTCAGCACATCGATGCCGTGCTGCCTTAAAAATACGGCGCCGCCGCCGGCCTTCGTATGCGGGTCCGCCATTGCCAAAATAACCCGGCGAATGCCCGCTTGAAGAATTTTGCGGGTGCAGGCCGGCGTTCGCCCGTAGTGATTGCAGGGCTCAAGATTGACGTACAGCGAGGCACCCTTGGCCTTGATGCCGGCTTCCTCAATGGCATTGACCTCGGCATGGGCCTGCCCGGCCGCCCGATGGTATCCGCGACCGACCACTTCACCATCTTTGACTATCACAGCGCCCACCATCGGGTTCGGTGAAGTGCAGCCCTGTGCCTTCTTGGCAAGGTTCAAGGCCATTCGCATAAAATATTCATGATCCATTGCATTCAGAGAACAGAAAACAGTCGTCGGAGGTCAGCAGCCAGAAGGCAGATGACAGATGACAGACCACGAATATTGTAATTAACATATTGAAAGCCAGAACGTATCTGATTACTGTCCTCTGTCCTCTGTTTTCTGCCTTTTGACATCTGTCCTCTGTTAAGGGTTACTCCTGTTTACTGAGCAGGGTTTTGAGTTCAGAAACAAAGTCATTCACGTCCTTAAATTCCCGATAGACCGAGGCAAAACGAACATATGCGACGTCATCCAGGTCATGCAGCATTGTCATGATTTTTTCCCCAAGAAAGGACGCCGGTATTTCTTTTTCACCAGTCTCTCTGAGATCCCGTTCGAGATCATCGATGAATTCTTCGATCACATTTATGCTGATGTTTCGCTTTTGACATGCTTTTTTTAGGCCGGCAAGTACCTTATCCCGGTTAAATACTTCGCGCCGGCCGTCTTTCTTGACAATCATAATCGGGATTTCTTCAATGTGCTCGTAGGTTGTAAATCGGCGGGTGCATACAATGCATTCTCGGCGGCGACGGATAACGCTGGCATCTTTACTCAACCTTGAATCGATGACTTTGTTGTCGATTTCACCACAATATGGACACTTCATGGTTCTTCCCCCTGCTGTTTGGCGTCAAGGTGAATCAGCTCTATTTTAGCTTCTTGTATCATGTCCTGCGATAGTTGATCCGCATAACCCGATCGATAATAAATCTTGTTAATACCTGCATTAATGATCATCTTCGCACATATTGAACAGGGCAAATTGGTACAAAATACACTGGCGCCTTTTAAAGAAACGCCATGGTAAGCCGCCTGGATAATCGCATTTTGCTCCGCATGGATTCCGCGGCATAACTCATGCATTTTGCCGGACTCAATCCCTAATTTTTCACGCAAACACCCCACTTCTTCACAATGGCGAACACCGGTCGGTGCCCCATTATAACCGGTTGAAAGGATTCGTTTATCCTTTATGATGACCGCGCCAACAGCCCGTCGAAGACAAGTTGAACGCCGGGCGACAAGCATCGCTATGTCCATAAAATAATTTTCCCAGGAAGGTCGCTGATCATCGGCTACCATAAAATTAATCTTTCTCGGTGTATTTTTTCAAAATCAGTGTGGCGTTAGTTCCACCGAAACCAAATGAATTGGTCATGGCTACATTAACCGGGGCCCGGCGCGCGGCATTGGGCACATAGTCCAGGTCGCATTCATCTGCCGGGTTCTCATAATTGATGGTCGGCGGAATCACATCGTGATAGACGCTCAAGGCACTGAACACGGTCTCAATGCCGCCGGCGCCGCCCAGCAGATGCCCGGTCATGGACTTGGTGGAACTAATCGCCAGTTTATAAGCGTGGTCTTTAAATACCGCTTTGACCGCACGGCTTTCGTACAGATCGTTGAGCTCGGTGGAGGTTCCATGCGCATTGATGTAGTCCACCTGATCGGGGGTCAGACCGGCGTCAACCAATGCCGTCTGCATGCAGCGTAACGCGCCGTCACCATCCGGACAGGGTGAAGTGATGTGGTAACCATCTCCGGTCATCCCGAAACCCACCATCTCGGCATAGATCCTTGCGCCCCTTTCCAGCGCATGATCTAAAGCTTCAAGTATCAACATACCACTGCCCTCACCAATCACAAAACCGTCACGGTCCCGCTCAAAAGGCCGCGAGGCTTTCTCAGGCGCATCGTTGCGGGTCGACAACGCTTTCATGGCATTGAAGCCGGCCACTGCGGTCCTGGATACGACGGCTTCGGTCCCGCCGGTGATCATGCCGTCGGCCATGCCGTTTTGAATCATTTTGAAAGAGTCGCCTACTGCATGGGCCCCGGCGGCACAGGCGGTGGCGAGGGACAAATTCGGACCCTTGGGCCCCAAATGAATGGAAATCATGCCCGGTGCCATGTTGCCGATCATCATTGGGATGAAAAACGGGCTCACCCGTCTGGGGCCTTTAGTGGCAACGTTAAGGATCGTATCTTCCATAATTCCAAGACCGCCCAGACCGCAGCCGGTAACAACCCCGATTCGATCCGCATTGGAGCTGTCGATCACCAGATCGGCATCTTCCAGGGCCATGCGCGCTGCTGCCATCGCATATGAAATAAAAAGCTCGTTGCGCTTGGCCTCTTTTTTCGGCATAAAATCTTCTGCGTTAAAACCCTTGACTTCGCCGGCGATTCGGGTCAGATAGGCCGATGCGTCAAATCGAGTTATTTCAGCTATACCCGATTTTCCGGCACAAAGCGCCGACCAGCTATCCTCAACGCCGATTCCGATAGGGGTAACCAATCCCATTCCTGTAACAACAACACGCCTTTGCAAGGGACCTCCTTTGTGGATTGACCGGGCTAACCCAATAACCCGTGCTTTGATAGGAATTTGACCTGACCGCGACTCAGGGCGCCTGCTACCGTCAAAGCAACGCGGCCCTTAAGGACGGGCGCCCGCCTGTGGATTTGGGATGAACAGCTGCGGTTAATTGGGTCCCGCATCCGATCCAGGTGCAGCGGAAATGCTTTTCTGATAACGAAGCGCGCAACGGCGGTTACAGGCCGGTAAAATGCACAAAACAATTAGGAAATGCCTGCCTACTGTGCGTTGATAAAGTTAATGGCATCCTTAACAGTTGTGATTTGTTCGGCGTCCTCGTCGGAAATATCGGTGTCAAACTCCTCCTCCATGGACATGATCAACTCCACGAGATCAAGTGAATCGGCTCCCAAATCGTCTACAAATGAAGCCTCAGGGACAACCTCTTCCAAATCAACACTCAGTTTTTCGGCAATGATCTTTTTGACTTGCTCCTCAACAGACATCTGATTTTCCTCCTTACCCGGTTAGCCCGGTCGACAATAGTTTTTATTCCCGATTCATAACTTAATAAATGTTACTAAAAGCAATCATAAAAATAGGTGCTCAAAGCTTTGATAATTAGTAACTGGCTTTAAATGGGCAAGTTTTTAGCCGAAGACAAGGCGCGGGGAGGAGAAAATCGTGCCGCGTACGTTTTGTACGTTAGCGGTTTTCTCCTTCTTGCAACGCTGTATTCGGTTAAAAGATGGCCCATTTAAAGTCAGTTTTACATGTACATCCCGCCGGTGACGTGTATAACCTGGCCGGTGATATAAGCCGCGCCGTCGGAAGCCAGGAAGGTAATCGCATCGGCCACATCCTGCGGGCTACCGGCTCTTTGCAAAGGTATGATGCTGAGCATCGCCTCCCGGGCTTTATCTGACAGAACGGCTGTCATATCGGTTTCGATAAAACCCGGAGCAACAGCGTTTACCGTAATACCTCTTGATCCGAGTTCTTTGGCAACCGTTTTGGTAAGGCCGATCATACCGGCCTTTGAAGCGACATAATTGGCCTGGCCGGGGTTGCCCATTACCCCCACGACCGAGGCCAGGTTGATGATGCGGCCCGAGCGCTGCCTGACCATAATTTTAGAAATCGCCTTGATACAATTAAATGCACTTTTAAGGTTGACGCTGATAACGGCATCCCAGTCTTCTTCTTTCATTCGCATAATCAGACCGTCGCGGGTGATACCGGCATTGTTCACCAGCACGTCAATTTGACCGAATTGATCCAAAACCGCATCCACCCAGTCAGACACAGATGTACTGTTGGCAACGTCTACCTGTGTAAAAGAAGCTTCGGGGCCCAGGGCCTTTGCAGCGGCAGCCCCTGAGTCGGCGTTGATGTCGCAGATCGCAACCTTGGCACCTTCTTTGGCAAAGTTTTCAGCCGTCACCTGTCCGATTCCAGCCGCCCCTCCGGTAACCATGACCACTTGGTTTTCAAATCGCAATCGGACCTCCTTTCACACCGCGGGATAGCGCTTAACGATTAAATATAATGTCAGCTGCACGGTTCATGTCGGGAATAATGTTTTGATAGCTCTCTGCCAGTTTGGCGTGTGATATTTCTGACAAAAAGGCCGCGCTCTGCCCGGCGTCAAAAACGCCGGAACCATACAGAATTTTCAAAATGTTGCCGGATGTCACTTGCGCAATTTCGTTGGCAAACACACGTGAAAAAACGCATGTTTTTTCGGCTTGCGGGTGATTTTCTGCTGTGCAAGCCACAGCCTGCCGCGCAAAGCTGGCCGCCACCTCGACATGCAGCATCATATCCGCCAGCGCAAACATGATGGTCTGTTCACGGGTCAAGCGATTATCATTGACCAAAAAAATGGCTTTGTTTAGCGCCCGGGCCGCCAGACTAATGAAGCGGCAACCCGCATGGCTGCTCTGAGCTTCTTGCCTGTCCATTTCGTCGGCAATGCCATCGTAAAAAGCGCCTTTTGATTTGCGCGTTATCTTCCAGCGGAAGGTACTAATGATGTTCTGTTGGATTTCGCTGGTCCCCTCATAAATGCAAGTAATTTTGACATCGCGTTTGATTTTCTCGACGCCGTATTCAGTGATATAGCCATAGCCGCCCAGGGCCTGCATGGCATCATCGGCCGCTTTATTGGCCGCTTCGGTGGCAAACAGCTTGGCGATGGAACCCTCTACTTCGAGGCCCTGCTCCCCCGCATCCAATCTTGTGGCCACCTCATCAATATAGGTCGCTGCTGCCGCCAGCCGAACGGCATGCGGCACAACCAGCTTGTGGGTGTAACCTTGCTTTTCTGAGAGCGGCGTTTTAAATTGGATGCGCTCCTGGGCATAAGGGACAACAATATCCAGGGCAGCCTCACCGCCGCCAAGCGCCATAGAGGCAACCATCAGCCGGGTATACCCGAATACCTTGCTGGCCTGTTTGAGTCCCTGTCCGGTCACACCGCCAATCACATTTTTCACCGGCACAAAAACATCGGTAAAGGTCAACGGCGAGGTGTTCGAAGCCCGGATGCCATGCTTTTCTTCGCCTTTGCCCCGCTCGTAGCCCTCGGTGTCTTTTTCAATGATAAAAAAGGTCGCACCTTCGGGGGTATTGGCCAGCAGGGTGATGAATTCCGCATAACCGCCGGTGGAAATAAACTGCTTGGTACCGTTTATCTTGTAGCCGCTAATGTCCCCGCTTTCATCCATTACCGGTTCGGCCTTGGTTTTGATGGAAGCCACATTGCTGCCGGCATCGGGTTCGGTGACCGCATAGGCCACAAGGGCCTCTCCGGCGGCAATTTTCCCAAGCCATTTTTGTTTTTGTTCTTTGGTGCCTCCCACGATGATGGGATCTGCACCCAGCTGAATGGCAAAGAAGGCCGTTGTAATGCCCAGACATATTTTGGCCATTTCTCTGGTGATGGCGCAGCTGTCACGTGCCCCGCCGCCCAGACCACCATATTCCTCGGGAATCATTAAAAGCTGAAGTCCGATTTCCGGGCCCAGCATTTCACGAATAGTGTCTTCGGGAAAGATCTCCTGCCGATCGAATTCAGTAATCTTTTCAGGTGTCAAAAGCCGTTTTTTCAGCTGCCCAAGCGTATCCAGAACCATTTGCCTGGATTCCGGGTCCAATCCGTAAAGATCTCTGCTATTTGATGTCGCGTCTGAAGTCATTAAATTTTATCCTTTTGAAAATTGAAACGTTTGGCAATGGGATTCAAGATTAGTCTTTTTCGGTTTCGACAATCTTACGGCCTTTATAATAGCCGCAACTGGGGCAGGCATGGTGAGGCTGCGTGGCTTCACCACACTCCGGACAGGATGACACATTCAGTGCGGTAAGTTTTTGGTGGGTCCGGCGCTTATCGCGCTTTGACTTTGATTTTTTACGTTTTGGGACCGCCATAAGTAATCTCCTAATTATTTGAATTTTAAATAAATTTTAATTTATACGACCCGGTCTAAAGGGTGCGCATCTAGTAATTTATCTAGAAACGATTGTCAAGTGTTTTCATCGATTTTATATAATTTGTTCTCTTGTACTCGCTATCCTTGTGTGATATTGAAATGCACCGCCGCAAAGATAATGTCCAGATCAGTTTAATATTCTAATATCATTAATTTTATATGATGATACCGTCGTCCCGTTAACGTATTGTAAATTTGAATCTCGTGTCGACGACAGATCACATCGGCGCGAAAGGTGATTTTATAATTATTTTTAAGCCGCTTTCGTTTACTTGTCAAACAATTAAATTAGGTAATTGGTCTAAGATTGACGCTCTGCAATATATTATATAAAAAATTCAAATATTTAAAATTTTATTTGAATAATTTTCACTGTAAAAATGACTTAAAAATTTACTCACATGGCACCACCCGAAGACACAAAACAGAGGTAACGCTAAAATGCAAATGGAGATGAGAAGTGATCTGATTGTGACCCGCTTTCCCCCCAGCCCTACCGGCTTTCTGCATGTCGGCAATGCACGCACGGCGATCTTTAACTGGCTGTACGCCCGCCGGATGAAAGGAAAATTTGTTTTGCGTATTGAAGACACCGATATCGAACGCTCGACCCGGCAGGCCATCGACACCATTTTTGAGGCCCTTGAGTGGCTGGGCATCGACTGGGACGAGGGCCCCTATTATCAAACCAAAAGACTTGATATTTACAACCGCTACTTAGAACGCCTCCTGGATTCCGGTCATGCTTACTATTGCACCTGTTCGCCCGATGAAATTACGGCAATGCGCGAAAAGGCCATGGCCACCGGCGGCAAACCGAAATATGACGGCACCTGCCGCGATAAAGAACTGTCGAAAACATCAGGGGCCGTTATACGCTTAAAAGCGCCCTTAAGCGGAACAACGGTGGTTGAAGACGTAATCAAAGGCAGCATCATGTTTCAGAATGATGAACTGGATGACTTTATTTTGTGTCGCAGCGACGGCATTCCCACCTACAACTTTGCGGTGGTCATCGACGATATGACCATGCAGGTTAACACGGTTATCCGCGGCGATGACCATGTCATGAATACCCCTAAACAAATACTCATTTACAAAGCGCTGGATTGCCCGTTACCGGTTTTCGGACATGTCCCCATGGTGCTGGGAACAGACAAAAGCCGTTTCAGCAAACGCCATGGAGCCGTATCGGTATCGGCTTACCGGGACATGGGCTACCTGCCGGATGCCATGCTTAACTATCTGGTTCGGCTGGGCTGGTCACACGGGGATCAGGAATTTTTTACCCGCCAGGAGCTGATCGAGGTATTTGACCTGGAACACATCGGGCGTTCCGCCGGGGTTTTTGATTCTGAGAAACTCTTAGCACTGAATGCCGACCATATTCGGGCCACGCCTGCTGAAAAACTTGTGGAGCCCCTTGAGCCCTTTTTAAAGCGCCGCGGGATCAGCATTGAGGACAGTGACCTGTTGGTTAAGATCATCGAAACCCTGCACGCCCGCAGCAAAACCCTGGACGAAATGGCTGAAAGCGCTTTGTTTTATTTTGCAGATGAGATCGAATATGAGGAAAAGGCTGCAAAGAAGTTTTTAAAACCGGCGGTGCTGGATGCCTTGCAATTGCTGTTGGCGCAATTTGAAACCCTGCAATCGTTTTCAGAGGAAATTTTGGAAACGGCTTTTAAGGCCGTCATGGACCAGACCGGGCTTAAACTGGGCAAAATAGCCCAGCCCGTGCGGGTGGCCCTGACCGGTAAAACCGCCAGCCCCGGCATTTTTGAAGTGACTGCAATCATCGGCAAAGACAAGGTAATTTCACGGCTGCAAAAAGCTATCCGCTATATAAAGGATAGAGAAGATTAATTTTCAAAGTTTAAATTCACCACAGAGAACACAGCGCTCACCGAGTTTATTTTAATTAGTAATTTTTCCAATTTCTGAATGAGGAATTTTTTTGATGAGCAAGGCCGCACAAGGCTTTTGGCCTTCGGCGTACTGTGAGTACGTTGAAGGTCAAAAACCGCGGAGAACGCAGCTCATCGGAAAAATAACCGTTCAGAAATTGGAAAAAATTGACTTGACTGATCTCATACCCGTATGTATTAATTATTAGATAATCACACACTGAGGGATCGTCTAGCGGCAGGACGACGGGTTCTGGCCCCGTTAACCCAGGTTCGAATCCTGGTCCCTCAGCCATTTCGACGCAAAAAGGGCATCATCAAAACAAATTGATATGTGCCCTTTTTTTGCTCAAGGCCTTCGGCCGGAGTGATGAACACTGTCCAATCCAAAATTCACCGCCGGTGACCGTCAACCCATGTTTTTAACAGGGAATAAACTAATCGAGCCGAATTTGAAGAACCCTGAGAAAAAAATAGTTTCAGGAGACCGGTCCGCCGCAGCTTGTTCAGGATGCGAAGGTTTTGACGTTTTGTGTAGAATTCTTTAGCTAGTTTACGACGCAATTGCTTGAGTTCTTCGATCGAACAGTGCTTCGAATAGATCTTACCGGTTGGGGTAATATGGTAGTCAGGGTTTTGCGCGACCAGTTCGTCTAAACCAGAATACGGACTGTTGCGCAGTAGCGTAAGATTAACCGTATCCAACCCCAACTCACGGGCAAATGGCAGAATCTGCTTCATTTCCGCGACACTCTCTCCAATATTGCCCACAATGAAGTAACCGTGCAGCAATAGGGATCTGTCCCGAAGCACATCAAAGTATTCACGAATTTTGGCGGTATTGAAGCCTTTGCGCATGGAGCGCAGAGTTTTATCCTGGGCCGATTCGATACCCAGCAGCAACATGGCAAATCCCGCCAGCTCCATCTTGCGAATCACATCCGGACGCCGGGCAATTTCCAGCCGCGCGTTGATGATGTACTTCTTGCGAATACCGCGGTCCACAATCAGATCACAAATTCGCTCAACACGATCCATGTCATAGGTGAATATCTCATCGGTAAAACCAACAAGCGGCGCTTTAATCTGAGCAAGCTCCTCTACGATGGACTCGGGTGAACGCCCTGACCAGTTCCGTTTCTCACCCCAGGGATTGAAATTGAAGGAACAGAAGGTGCACTTAAATGGGCAGCCGCGTGAAGCGGAAAACATGTCTAATTCCACCCCGGTGCTGATATTCTGTAATTCTACTTCATAGGTGTATTGGCGAAGGCTTCGGTTGGGATATAGCTGATCCTTTATTGTCCCCAATCTGCGGATGGAATTGTGAACAATGCCGCCCTCGTTGCGAAAGCTAAGCCCGGCTATTTTTTCAAGCGGCACGCCCTTGCAGAGATCTTCCATCACCTCTTCCCCATCTCCGCGAACAACGGCATCAACATTCGGGCAGCTTGCGAGCCATCCTTCGGGATCCTCGGTCGCATGTCGGCCACCTAATATGGTAAAAATATCCGGTGGTACGGCCATGATTTCCTCACGCAATAGCTCGACACGCCGTTTCCAGTTTACCGAAAAACAGACCATATCCGTTTCTGGACGCAAAAAATCAGAGGTGCGTTTGGACTCGTAACGCAGATCGATGATATCCAATGCCCGGGCATACGGCTCGATGACCTTTCCGATGAGTTCAAGACCTAATGGTGGAATAAATCGAAATTTCTTGAGGTCTTTCCGGTAGGGATAAACACAAAGCGCATGCTGAAACACCGATACCTCCTTCGCATATTGATCAAATATCCGAGTCGCTGTCCACGCCTTTTTGGGGTGGTCCTGAATCATCCAGATCTGCAACGATGCCCTCGTAGCAGTTAGGACGCAACCCGTGAGTTAACCTGGGCATCTCAACGGCCTCAAAAGGCCTCAATTGGGTCAAACCCTCTTCGATCTCAACCCATTTACTATGGGAAGTCAAGATCTTCTTGCACATACTGCAGATCCTGATGAAATCGCTCGACCTTGGCATGTCTTTGTCAAGCAAACTGACGGGATCGCGGCGTTCGGATCTTATGATAGTGCTGGTGATGTCAATCTGGCCCTCTGGCAGCGGCAAGAGGAGAAGCTTTAGAAATCTCCGCTCTTGGGGAGAATCACACCGAAACGGAATCGGTCCGGTAAGGGGTTGTAGAATAAAACGTTTGAATACCGCAACGTTTTTTTACAACCCCTATAAAGTAAACCCGTTGAAATTCATCAAATCGTTTGATTTTTTTAAAAATGCATTCTATTTTAGGGCCATATGTGAATTGCCGTTCGTTTTGAGGAACATCCGTTATGAAGTCTCCCGCGCCCAAAAACGCAAATGAATTTACTGCGCCGCCGAACTTTATCAAACACATTATCGATGAAGACATCAAGGCCGGCAAAAACGACGGACGTATCCACACACGCTTTCCGCCGGAGCCCAACGGGTATCTGCACATTGGACACGCGAAATCCATCTGTTTAAATTTCGGGCTGGCCGAAGAATACCGCGGCCTGTGCAACCTGCGCTTTGACGATACCGACCCGGCCAAAGAAGAGGTCGAGTACGTAGAATCCATCAAGCAGGACGTTCGCTGGCTGGGTTTTGACTGGCAAGATCGTCAATACCATGCCTCTGATTATTTTGAGCAACTATTTGAATTTGCAATTCAACTGATCAAAAAGGGTAAGGCCTACGTTGACAGCCTGAGCTCTGATCAGATCAGGGAATATCGCGGCACCCTGACGCAACCCGGTAAAAACAGTCCCTATCGTGCGCGCACGATTGAAGAAAATCTGGACCTGTTTGAACGCATGCGGGCCGGTGAATATGATGAAGGCGAACATGTGCTAAGGGCCAAGATCGACATGGCGTCCCCTAATATGCTGATGCGCGATCCCACCCTGTATCGGATCAAAAAAGTCCCCCATTATCGAACCGGCGGTATGTGGGTGATTTACCCCATGTATGACTTTACCCACTGTCTCTCGGATTCGATCGAGGGCATCACCCATTCTATTTGTACCCTGGAATTTGAAATCAATCGTGAGCTCTATAACTGGGTTCTGGACCAGTTGGAGGTCTACCATCCCCAGCAAATCGAATTTGCGCGTCTTAACCTCAACTATACGGTACTCAGCAAGCGCAAGCTGATCCGCCTGGTGGAAGAAGGCCATGTCAACGGCTGGGATGATCCGCGCATACCAACCCTCTCCGGTTTGCGGCGCCGCGGATATACCCCTGAATCCATTCGTAATTTCTGTGAGCGCATCGGGGTGGCCAAAGCCGACAGCATGGTGGATATTGCTCTGCTGGAATACTGTATCCGGGAGCAACTGAATAAAATTGCGCCCCGGGTAATGGGCGTCTTGCGGCCCTTGAAAGTCATCATTGACAATTACCCCGCCGATAAGGTGGAAGAATTGGGTGCCATCAACAACCCGGAAGATCCGGATATGGGCACCCGCAAAATCCCCTTTTCCCGGGAGCTGTACATCGAGCAGGATGATTTTATGGAAGAACCGCCCAAAAAGTTTTTCCGCCTGGCGCCGGGCCGGGAAGTCCGCCTGCGCTATGCCTATTTTATTACCTGTGTCGATGTGGTCAAAGATTCCGCAACCGGAGAAGTGACCGCGCTGCATTGCACCTATGACCCGCAAACCCGCGGCGGCGATGCGCCGGATGGCCGTAAAGTCAAAGGGACGCTGCATTGGGTTTCAGCATCGCATGCGCTGAGCGCCCGGGTGCGCCTCTATGAACATCTGTTTGTTAAAGAAAATCCCAACGCGGTCAAAGAGGGAAAGGATTTCACCGCTTATATTAATCCCACCTCGCTTGAAATATTGACAAATTGCATGGTAGAACCCGGTCTGGCCGCCGCCCGACCCGGCGATCGCTATCAGTTTGAGCGCCTGGGTTATTTTAGCGTGGACACCAAAGACGTCGGGCCGGAATCTCTGGTATTCAATCGCATCGTCACCTTGCGGGATACCTGGGCAAAAATTCTTAAAGCCCAGCAACAAAAAAAATAGCGACAGCGCTTATACCGCTTTTCATAATAATGTTCCGGATTACGGAATTGGGGTATAAGTGGTTGTAGAAAAAAACGTTGGATTAACGAAACGTTTTTTTGACAACCACTATAAATCCGCTTTGGCTATTGAATTGTGCGATAAATTATGGTACCAACATTACCAGATGAGGGGGGTGATATCCTCTAGATTGTCCTAAAAATCAAAAATCCGATTTCGGGGTGGTTTGCCGATCAGACTCTGGCAAAGCGAATATATATTTTTCCCAACATTTTCTGTTTTAAGTGTCCATTTCGAGATCACCGGCACCATGTTTTTTCCGGTCAATAAGACGGAAACCATGGCGCATGACTTGCAGCTTGAAGATTTTGTCGTGCCGCAGCCATATTCCCATTCAGACGGGATGGCCATTAGTAGCGGCGGGAGGAGAGCAGATCTGGTTTAAAAGTAGGGGTGATTTCGGATTTAAATTCATTGTGGACCCATAAAGGGGAAGGACATTAGAGCGTCTGTAAGGCTGCTACCCCGATCCTTTTTTCAAAGTGGTTTATAAACCCTCGATGTTGATTTTTCACTTAATCCATTATTTTATATTTGAATTCTGTTATTTCGTTACGCCCCCTTATGCATGAGTTTGCACGATGCAGTAGCTGATGATTCAGGCAGCGTCCAAATATGGAAAACTCACCGGCCCCTCAGTAAATTAGATCTATGAAAGATTAAAAAACAATTCCCACGTATCCCACAAAACTATCCGCCGGGTTTTTATCATAGCTGGTGGCATAGGCAATGGATTCAGCCTGATCGGCTCCCAGATGTTTTGCGGTTTCGATTGCTGTTGCAGCTGCACCGGCACAGCATGCGTTCTGGCTGACTAAGGCTTCATTGATTACCTTTTCAGCATCCATATCCAGCATCAAGTCAATGATGCGACGATCGTTTTGATGGCGCACCCAATCAACCGCCTGTGAACCGGCTCCTTCAGATACGAACCCATAATTCGGGCCGTAATGCGTCAGGTCCGTCGATCCAATCACTTTAACATTTAAATCCAAACGCTTGGCGATATCAGCCACCGCCCGGCCGATTGCCAGCGAGCTTTTGGCAGGCGGCACCCCCATGGCGACAATCCGTACATTTTTAAAGAAATATTTGATAAAGGGTAGCTGCAGCTCGATGGTATTGTCCTGGGCAAAATTATTGAAAGATTCAAGGCTAAAGGAAAATTGCCGTGTCAGCTCATCGGTCAATCGCTCTTCAACAGCAATTTCACCGAAGGGTGTCTCCCAGGCGCCTTTGGCCATAATCACACAGGGGTCATCCGGATGAAGGTGCATTCCAAAAACCACCAACACATCGGGTGGCTCATCTGATTTCAGGCTGTTGATCACATTGCAGGCGATACTTCCTGAAAAATACCAGCCGGCGTGCGGCACGATACCGCCGATTCGCTCTCCAGCCGGAAAATCGAGCTTCTGACCCTCCGCCAGAAATCCGTTGATTTCTTTTTCGCATTCGGCCGGGCTTGAAGGATACCAGCTGCCGGCAAATACCGCTCTTCTGAGTTTTGTGGATTTCATGGCCGTCCTCCCAAAATGCGTTTATAGGCTGCAGAACCGCCCCGGACACAAACTGGTAATTTCCTTAAAGCGGTTTCTCGTTCATCTTTTGACAGCCACTATAATATATCAACAAACTCTGAAGCTGATATGCAAACATTTCAATCCGCGCAGCGGAATGCATCGGTGGCGAATTTGGGAATCGCTATTGAGTTGGAAGCAGAAGATAAATTACGCAGCACATCAACTTGGAACTCTATTAAATTTCGCAGTGTCTGTACTATATAGATTCAGCGAGGGCTTGTCCATGCCATTTTGTGAATATCGCTGTTAAGTCGGCGGATGTCTCATTGTATCGCTGTGGCAGTTAGCTTTGCTTTTTAAAAAAAATGATTAATATGTGATTTAGACGTCTGGCTGAATCGGCGAATTTGCGCAGGTTAATTATTAATTTAACGGGAGGTAAATATGTGGGAATATACCGATAAAGTTAAGGATCATTTTCTCAATCCGCGCAACGTGGGTGTGATCGAAGATGCCGATGGGGTGGGAGAGGTCGGCTCGATCGCATGCGGTGATGCTCTGACATTTTACTTCAAGCTCGATGAAAACGGCAAAATAAAAGACGCCACATTTCAAACATTTGGCTGCGCCAGTGCAATCGCTTCTTCATCGGCCTTAACGGAAATGGTCAAAGGCATGACGCTGGAGGAAGCCAAAAAAATTACCAACGAAGACATCGCCGCTTACCTGGGTGGCCTTCCAAAAGAAAAAATGCATTGTTCGGTGATGGGCCGCGATGCGCTGGAAAAGGCTATTGGCTGCTATCTCGATGAACCCGAAAAAGAGGTTGACGGGGAAATCGTGTGCGAGTGCTTCGGTGTCACGGACCGTGAAATCGAACGTGTGGTTCGTGAAAATCATGTATCGACCATTGAAGGCGTTACCGACTACGTCAAAGCCGGTGGCGGCTGCGGCAACTGCCATGACCGCATCCAGGAAATCATCGATGGGATCCTGGGCAAAGAGCGACCGGTTCAGAAAAAAGTGCCGACCTTGACCAATTTACAAAAAATTAAATTGATTGAAGAAAGTATCGAGCGCGAGATCAATCCGACCCTGAAAAAAGATGCCGGCCGGCTTGACTTGATTGACGTCGACGGTAATCGGGTCCTGGTGCGCATGGGTGGTTCCTGTGCAGCATGTGCCAAATCACCGGTTACGCTTAAACACTATGTTGAATCCAAATTGCGGGAGCTGGTATCGCCGGAAATCGTGGTCGAGGAGGTACAATGATGAATGTGATTTATGTTGACAACAATGCCACGACCATGGTCGCGCCGGAAGTGCTGGAGGCCATGATGCCCTATTTCAGCACCTATTACGGCAACCCGTCCAGTATGCATTCTTTCGGCGGTGACGTTGCCGGAGCCATTAAAACCGCCCGAGAAAATGTCGCAAATCTGATTGGCGCCGCGCCCGGGGAAATCGTTTTCACCAGCTGCGGAACAGAAAGTGACGGCACGGCAATACGCGCAGCCATCGAATCCTATCCGGATAAAAAGCATATTGTGACCTCCAGAGTAGAGCACCCGGCCATAAAAAATCTTTATGAATCCCTTTCAAAAAAGGGATACCGCGCCACATTCGTCCCGGTTGATGGCAGCGGCAGACTCGATATCGACTATCTGTATAACAGTTTGAGCGAAGATACGGCCATTGTCAGCCTGATGTGGGGCAACAACGAAACCGGCGTACTTTTTCCCATCGAAGAAATCTCCCGTGAGGTCAAAAGCCGGGGGATTTTATTTCATACCGATGCGGTTCAGGCCGTGGGAAAAATCTCCATCAATGTGACCGAGAGCGGCGTGGATATGCTTTCGCTTTCCGGCCACAAGTTGCATGCGCCCAAGGGAATCGGCGCGCTGTATATCCGCAAAGGCACCAAATTTTCTCCATTTATGATTGGCGGCCACCAGGAAAGCGGGCGCCGCGGGGGAACTGAAAATACGGCATCCATTATCGGACTGGGTAAAGCCGCTGAATTGGCATCTGAACATCTTGAAAGCAAGGGATATGACGCCGTCAGCCGGTTGCGTGACAAGCTTGAGCATGCCCTGCTGGAAAAGGTGCCCAATGCGATAGTCAACGGTGACCCGACCAGCCGACTGCCCAACACCACCAGCATTGCCTTCGAATATGTAGAAGGTGAGGCGATCCTTTTGATGATGAATGAACACGGCATTTGCGCCTCTTCGGGCTCCGCCTGTACATCCGGCTCGCTGGAACCCTCGCACGTGTTACGCGCAATGGGGGTTCCCTTTACCGCAGCTCACGGCTCCATTCGCTTTAGTCTCAGCCGCTATAATACTGAAGATGAAATAAATGTGATTCTGCAGGAGCTGCCGCCCATCATCGAACGGTTGAGAGAGCTGTCGCCCTTTTGGAAGGAGGCCATGCAGGGTTAGCTGAATTGACAGAAAAAATTCACCGCAAAGACGCAAAGTTCGCAGAGAGTACTTTTTTCATTTGCCGCTGAGAGGGCGGCAAATGAAAATATCTCAACCGCTTCGCGGTAAAATGTAATTCTACTGTTATTAGCTTATTTATATTTGCCCGAAGGGCAGATAGTTGGGCCTGTTTTTCCTCTCAAAAAAACAGGCCCATATTAAATATTCTCTGCGCACTCTGCGTCTCTGCGGTAAAAAAAATTCTCTAAGCTTTCTGACGTATCTTATTCTTGAGCCAATTGATCCAGGGCTCAAAGCCTTCCTCGGTTTTGGCGGAAATTTCAAAAACCGGCATTTGCGGATGAACCTGATGGATGAAATCAATCGCTTTTTGTTTGTCGAAATCCAGATAAGGCAGCAAATCAACCTTATTTAAAAGCGCCACCTCACATTCCCTGAACATCAGCGGGTATTTGACCGGCTTATCTTCGCCCTCGGTTACACTCAAAATCACCACGCGTGAATCCTCACCGATATCAAACTCGGCCGGACAGACTAGATTTCCAACGTTTTCAACGACCAAGAATTCGATCTCATCAAGATCCAGCGTAACGGCCGCCTTTTCGATGACATGCGCAACCAGGTGACAATCGCCCCCGAACTCATCGGTATTGATCTGTACCACCGGCGCTTCGGTTTTGGCCAGCCGGTCGGCATCGTGGGTGGTACAGATATCGCCGACAATTACCGCACTTTTGATTTCCGGCATAATTCGAGCCAGGGTTTTTTCAAGGGTAGTTGTTTTGCCGGAGCCCGGCGAGCTCATGACATTGAGCACAAAAATGCCTTTTTCGGCAAAAAGCTGGCGATTTTGCTCGGCCAATTTGGCGTTCACATCCAGCACGCGGCGCACGACCTTTATCTCGCGTGTTCCGCTTTTTTGAGTCCTCACATCCCCCGGCGGATGATGTGCCTGAGAGTGGCGGGGTTTGTGAAAATCTTTATGATGAAAATAGCGTTTTATTTTAAAACGATCACCCGGAATCATGTTTTTCCTCTTCCACAACCTCGATGGACTCGATGTCGAGTTCTCGCCCGGAAAGAATTTCCAGAGAACCGCTCTGACATGTTTTGCAAATAAAAACAGGCTCGACGATCGTCCATTGCGCATCGCAATCATTGCACTTTGCCACAACCGGAATTTCTTCAATTGCCAGTTTGGCGCCCTCAAGTGCTGTGTCTTTGATGGCCACATTAAAACAAAACCGCAGGCTTTCAGGCACAACCGCGGCCAATTTGCCGATTTTGAGATTGATCGCAGCGACCCGGGCATCGCCTAAATCCGCCGGCAGGGAGGCGTTGGCAATTTCAACAATCTGCAGGACGATACCCATTTCGTGCATTCTGTTTCCATTCCTTGGTCAAACGCATAAAAAGTTTGCTGTTATACCGCTTTCCATAATAGTGTTCCGATATACGGAAGTGGGGCATAAGTGGTTGTAGAAAAAAACGTTCGAATATCGGAACGTTTTTTTGACAACTACTATATATCAGAAGATAAATCGTTTTGCACATTATGCAAAAAATCCGAAATCAGAAATCCGAAGCACTAAACAAATTCGAATGCTCAAAATCCTAAATTCTAAACAATTCCCTTGATTGAAACAGTTGTTTTTGTCATTCGAATTTAGAATTTGTTTCGGATTTCGAAATTCGGATTTCGAGATTTAATAGACCGAACGAAAGATTTTCAGTCGATCGCAATTGCTAAAATTGACTATCCAAAAACTTTTGAACAAAATTCACCCAGGGTTCCCAGATCTTCACACACATGAACCCCATTGGCCTTCATGGCCTCTATTTTGGCCTGGGCCGTTCCGCTGCTGCCGGATATAATGGCGCCGGCGTGGCCCATCCGTCGGCCGGGGGGTGCCGTTAAACCGGAGATAAAGCCCACAACCGGAATGGACATCTTATTAGCGATAAAATCGGAAGCATCCTCTTCGGCCGTCCCGCCGATTTCACCGACCATCACCACGCCCCGGGTGGCGGAATCCTGCTCAAAAGCTTCCAGACAATCAATAAAGCTCGAACCGCAGATCGGATCGCCCCCGATGCCGATACAGGTCGTCTGCCCGATGCCTTGCAGGGTTAACTGATGAACCACTTCGTAGGTCAGAGTCCCGGACCTCGATACCACCCCGATCGGCCCACCGGATTTGTGAATAGGCCCCGGCATAATACCAATTTTGGCCTCACCGGGTGTAATGATTCCCGGGCAGTTGGGTCCGATCATGCGCACGGGTTTAGCATACAGATAATTTTTGACCCGCATCATATCCAGCACCGGGATTCCCTCGGTAATCACCACCACCAGACGCAGTCCCGCATCAGCGGCTTCCATGATCGCATCGGCGGCAAAGGCCGGCGGTACGAATATCAAGCTGCAATCAGCACCGGTTGCATCAACGGCATCCTGCACGGTATTGAATACCGGAACATCATCCATTTTCTGCCCGGCTTTGCCGGGCGTAACCCCGGCAACAATCTGGGTGCCGTAATCAATACAATGCCGTGTATGAAACTGCCCTTCTTTTCCGGTAATCCCCTGAACCACAACCCGGGTGTGCTTATCCGCAAAAATGCTCACGATCGGCTCCTATACTATTAAAAACAATAATCTACATAAAAGGAATACCGGAATAGTGGGATGTTGGAATGCTGGGTGAGGTACAATGAGATTAAATTCTGAATGGATGACCCGCATCGGAAATAAAAATCAGGATACCATCCGCTTTTCATACCCCATATTCCATTATTCCACCATTCCATTATTCCATCAGATACCTGACCAAACGTCAGACACCGTTCTTCTGGGATAATTTAAAGCTCAAGCCATTAAACGCCTATTGCTTATTGAACGACCTCGGCGATTTTTTGAGCGGCATCTCTTAAATCGGCAGCGGTGATCAGATTCAGACCGGACTCAGCCAGAATTTTTCGCCCCTCTTCAACATTGGTCCCTTCCATGCGCACCACCACCGGAACTTTAATTCCGGTTTTTTTGGCGGCCTCTACTACACCATTGGCCAGAACATCACAGCGTAAAATTCCGCCAAATATATTGATTAAAATGCCTTTGACATTTGGATCACTTAAAATGATTCGAAATCCGTTTTCGACCATTTCGGCACTGGCGCCGCCGCCGACATCTAAAAAATTGGCCGGTTCCGCCCCGGCCTGTTTGATAATATCCATGGTGGCCATCGCCAGCCCGGCACCGTTGACCATGTTGCCCACATTGCCGTCCAGATTAATATAATTCAGATTGAATTTGGAGGCTTCCACCTCGAGCGGATCTTCCTCATCAAGATCACGGTATTCCTGAATATCCGGATGCCGGAAAAGGGCATTATCATCAAAATTCACTTTGGCATCCAGCGCCATCACGGTTTCTTCAGC
>Ga0265303_10000297_pt1 | contig 27309 bp, 17 predicted proteins | sample Helome_2_FD_192494 | JGI IMG/M metagenome (GOLD analysis project Ga0265303, IMG submission 192494) | Marine sediment microbial communities from subtidal zone of North Sea - Hel_20160317 (Illumina Assembly) | ecosystem: Environmental > Aquatic > Marine > Subtidal zone > Sediment ... | reverse complement strand
TCGTTCCGCCTCCGATATCAACCACCATATTACAGGTAGGTTCGCTAATTGGTAGACCGGCACCAATGGCGGCCGCCATGGGTTCTTCAATCAGGAATACTTCACGAGCACCTGCAGATTCAGCTGATTCTCTCACAGCACGCTTCTCGACCTGCGTGATTCCGGAAGGAACGGCCACGATAATCCTGGGCCGCACAAAGGTTCTTCGGTTATGAACTTTGTGAATGAAATGTCTCAGCATTGCTTCGGTAACTTCAAAGTCAGCAATCACGCCGTCCCGCATGGGTCGAATTGCCAGAATGTTGCCCGGGGTTTTACCGAGCATATTTTTGGCTTCAAGACCAACGGCCAGAACCCGGTTTTTAGACCTGTTGCCGGTGCTGACTGCAACCACGGACGGTTCGCTTAACACAATGCCCTTGCCTTTTACGTATACAAGCGTGTTGGCCGTGCCCAGATCAATCGCAAGGTCGTTGGAAAATATTCCCAGAATGCCATCTAAAAAAAGATTCATAATACCTCATAAATCTGCACTTCGGATGTGCCGGTTTGTTTAATTCTTAACCAAAAGAATGAAACCGAACGTCAACAGCTCGGCAAAAAAAAATTGCCACTATATTTTTAAGCTCTGTGATGACGTCAGTCTGATTCGCCGGGAATTAAGCTTCTACAGGTTTGGAAAGAGTTACGAAGCTTAAAGCGCAAAACCAATATAATAGAAATAAATCAGTAAATTACTATCAGAGTTATCATAACACTACAAGAAGAATTAATCATCAAAAAAATGATGTATTGGGAAAAAAACCGTTCAGGGTTCAAGGTTCTGGGTTCTGGGTTGGGGAATGTGAGACCAAATTGTGGCTAATACTTTGACCCTTTGATCCCTGAACCTTTGAATTTAAAAGAGAAAGCATAACAGCATCGTGCAGCTCCGGTCTGAACGCTTTAATCGCCTCATTGTCACGCGTTGGATGGACACGGTTAGTAAGCAGGATGACAATAATGGAACGGTCAAGATCCATCCAGAATGACGTACCGGTAAATCCAAGATGGCCGACGCTTTGGCGGGAGAAAAACTGGCCGGAGCTGGAGCCGCTTAAGCTCGGGGTATCAAAACCGAGGGCCTTATCGCTGTCCGCCAACCGACAAAAAAACAATCGGACCACATCTGGTTGGAATAGTTGGATCGAAGGCTGTCCATGGTAGGCCGATAACAGATGGCTCAGGAGGCGATGCACATCTAAAGCGGTACCGAAAAGACCTGCATGGCCCTGAACACCGCCGACCACATATGCATTTTCATCGTGCACCTGACCGGATTGCAGTTGTCGACGCCAGGGGCATTTTTCGGTTGCGGCAAATACACCGGGTTTGCGATCAGCCTTCAGGTCTATAAAAAATAGATTGTCCAACCCCAGAGGGATGTAAATCGTCTCGGATACGAAGTCATCAAGCCCTTTTGCGCTTATTTTCTCAATCAACCATTCCAGAATCATGAACCCGATATCGCTGTAAACCACCCGGCAACCGACGGGATGAACAAGCGGTTCTTTTATCAACAATTTTCTCAAGGCTGTTTTTCGTTTTTCCAAAGGGAGGTATGCAATTTTTTTATAAAAAGCCCTGTAATCGGCAAGTCCGGAATTGTGATACAAGAGATGTTTGATTTTGATTGATGCCTTCTGGTCTTTTTTAAACGCCGGCAGGACATCGCCCAGGTTTTGCTCCAAGCCGATCTTTTTTTGTTGAACCAGCACCATCATCGCCAGAGCGGTCGCCAGGGGCTTGGTTAAAGATGCAAGATCAAAAATGGTGCCGGTGGTCATGGGGGGTTTGGCAAGCAAGTCCCTGAAGCCATAGGCATCATGGAATAAAAGGTTGCCTTTTTTTGATACGAGCAATACGGCGCCAGGAAACACCTTGTCGGTGACCGCCTGCTGCATTAGGTGCTCGACTTGTGTCATGTCAGGGTGTCCACTATTTTGTCGGTCCATAATATTCAGATGGTGCAATTCTAAGTAAAAATATCAAATAACAAGCACCAAATTCCAAATAAATCCCAATTTCGAAATTCCAATGACCGAAACCCATGGGCTCACCTTTTTTAGTAGATACACCAAAAAGTTAAATGTTTCGAATTTGTTTCTTTGGGTCATTGGATATTATTTGAAATTTGGGATTTGAGGTTTGCTTTTTACCGGTTAAGCCAAAGTGGTCATTTCTTGCTGACATAGCAACCACCCATCACAAACCGCTACGGAGGAAGAACCACTAACCGGTAGTCGCTGCCCGGAGATAGGACACCAAATGCCTGTCTGCGTCAAGGGTCGCTTCCACTCCCATGGGAAGTGTAAGATTAAGATTTCCATGCCCGGCATCCAGACCGGCAATAATCGGTATTTGGCAATCACCAAATATGTCATTTATGATTTTTAAAATATCCTCTAACGGTCCGCAATCTTCAAAGGATCCCAGCACGATTCCGGCCAGTCCCTGAAAACAATCGGCCAACTTCATCTGCATCAACATCCGATCGATTCTGTATGGTGCCTCTGCCCGGTCTTCAAGAAATAAAATCTTGTTTGCAAAACTCGGAGCAAAGGGGGTTCCAACCAGATGGCACAAGGTGTTCAGGTTGCCTCCGCAAAGGATTCCTGACCCGAACCCGGGCTTAACGGTGACCCCTTTGGGCAACTTGACTTCCAGCCTTTGGTCTGATGAGATCGATTGAAATAGAGATTGTTTGGTAATTTCATTAGCGTCGGCCAGGGATGTTACCACCGGCCCGTGAAAGGTCACCAGTCCGCAGCGGTCGAATAAAACAGTTAAAAGGGCCGTAATGTCGCTAAACCCTATAAAGATTTTCGGATTTTGCGCAATGGTGTCGAAATCTAACAGATGAAGAATTCTAAGCGAGCCATAACCTCCCCGAGCGCAAACAATGGCTTCAACGGATTTATCGGCAAAGAGTTGATTAACAATTTCAGCTCGATGTTTATCCGTACCGGCAAGGAACCCCCGTGCGTCGAGCAGCCCTTCGGGTATGTAAACCTTAAATCCCATTTCTTCAAAAATGTGTGCGCCCCGCAAAAATAATTCACGATCAAACCGACCGGCCGGCGCCGCAATTCCGACTTTGCCACCCGGTTTAAGCCTGGCCGGCACTTGGATGGTTTGATTTATCGTCATCGCTCAAATCCCTTCCCTATCTATGGAATTTATCACAAAGATAAAAATTCATTTAATTTCCATAAGCAACGATTTGTTAAACTCACTTAAGTACGTGTTTGGATGACTTAACCCTGTGAATCTCCCATCCTATCTTGACAGGAGTTCATCAACATGTTAGTCACAAATTCTGAGTCGGGGCGTAGCGCAGTCTGGTAGCGCACTTGAATGGGGTTCAAGGGGTCGGAGGTTCAAATCCTCTCGCCCCGACCAACTTAAAGCATTTGAAATTGGGTAAATTTCAAATGCTTTAAATTATTATAAATAATAAAGCGGGTGAGCACAAGTGCTAACCCGCTTTATTTTTGCTATGTGTCGCGGTCGAGGATGAGCGCGATGGTGTATTTGTTGACCAGGGCCAGCCGTTATGTTTTTTGCTCAGGTGGAACTGGAAAAGGAACATCGGACAGATCGGTGAACGATTTTGCGAGCTAGGCTGAGGTTTGGATAACATCCTGCGGATCAGCGTTTTTTATCTGGCCGGTTTCCATGTAATGCTTAATGGCTCCCTGATAATAAACTTCTAAAAAAGCCGCCACAACATCCGGGTCGAACTGGGTACCGACACCTTCATTTATAATTTTGAGAATGACCTCTTCTTCCATGCGTTTGCGGTAGGCACGATCTGACGCCATAGCATCGTATACGTCAGCCACCGACATAATCCGGGCTAAAAAAGGAATCTGCTCCTGTTTTAAACCATCCGGATATCCGGTACCGTCATAGCGCTCGTGATGGCAACGAATAATCTGCCGCTCTTTTTCCCAAAATCCCATCTGCTCCAGTATATTGGCGCCGATAGTCGGATGTTCTTTAATCTTTGCAAATTCCTCATCGGTGAGGCGCCCGGGTTTCAGTAAAATATCATCTCTAATTCCGATTTTGCCGATATCATGTAGGTGGCCGGCAAAATTTAGAATATCCAGTTCTTCACCACTGCACCCCAGTTGTTTGCCGATAATTATTGATAAACCCGTTACGCGACTTGAATGCTCACGGGTATACAGATCTCTTGCTTCAACCGCGTTGACAAAAGCATAGAGGGTTGCAAACAGGTTTTCATAAATATTTTCATACAGCGCCAGATTCTCAATTGAATGGGCGACACTTTTGGCCATAAAGGAGAGGTAAAATAGATCTTTTTCCGTAAAACGGACGTCACCTTCCCTGAGGCTTGCCGTCAAAATCCCAAAAACCTTTTCCCGGATCTGCAACGGCACCACCATGGCAGATCCCAACTCCGGCGGCAGCCCACGGGCACCATTATTATTGGTGACCAGCAGCGGAATTTCATCGGAAACAACCTCCATAATTAAACCGTTAAAAAGTGCCGGGCTGGAGACAGGCTGGCAATTCTCCCCTGCTATTCGATCCTTCGGGACGGTTGTTGCTTTTGCTGAGGCCACTTCAAAAGGCTGGTTGACCGACTCGTTGATCACGTAAAACACCGCATTATCTGCGTGGGTGATCTCAAGGGCCATATCGACAGCGCGCTTAAAAACGTCGGTGGTGGAGACAATCGCGGTAAAACTACCCATAATTGTATTTAAGATGTGCAATTCCTCAACCTTATGTATCAGTTCCTGGTTAAGCTTTTCCAGGCGCTCTTTTCCTTTGACTTCCTGTTTCAACAAAACATTTTCTACAAACAGTGCTCGTTGCCTCAAAACACGCCGCATGCAAAGTTCCATCTGCTTGAGATTGACAGGCTTGATCAGAAAATCAACAACGCCATTTTTAATGGTCTGAATCGTATTTTCCAGGGAGGGATACCCGGTCATGACAATTACCGGCATGGTATTATCCCGCAATCTGATGTTTTCAGCAAGATCGAGGCCATTCATTTCTGGCATATTTATATCGGTGAAACAGCAGTCCACATTTTCATTTTTTAGGATTTCCAGAGCTTCGACACCGTTGCTCGCCGTAAGCGTTTGGTAGCCCTGTCGACTAAAAAATTCACTGGCAACGTTTAAAATACTCTCTTCATCGTCCACAAAGAGAATTGTCTCTGTTTTCATATCATTCATGTTGTTAAATCCGAAAAAACTTTTCAATCTGTGCGGTGGGGTAAACTTGATAGGTTTTATATCGACAAAAAAGGGAAAAACTTTAGCAGCGGGACGTATTAGAGTTGAAATCCTTCCAGCTGCAGGAGGCGATGGATCCTCCCGGAAAACTGTTTGGTAAGATAGTCTTCAAGATGATGGGAACACTTACTTACTCCGACGATATCAATGCCGGTACTAATTCCCATAGAATCCATCAAATGGATGGTGTCCTCGGTAGCTATATTGCCGGCAGCCCCCCGGACGAAAGGGCAGCCGCCCATACCCGCCATAGCCGTATCAAATTGAGTAACACCGCATTGCAGCGCAGCCATTAAATTGGCAAGACCCAACCCGCGGGTGTCGTGCAGGTGAAGAATAATGGGAATTTTTCCACATTCCGGAATCAGGGTCTGTAACAACCGCTTTACGGATACCGGATTTGCCATCCCGGTGGTGTCGGATAGGGCAATCGCATCCACTTGATTGGCTGCATAATAACGGACAAGGCTAAGAATCCGTTCCCGGCGGATCTTCCCCTCATACACACAGCCGAATGCACATTGAATACCGGCGCGCACACCCATGTCTTGTGAACGGGCCAGACGAATCATCTCCTTCATCCGGGTAACGGCCTGATCAAAGCTCATTCCGGTATTTTTCCGGCTGTGGGTATTGCTGGCGGAAATGGAAATTTCCACATGCTTCAATCCTGCCCGCAGCGCCCGCAGAAGACCTTTGGGGTTCAGAACCAGTCCGCTGAAAATAACCCCTGCCGATTCGATTAGCCGGCCTACCACCTCTTCGGCATCCGCCATCTGAGGCACGCGCGAAGGATTTACAAATGAGGTAACCTGGATGTTCTTCAAACCGGCTTCCACCAGGCGGCAGATAATCTCAGATTTCAATTCCGTGGGGATGAATTGTTTCTCAAATTGGAATCCATCACGGGGTCCGACCTCGGTCAATATCACTTTCTTTGGAAGTTCACTATGCATTTAATCCAATTCCCATTTGAGAAATATATTATATTTGGGGTTTCAGGCTGAACCTCGGAGAGTCCGAAATCCCGCACCGGTGGGCCCTCCATAATGCCATCATAAGGCGTCAGAAATTACGCACATAATTCCTGACACCTGACACCCGAAACCTGAAACCTTTATCGATATTTCATGATAGGGCTATTTTGCAAATTCGCAACCTAATTCGAAAAAACCCCTTGACGCGGTCAACAAAGACCCTGTAATTGAAGGCACCTATGAAAGCTCGATCGCCATTGAATATCTGCCTGTTAAGTTATCGCAGCAATCCTCACTGCGGCGGCCAGGGCGTATACCTGAAAAACCTAAGCCGGGCGCTTAAAGATCTCGGACACAGGGTAGAGGTTTTATCAGGCCCACCGGATCCGCAGCTGGATGATGATATCCCAGTGCATCATCTGAAGAGCCTGGATTTGTATGACCCCCGGGACCCTTTTCGGGTGCCGTCCCTTGGCGAACTTTCAAATCCTATCAATCTCATGGAGTGGCTGGGGGTTTCCACCATGGGATTTCCGGAGCCTTTTACTTTCGGGCTAAGGGCCTATCTGTATTTACAACCCAGACTGCGCGCTTTTGATATCGTACACGACAACCAAAGCCTGTCCTATGGCATCTGGGCCCTAAATAAATTGATCCCCACCATTGCCACTATCCATCATCCCATCACCGTGGACAGAAAAATTGCCATCCGGTCGGTTTCTTCACCGTTAAAAAAAATGAAGGAATGGCGATGGTATTCATTTATCGGGATGCAAAAACGGGTGTCCAGATCCCTTACCCGCATCATTACCGTATCAAACTCGGCTCAAAAAGACATCAGCCGGGATTTCCGCATACCGGCACATAAGTTCAGCATAGTCCCCAACGGCATCAATACGAAGCTGTTTTATCCAATTGACCAAATCGAAAGGGAAAAAAACCGAGTTATTGTAACCAACAGTGCCGATTCCCCTTTGAAAGGTCTCTTTTTTCTTTTCCAGGCCGTGGCCGAACTGGATAAAATTCAGGATATCGATATCACCGTCGTAGGGGAGCCCAAAAAAAATGGTGGTATTGTAAAGCTGATTCAAAAACTGGGGATTGGCCACCGCATCAGTTTCACCGGCAGGATTGACGATCGGGAATTTGTTAAACAATATGCCAGAGCAACGGTCGCTGTCGTTCCGTCGGTGTATGAAGGGTTTGGTTTGCCGGTGGGTGAGGCCATGGCCTGCGGTGTTCCGGTTATCAGTACGACAGGTGGTGCGCTGCCCGAGGTTGTCGGTGATGCCGGTGTTCTGGTGCAACCGGCAAATTCTACAGCCCTGGCCGGCGCCATTCGGGAACTTCTCAACAACCCGATACGGGCCCAAAAACTGGGAATGGCCGGCTATCGACGGGTTCAAAAGCATTTTACCTGGCAAAAGGCTGCAGAAAAAACTGTGGCGGCTTACCGGGAGGTCATCGATGGTTACCGTAGAATTTGATCGGCTGACGGTCAAACCCGGCTTCAAGATCCTGGACATCGGATGCGGTTCCGGACGTCATACCTGCGCCGCGTATCAATGCCGGAAGGCAACTACCATTGGGGTCGATCTGAACTTTGACGATTTGAATGAAGCCAGAGGCCGGCTCCAACTTCATGACCGTCTGGGCGAACACGGCGGTGGGATTTGGGCCCTGTCAGCGGCGGATGTCCTCAACCTGCCGTTTAAAGATGACCATTTCAATCTGGTTATTTGCTCCGAAGTCCTGGAACACATTTTATCACACCGGGGGGCCATCCGGGAAATCGTCCGGGTGCTGCAACCGGGCTGCAATCTGGTGGTCAGCGTCCCCAGGTACTGGCCGGAGCGCATCTGCTGGGCGCTTTCGACCGAATACCATACTGCCGCAGGGGGACATGTCCGGATATTCAAACAGACACAATTAGTCACTGAGCTGCAAAACGCCGGCGTCAAACCGTGGGCCCGGCATTATGCCCATAGTCTGCATACCCCTTTTTGGTGGTTGAAATGCCTGGTAGGACCCAACCGCGAAAACAGCCTTCCGGTCAATCTGTATCACCGTTTTTTGACCTGGGATATAATGAAGCAGCCACGAAGTACCCGCCTTGTGGATAATCTGTTGAACCCTATTCTGGGTAAAAGCATCGTCGTTTACTTAAGGAAAGAATAAAATTTATAGGAAGCGTTCAAAGGTTTAGATGTTCAGCGTTCACGGCTCAGATAACCCTGAACGGTGAACCCTGAACCTGTGAACGCCTACAATTTATTGTGGTACAAGCATTACCGGACATGATGCTTTTTCAAGAATAGTCATTCCCACATAATCGACGCGGCCCATGCACGTTTTTTCCGGTTGCTGGTGGCTTCCCAGAATGATGAGGTCATAATTGTTATGCCGGGCTAATTTGCAGATTTCCATCGCCGGATCCGCCGGCTGACACCCGAATGTCGCTTTTTTGGAACCATTCAGGAGAGGTTTCACTTCAGTTTCATACCTGTGCTGCGTTGCCTGATTTAATTCAACTCGTCTGGGATGGCTGCTGTCCAGATCCTGGAGCCGAAAATCCAGGGCATGAAAAATGTGCAGCTCCGCCCCATTTTCGCGGGCGATCTCAATACCTTTTTCCAGGGCTGTTCGACTGGCCGGGGTGAACTTTAATGCAACGAGAATTCGTTTAAACATCGTTCCCCCCTTTCTGTTTGATGGTTGATTATCGGTATACAACTTTCTTGAATTATTTAGCTGCCAATATTGTGCCAAAATAATACAGGAAGCCGATTAAATCCTAATTCCGGTTATAGTATGCTGATATTATTATTATATTTTCTTCCACTGACCAACTTCGAAGACAAACTGATAGAAGGAATATCGATAGTTGATGTAAAGTTGATTTGCGAATTTGATAAGTAAATGTAAACTTAGTTTACGGCTTAATCATTTTCACTGTACTGAATGCGGACCATAACATTCCATCTGTATTTTAATTGGAAAAGATACGTGGAAGGGATAAAAAAAGCCTCATCATCAAAATGGAACAACCAGAGGGATGTTACCAGCCGAGCACTGTATTTTTAGGCATTCTCGGTGGATTTAAGACATAGAGCAATAAGCAATAAGGGACAATATTGTTGATTTAAGGGTAATGGCACGTGGGAGTTGCTTCCAGCCACGATAATCGGTATCGGCCTGACCATGCCATTCGCGGCTAAAAGCCGCTCCCACAACTTGGTAAATTCTCAAGTCGAATTGGGACTTTTCAGTTAACCCTTAAAGGAGGGGCAGATCTTTTAACAAAATCAATTTTCCGAATGCTTCAAAGCATGCAGTAATCAAAAAAATCTGGCCCCCGCTTTTCATGAGAATAGTGTAAAAGCCATACAGGTTCTTCTCGTTGATGTTTGTTTTATTATAGCATTACTCGCCACGCCAACAAACTACACAATCCTAATCTAGCTGTTGAGTGTTCGTTTACCTTATAATGAAGAACTATGGCTCTCAAAAAGTACGATAGCTCATTATGAAACCTGCAACCAAGCTGCCCTGCCTAAATGCATCAGATTTAAGGAGAGCATGGTCTATTATTGACTACGTCCCACCAAAATGCCCAACCCCCAATTTTTATCAAAATACAAGGCCAGCTTGCAGTTACAACATGTGTCGTTGATTGACTGAAGCTTAAAATCTTCTTACCTAGTAATTGTGGGCACTTATCTGTACATGGTTTGATTTCACCGCCTTTAGAATCCGAAATAAATACTCTTCCATCTCGATCAACAAATGTTACAATAGAAATTTTATTATCCTTCAAGAACCTCAAGAATACATCAGGGTTTGCAAAGTCAGTCCTCCCCCAACCAACGCAGGGATCGCCGGGATCGCACTTGGGAGAGTCGGCAGACAGACTCTTTCCAGCGTTAAAAAATAGCATGATGATGCTCAGGAAGGTTACGAAAAATAAGGTTCTTACCATTCTTTTTTTCTTTTGCATGGTCAGTCCTCCTTTCTTAGCTGCTAACATATTGGATGTTTGTCACCCCACCCCTTGGTGGGGCTCCAGAGATCTTCCTAAATGGCCTATCACAAACAGGGGTCCTCTAACTGTTCAATTTTGGCTGCCAATTAAAATGACAGTGTCAACTGGAAAACAACGGTTCGTTCCGGAGAAAATGGGGGGTTCGAAGCATCTTCTCGACTCGTTCGCGGTTCAATTCCCTGGAAATCAAAGTCCCTATCAAAAATATTTCGGACGCCAATACTAAAAATTCCGTAGCGCTCGGGTAGACGGTATCCCACGGCGATGTCCGCTAAAGTAAATGCGTCATCTTTATTTCCTTCGCCGGATAGCTTTACTTTTTGATTAACATAGGTTGTCCGCAGACGCCCAAAGAGTCCCGATGGATGGAAGTATCCCAGCGTTGCCGGCAGCAGGTGTGTATTCATACTAGTCGGTGGTTCCGTGCTTTCAATTCTGGCATTGCGATCGAAATCTTCGTACTGGTACTCCACGCTGAGCGCAAGATTTCGATAGATGGTCCAGTATAGATAAGCCCGCAACAAATCCTCATCCCAGCTCTCTCTAAGCACGTTATCACCTGCTATTGGCACCCGCAGCCGTCTTATAGAGTAATTCAATCCCGCGAAAAAATTTGTGGAAAAGGCATGATCGATGGCAGCGCCGTAACGCGTGGCTCTGGTTCCGTTGATATCGTCAAAGAACTGGTTGAAACCTGCTACCTGGGTGGGTTCAAGAGTCTGATCGGCAAAAAGGGTACGCTTGATTACCTTAAAGAATGCGAAACGTAAAGTGGTGTCCGCGGCCAAATCGAAGGTGATACCCAACTTGGGGTTCAACCGCTGAGTGTCGCCGATAACACCGTCATCAAAGGAGTCGTAACTAGCACCGAATGTCCAGGTCATTTTTGATGGATAGTGAATATGGGAATATAAATACCCATTGCTGTGTTTGGTATCCCAGTTAACTTTGTTCACTGAAGACCCAAATATATTCTCTATTTTAATCTTTAAGGAATTGTCTGCATTGTAATGGCCGCCACCCGCAATTAAGCTGAAAAGAGGTTGACGAAAAATATACTGTCCCTCTGCAATGTAGCCGTCGCTGTTAAGTTTAGGATTTACTGAACTGTCAATTGTAAACCCAAGACCTGTATCAGAAGAAGTAACAAAAGACTGTTTTTCCATCTCATCCTGATAGATCACCGATGCGATGAAGTCCGAATGTGGCATCGGTGCGTAGTGGACGCCTGCGCGGAAGGTATCCGTGCGTATGTTCTTGTCGAAGGATTCATTGAAGTTATCCAGATCGAAATTGTACGAAAGATCGCCGTGCTTAAGATCTCTGTGGCGGTATTCGGCCTGCATGCTGACTTTTGGAGACAGACTCACCTGGGCATAAGCATTGAGTATATCCTGATCCTGGTCGTTATTTTCCCGGAATCCGTCTGTTTGAAAGTGAAACTGACCGAGACTGTATGAATATTTATCCCAAACCGCTGAGTGGACAAGTTCATTCCCCACTGTATTTTTCCCACCACCGACCATACTGGCTTGAAGCGCAAATCGATTCCTCAGAAAAAGCGGGTTAAATTCATTAAAGGACGGCTCGGCCGGGCCGGCCCCTTCCAGTATGAGGAGGTTAGTTTGGGAGAGTTGGGGCTGCACGGGAGTGACGTTAAGAGGCTGCAAGAGTTGGGACTGGAGCAGTTCACTGACCCTCGCAATTTCATGCCGCGGCAATGCGGAATACGAATCAGCCAGCAGTCTGTGAGCCGAATAGTTGGTTGGATCAGTGTTCAGCGAATTCCAGCCTTCCAGCAAACCGATCTGTTGAAATCCAAGGTCATTGTAAATTCGTCCCAGAGCCGCGCTCCGGGCTGCAAGATCCTGGTCTAACAGGAGCCGAGACCGATAGACACCGCGGTTATCATTTAGTTTAATGGCTCTGCGCATATCATGTAAAGCTTCAACCGGACGATTAATAGTTTGTTTTCGAATAGCATCGTAAAACCAGGCGGTCGGATCCAGCGGATCCAGCTTTTTGGCTACGGAATACTGGTCTTCGGCCAGTTTATCGCGCTTTTCCTCATAGTAGGCCTTTCCCAGATAGCTGCGAATAAGGGAGTTGTTGGGATCAAGACTGGCGGCAATTTCAATTTCAGCCCGCCCCTCTTTTAAGTTGCCGCCGCGGATCTTCGCCAGCCCAAGCCCCAGCCGGGGCAGCGGTGCGGCCGAATCCAGTTGAATGGCTTTGTTGAAAGTTTCCTTGGCCGCTTTTATCTTAACCCGATCGATAAGGGTAAATCCCAACACGGTCTGCGTGCGGGCAATACCCGGATTCAAGGCGACGGCTCTGTTGGCTGCCTTGGCAGATTTGGTCAGTTCACCCACCGACAAGTAAAGTTCGGCAAATCTTGACCAGGCCAATGCGTTTTCGGGCCCCAGTTCTACGGCTTTTTTAAGGCTGTTCAAGGCTCCCTGAATATTAAAGTGCGCCTGCTGGGCATAAGAAAGTGCAACCATGGCGGTCGATGATTTAGGGGCCAGTTTAACCGCCCGACTTGCCAGTTCAAGCGCGCGGTCATTTTCATTTTGAACCACAGCAATGATCGACTGTAGCGCAACTGCGTAACTGTTTGAAGGATCTATACTGAGTGCCTTCGTAATATCTGTTTGCGCAGCACCAATCCGTCCTACGGTAAGAAACAACGCGGCCCGATATAAATAAAAGCGTGGATCGCGAATTTTCTCAGGGGCTCTTTCAAGGACTGAAAATGCTCCGGTCATATCGCCTTGCCAGTAATATTTAATGGATTTGCGAGCCATCCCCTGCCAGTCAGTTTCTTCGCCGCCGGCAAAATCGATCAGGCGCCAATCGATGATGGGCGGATAATACAGGGCCCATTGAACCGCATCCCTGGGTTTAACCAAGACCTGCAAAACAGGCGCTTTGCCTGCCTCGGCGACCGCCGTTTGACCGCCAGCCAATATCAGGCTCCCCGCGGCATTTGTAGCGGCCACCCGCCCTTCAAAAATGGAAATAAAGGTTTGATCGTCTTCAACCCGCATATAAAATTCAGTGCCTTCCACAGCCGCATTTACAAAAGGTGTTGCAACCTTTAACCTTCTCGGAAAGCGGCTGAAAAAATGCGCCACACCCCTGATCAAGTCGATGAAAAATGTTTTTTCTTTCTCAATGCCGGTGAAGGTAATGGTTGTATTTTGATCGACACGGATGAGGCTGTCGTTACTCAAGGAAATGGCAGCCCGGCTGTTTTTAAGCACCCGAATAATATCTCCGGGACAATAGGTCTGATTGAGTCGAACCTGGATCCAGCTTGTTTCACCGGCTTTGCGGACTTGAACCGCACCTTGCACGGAGACTATTTTTGCGGCCCACTGCTCACATGGCTGGCCGAGCGCAGGACCGGCAAACATGAAAAGTGCGCATATTCCGACACCTAAAGCAAGGATATACACGAGAGCTTGATTGTGCTTCATTGCAGTTCCTTTCGAGTGCATGAAATCCTGTCAGGCCAAAGTCTCTTTTTCGATCACACTGGCCGCTTTGGCGGCCAGCGGCTGGGTTGAACCCTGAACCTCTAAACCCAGAACCCTGAACCCAGAAGCCTGAACCTTTGAACGGATACGCTATTTTTTATTTAAATTTACGGTGCCGTCCCAGTCAGTTGCCGGCGGATCGGCCCGATGTTTCTCAGACAGCGCGAGAAAAAACCGTGAGGGCCCATCGGTATTGTCCATTTCTAAACCACCATTAAAAAATTCAATAGCCTCCCCCCAGGACTGCCTTTGATAGGCATCAACCCCGCGGGCGAATATGCTGCAAAGTTTTTTTTGCTTCGCGCTAGATGTTTCCACTTTGCAAATCAATTCGTATATTTCCACGGGCTTTGATTTTCCGGCCAAAACGAATTTACCTAGCCGTCTTTTAAAAAATCCGTCGAGTTGATCCAACACCTCGTCAGACACCAAAATCTGGGTGCCTATATATTTATTTAAACCTTCCATCCTTGATGCGGTATTAACAATGTCACCGACCGCGCGATACTCATAATGATCCATGGCACCGACGTTTCCCAGCGAGATGTATCCGGAATGCATCCCGATGCGAATGGGAAGCTGCCAAGCGCCAGAAGACTGATTGAACTGTTCTACCGCCCTCACAATCTCCAACGCCGCACAGCAGGCGCGATTTCTGGCGGCCGCATCAGGACGGGTCGTTGTCCAGAGGGCCGACATGGAATCCCCGATGACATCCGATACAATTCCGGAATTTTTTTTAACAGGTTCAAATATGACCCTATAATATTGATTCATAAAACTGTTGAGTTCGTCTGGATCCATGGCTTCGGACAAGGATGTGTATTTCTGGGCATCTGTCATCAGGCAGGTCCCGTAAACAACCCGGCGGCTGCTCCCGATACCGGACATGTTCTTGGCCAACTGATTGACGACATTATCCGGCAGGTAGTACCCGAAGGCCGTGCGAATATTGCGACGCTCCCTGTTGGCGTGGAAATACTTCCACAATACCGCTGCAAAAAAAGCGAGCGGCGTTTGAAAAAATAAAGGAATAATGAGCGGGTACCAGACTCCGGCATGCTTGAATTGAAAATGAGCAACAGTTATATAAGTCAGGCTTAACCCGACGGCCCAGCCTGCCGCAACAACGGCAGGAGACAGCAGACACAAAATAGTGATCAGCGCGCCCCAAAAGACAACAAGTACTGAATGCGCACCATAGTCAAGCGGCTCAACCGGCATATCCTCCAGGAGGTTGGCAAAGGCACTCGCGGCAATTTCAACGCCGCTGATATCCAATCCATTGGGCTGTGAGAAGGCGGTATAGAATCCGTCCTTTTCCTCCGGACGCAATTGTTCCGAGAGTCCAATAAAAACGACTTTACCTTTTAGATCATGCCGGACGGCAACGCCGGACGAGTCAATCTGTTCTTCTAATATTTGATAATAGGGTATCGTTTGGATGGTACCGGGCGGACCGTAAAAATTCAGATAACGCCCCCGGGGGCCCTGGTACATTCGGATCAGGGAGACGAGGATCTTGTTTTTGCCGGCATCAGCCGGCAGCATCCGTGATTCCCGCAGCTTCTCCAACAGGTTTTGCGACATCAGCGGGTTGTGATCAAAATGATCTTTCAGCAGCCGGATGGCTTCCTTGATACTTTTTTGAGCAAATACTTCCTCCCGGCTGGCCGGCAGGCGTGCTGCCAACTCAGGGCTGAACCCTTGCAGTAATTTGATAAATTCATTGTAAACCGTCATTGCGTATGCCTGAAAAACCACCACCGGCAGGGAGGGCGTATCACCGGCACCTGTCTTAAACGTCCAATAACTGTTTACCTTTACCGGCACTTTGGGCAAAGCAAACGGGGCTGAAGTCAGAGCGGAATTTGCGAAGGAAGCAATCGGTGGTATAATTCTTTCAATCTTGAGGCTTCCGGTAGGATGACCCCTCTGATCGAATACAGGGACTTCATCGGTTTTAAGCCATTCCACTAGGACAACGTTGCCGGCCTTGCGGATCGCTTCGGCCAGGGCATTGTCGTGCCCGGGTAAACCCGGATCGCTGAAAATCAAGTCAAAAACAATAATGGCCGGTCTTTTTTCGATCAACTTGCTGATCAGGCCGGCATGCAGAGAGCGCGGCCATTTCCGGGGGGCGGTTGGAAGTTGAAAATGATCGGCGGAGGATTTGTCAAGGGTAATGACGATCACATCGGGTGGAGCCCTGCGCACCCCCCTCATCTTGAACAATAGGTGCAGGCCTGCATTCTCTTCAAGTTCTTTACCAATAGGGGTTATGCTAATGATCACCCCTAAAATCCCTACCACCAGGCCCGCAGCTGTGATTTTTAACAATCGACGCATTGCCCGAGTCCCAATCTGGACCAACAGGTTAACTTGAGTGTATCGGAATCTCTACAATCAATTTTTAATGCGAAAGAATTATTAACGTTGGAAGATCAGTTTGATACTTAGTTCAGCAGCCAGGATGTTAGGCCGGTTTAAGAATAATTGAAGGTGCGTTTGAGAAAATTCAAATAAAAACCAGGACAATCAAGTGAGATCCAGAACCAAGGTCAGAGGAGCAGGAAGACTGAAACAGCATAGCCATAGAACCGCAGGCAGCATTCGAAGCACACTACCATATGCCCAGACAATATAGGCTATGCAAAATGACTTGTCAATTGAAAATATATTGCAGTTGTTCAGAGGTTCAGAGGCTTGTCCGCCCTCCGAAGGCGGGTAAACCTTTGGCGGATTCAGGGTTCAAAGGTTCTGGGCTCTGGGTTCAGAGGCTCATAATTTGCAGATTTGCCTCCAACCGGATAATTTTATCCATATAAAAAAATCAGACCGAAGCGATTCCATCCTACGTTATTCGCCATTCCTTCTCCAGCCTTTGCAACACCCCCAGGGTTTTAACCATCTTAACCTTCTGAAATAGGCCGGAGTCCAGGGCAAGGGTATAAATATGGTGAGGCGCCTGCCCCCCCTGGGACGGATCGTTGAAAATATCATGGATGAGCAGAAAGCCGCCCGGAAGAATGTGCCCGGCCCAGGCATCGTAATCAGTGCAAGCTGCCTGCATTGAATGACCGCCGTCGATAAAAACCAGGCTCAACGGCGTTGCCCACAGGCGGGCGGCAACCTCGGATCGACTCACAATGGGTACTACTGTATCTTCAAAGCCCCCGCGTTTAATGGTTGCTTTAAATTCCTTAAAGGTATCCACCCCGTCGGTTTGAGGATCGTACAGATCCGGATCAAAGTATTCTTCACCGGGCTGCTGTTCTTCGGATCCCTGATGATGATCAATGGAAAACAAAATGCTGTTAGTTTTGTAACAGGCCGCTGCTAAATAAAGGGTTGATTTACCGCAATAACTTCCAATCTCCAGACAGGGCCCCAGGCGTCCGGCCTCCAGCCCAATCTCATAAAGACATCGGCCTTCTTCCTCGTCGAGAAAGCCCTTGACGCTCGCGAGTAAGTCTTGGTTTATGTTCATATTTGTATTAACTGGTCTCTAGTTGCTGGTCACTGGATTTGGATTTTGGATTATGGATTGGAGATTTCGGATTTTAATAAGGAAAACGTCTTATTTTATATTTTGGCATCGAGACTCATACCTTAAACCTTATGCATTGCTTTTGAGAGTGGCTTTTTGAGTTTTGCTCCACTATGAGCTGTGAGCTATGAGCTATCAGCTGCTTATTTCCTGCGCTCATAACCGGTCACCAGAACTTCCCGGGGTTTGACCCCGTCCGACGGCCCTACGACCCCCTCTTTCTCCATTACCTCAACCATGCGGGCAGCCCGGTTGTACCCCACGCGCAAATGACGTTGAATCATGGAAATAGATGCCTGTCGCGTTTTGGTAACCAGGGCAACCGCGTCGTCATAGCGCTCATCATATTCCTGCTCCTCGTCGGCCGTGGCATCGACGGCTGCGGCTTCGGTAACCCCATCGTCATACTCGGGTTTCGCCTGGGCCCGCAGGAATTTTGTAATCTGAACCAGTTCGCTCTCGGAAATGTATGCGCCGTGAATCCGCTGCAGCTTGGCCGTTCCCGGAGGTAAAAACAGCATATCTCCACTGCCCAGCAGGTTTTCCGCGCCGTTGGTATCTATAATCGTCCGTGAATCGGTTTTAGAGGAAACTTGAAATGTCAACCGGGTCGGAAAATTGGCTTTGATAATGCCGGTTAAAACATCCACCGACGGCCGCTGGGTGGCTAGGATGAGATGAATTCCGGCGGCCCGGGCCATCTGTGCCAGACGGGTCAGCGTGACCTCCACGTCCCGGGAGGCCAGCATCATTAGATCGGCGAGCTCATCGATCACAATCACCAGGTAGGGCAACTTTTGCCATTCGCTATCTTCATCCGGTTTTTCATCACTCGCGATCTTTTTATTATATTGACTGATGTTACGGGTATTCATTTTGGAAAGCAGCTCGTAACGTCTCTCCATCTCTCTTACCGCCCAGAAAAGGGCATTGGTCGCTTTTTTAGCATCGATAACCACCGGGGTAATCAGATGGGGAATTCCATCATAACTGGAAAGCTCAATCCTTTTCGGATCGACCATAATAAGTTTAACATCGTCCGGGGTGGCTTTATAAAGGAGGCTGCATATCATCGCGTTTAATGCCACGCTCTTTCCGGTACCTGTTGCTCCGGCTATCAGCAAATGGGGCATCTTATCAAGGGCCGCAACCACGGGATTTCCAACAATATCCTTACCCAGACAAATCGTCAGTTTCGATTTGGACTTATCAAACACACTGGATGCCACAATTTCCTTGAAGCGTACTTTCTCACGGTTGACATTCGGTACCTCGATGCCGACAACGGCCTTTCCCGGAATCGGCGCCACAATCCGGATACTGGTCGCGCGCAATGCCAGTGAAAGGTCGTCGGAAAGATTAACAATCTTATTTATCTTCACCCCTGCAGCAGGTTCATATTCATAGGTGGTGATTACGGGACCGGGTGATACGGCGACCACCTTTCCGTGAACCCCGAAATCCTCCAGCTTTTTTTCTAGCAGTTGAGACTGCATGCGCAAGTTTTTGTCATCCGAAGAAACCGGTGGTTCATCCGGATCATTAAGAAAGCTGAACGGCGGTATCTGATAGCCCTTTCCGTTGCGCATAAAATCAAAGACTTCCTGTTTGGCGGGAGGAGCTGCCTTAATGGGTTTGGCCGGCTTGGCTTTTATTTTAATCGTTTTGGACCGCCTGGCAATTCTTTCTTTGTCAACCCGAACACGTTTTTGGGCTTTCTCCCTGCGTTCCCTGCGTTTCAAAAAGAAGGTCGTCAGGCGGTCATTGATAAAGTTCATCCACTGCCAGATTCGTTTGCCAAAAGCAATCAGGGAAAATCCGGTAGCCAGAATAAATCCGATGATCCACAGTAGAATTAAAATGATGGCACTGCCTGCAAAATTGGTATACTTAACCAAAAAGGCTTTGAAGGGAATACCAACGATTCCGCCGGCTGAGAATTTATTACCGAATAAGGCAATTTGATTTTGCCGCAGGGACAGAAGCGCGCCGGTGATGACCACCAGGATAATCCCGCCCAACAGGGTGGAGATCAAAGCTTTGCTGGGATGGTTCCCAAAAAAGTGTATGCTTGCCAACAGTAATAAAATCGGAATCCAGAATGCCCCCAACCCGAACAGCCCGACCAGCATGCCGGAAACATGCGCTCCAACGATGCCGAATAGATTGTGAATCTGCCCGGCGGCTCTGGCATTATTAATGGAGGGGTCAGCAGGAGAGTATGATAAAAGGCTGATCAGGCTAAAAATAACTAGAAAAAAAAGTATGATTCCGTAAATTTCTTTGCGCATAAGTTTGTAATAGGTTACTGGTTGCTGGCCCCTGGTTACTCGTCACTCGTCACTGGTCCCTTGTCGCCCAATGCATAGCGCATGGCGCATAGGGCATAGGGTTCTGTGCGCTCTGCGCGTTGCGTTATGCGCTTTTCGCCTTGCCTAACGCGCCGCGCCACAGTCGTTACAGCGAAAACGCGAACTCTGTTTTCTGATTTTCACGCTATGCTCTGTACCCTATGCGCTATGCCGATTCTTCGCAACTTTAGTCCATCTCTTGCCAATCCGAAATCCGAAATCACAAATCCAAAATCGAAGAACCCGTTACACTTCCATAATAAACGGAAGTATAACCGGACGACGTCCGATGGTAAAGAAAAAATATTGCCGTAAGGCAGTTTGGATTTTGGATCGGATTCTGTCTACCCGACTGGGAGCATCAAAGGCAATTTCCTCTACGATCTCTAAGATAACGCATTGGGCATCTTCAAGCAGATGGCCGGTTTCAGTTTCGAAGACAAAACCGCGGGAAAGAATTTCCGGTCCATACATGATGATACCGGTTTCCTCATCAAAGGCCATCGTCACGGCAACCATTCCCTCCTCTGAGAGGACCCGCCTTTCTTTGAGCACACTGCGCCCTACGTCACCCACGCCTTTGCCGTCGATAAGCACCCGGCCTGTTGTGACCTTCCCGTTTAGCCTACCACCGCTTTCATCAAATTCAATTTTCTGACCGTTTTCTGCCAGCAGGATTTTGTTCTCGGCAACCCCCACTTCTTTGGCCAGCCTCGCATGTAATATCAAATGGCGGTATTCGCCGTGGACGGGAATAAAATATTCAGGCTTGGTCAGATTGATCATCAGCTTTAACTCTTCTCTGAAGGCATGGCCCGACACATGAATATCGGAAATTTTTTCATAAATAACGTCGGCGCCATTTCTATAGAGATTATTGATGATCTTGCCGATAGCCTTTTCATTGCCTGGAATGAATTTAGAAGACAGAATGACCGTATCACCGGCTTTTATTTTAATTTGCTTGTGAATACCTGATGCCATCCGTGCCAGTGCCGACATGGGCTCACCCTGACTTCCGGTGGTTATCATGATGATATCATCATCAGGAAAATCAGGCACCTGCTTGATATCGATTTCCATGTCTTCGGGAAGCGTCAGATGTCCGAGGGCCTTGGCAATATTTACGCTGACCTCTATACTTCGGCCACTAATCACAATTTTCCTTCCCCTGGCCCTGGCGATATCGACAATAAGCTGAATTCGGGCGATATTGGAGGCAAAAAGGGCCACAATGATCCGACCGTGGCTATCGGCAATAATTTTGCCCAGAGTCTCACCGATCTCTTTATCGGAAATGGTATACCCTTCTTTTTCAACATTGGTGGAATCGGACAGCAGGGCCAGCACCCCTTTTTCACCGCATCCGGCAAACTTATTTAAATCGGTTGTCATACCCCCGACGGCACCATAGCCAATTTTATAATCGCCGGTATGCACCAGGGTTCCGCAAGGTGTATGGATCACCAGCCCTACGCCGTCGACGACACTGTGCCCCACCCGGATAAACTCAATATTAAAGGGACCCAAACGCAATTTTTCATCAAGGCTGATTTCGTGCAGATCGGACGATGATATCAGGTCAAGCTCCTCGAGTTTGTGGCGCACCAGTCCCAGGGTAAAGGGTGTCCCGAAAACCGGCACCTTGATTTCTTTAATCAGGTATGGCAGAGCTCCGATATGGTCTTCATGGGCATGGGTTAATACAACGGCGGCTAATTTTGATTGATTCTGGCGGAGGTAATCCATGTTCGGTATAACAAAATCTACCCCGAGCATATAATCTTCGGGAAACATCAGGCCGCTGTCGACCACAAAGATGGTATTCCCGTATTCGAACACCATCATATTCAGGCCGATTTCTCCCAATCCGCCAAGTGGAATTATTTTAAGCACAGACATAATTTGTTGGCAACTCGATTTTTTAATTTTTTTTAAATATGGCCAATTATAAAAGCCAAATATTTGAAATAATCTCTTAGTTAATTAGGTGATTAGTTGAATAGTTGATTAGTTAAGAGGATTTCAGTCTATTTGACTTACCGACACCTCAGCAATCAAGTTAATCAACTCATTCAACTTAAATATCCCAACCCGCAACTCGCAGTACGAGAGGGACTCGTACTCGTCCTTGTACTCGTTCTCGGCTTTTCAGCTTATTCGATTACGAGGACGAGCACGACGAGGAGGACGATTGCCCGACCCCGTAACACGTAACCCTATCCAGCTCCATCAAACTTCTGGCAAATAACACGTCTGACTTTGTCCATAAGGTCCCCTTTTGTTTCCCTGGAGTAGCCGATGGTGTCGATGGGTTTGGTGATTTCCATTTCAACATCACCGCGATTAATTCGCAAACTGCTTTTGGCCATAATGGGCCAGGTCCCCCGAACAATAACCGGCACAATCGGAACTCCGGAATCAACGGCCATGACAAAACCACCTTTCTTAAAGGGTCTGATGCTGCCGTCTCTACTGCGGGTGCCTTCCGGAAATATCATGACTGAAACGCCGTTTATCATTTTTTGAGCTGCTTCACTAATACTCTCAAAGGCAGATTCTTGATTGAAGCGATCTATTTTGATATAGCCGGCGCCAAGCATGGCCCGCCCGAACACCGGAATCTTGAAAAGCTCGGCTTTTGCAAGCCATCTGAATTGAACGGGGAGATATCCCAAAAGAACCGGAATGTCAAAGTTACTCTGATGATTGGCCATGTAAATATAGGATTGATCCAGTTTAATATTAGATAATCCATTAACGCTGACATGAACGCGGCTGACCCTTAAAATAGATCGGGCCCAGATCCTGGCAATGATGTGAACAGAATCACCCTTGCGGGTAAAAAAGGATGCAATAATGGCCGTAACGCTGAAAAAAGCGGTTGTCAGCACCACCCACAGAATAATAAAAGCCGTCCGGATCATAATCAGCTCGCGAGCTCCAGGCAGTTAAACATGTTATCAATTAATTCGATCAACCAGTTACGTTGATTTTCCGTGGCGTATTGAATGCAGTCGCAATGCATACGGTTTTTGGTGCGCACTAGCAGTTCGCAGGCCAAACGGTCCGGATTAAGGTCGAGGGCCAGGTAATGCGGACGGCATTCTTTATGCTGAAGCTGGATATCGGCCAACGAATCGGTTGCAACTGGTATCCAGTAAATCCCGTCCATTTCAGCTGGCCCAAATTGTTCATCCAGATATTTCTTGAGGGCCTGATAATCTTCCGGGCGCAGCTCGTCGATAACGTATTGTTTCATAATATCATCGTTTTCTATATTGTTTACGATCATTTAGGGTAGAATTATCACAGATCTTTGCAACTCGCAAGCCGCTTAATAGCTTCGATCCGCCCCCTATATCTAATATTATCTTAATCATTATTTTGGCGATGCTGCCGTCAGCACAGGTGACGATGGCAGAATCGGCAAACCTTTCAAGACATAATACATCCATGGGTATTAATAACGAGAAATTGCGACCGATGGGACTACCGCTAAAATCCAATTAGTATGAGGGGCTGGTTCAAAAAAATACAGCAGGTGGTGAATCTGGGAAAACAATCCCCCTGCCCCGGTTTTAGTTTCCAGGATCAGGGGGAAAATAGCAGGGCATGATTAGGTCTCTTCAACAACGATTGCGCCTTCTTCACAGACTTCGACGCAGCTTTCGCATCCAAGGCATTCCTCGGCATTGACGGGGTCGGATTTGCCGTCCTTCATTTCGAATACTTCAACCGGACAGACATCCACGCACTCTTCGCAACCAACACATTTTTCTTGATCGACGATAGGATTAAAAGCCATTCGGAAAATCTCCTTTCAATGAATTATTTTAAAATGGTGGCGATACCATCCACTGGATCACGCAACAGGTTACCCTATGCACCAGGAAAAAGTCCTTATACCAATTAAAATAGCGAGTCAAGCCTTCTTGCAATTTTTTCCCTCAAATTGAAAATTATAACGCTTTCCAAAATTAGTGCCAGAATGCTGAATAGCGCTATAACGGGCACGGTCTTCGGCGAACCCAGCCAGCAAAAAGACCGCCCGGCGCTATTGTCCGACCAGACCGAGGAGGGTGTTTCTACCTCCCGCGGTCAAACGTACTAATTCGGATTCTAGACCCTTAATTCCCGCACCACGACAGAAAAATTGAGAGGAATGTTGATCCGGCACCAAATAGATTTTCAGTGATACCGTATTATCAGCAGCCGGGATATCGATGTTTGAGGCCTTTTCCCCGGATACCCCGGGCCATTTATTTTCGACAATATCGGAAAGGTAAGACATCAATTGTTCCTGCCACGGGGCAAGCCCCGCAATCGTTGCGGTCGCTCGCGGAATCGCTTCAAAATCTAAAATTTTTTCGGCCGTGGAGGAACTGTCGAGCAACTGCTTCAGCACTGTGGTGCTGTGGGTTACAAATAAACCCGTTGGTTGTCTATCTCCTAATAAAAGCCGGGTCCAGGCCTCCAGCCGACCCGAAATCAAATAGTCGGTATTTACATCCGGTATGTGGGCGGGTTCTTTTTTTAATTCAGCCGCCAAGGCATCTTCTTCCTTTTTAAGATCCTGGATCAAATCCTGCTCTTTTTTGTGGGATTCCTTCAGAAAATGATCGAGTTCCTGGCTTTGCTGATCGAATTCCTGGGCAAAATAAAGAAAAATTCTGGACGAAAGAACCGGATCTGAAGATTTATCGGTTGGGGTACCGTTGATCTGTTTTTTTACACCCGCCACAATTTGTGAGGACAGGGATGCGTCCAGAAGCGGTGCCGAGGCCTTCAGTGTTTTTAGAGAAGCGCGTTTAATGCCGGAGCTTCCGGCATGCAAATTAGCCCAATTCAGATAATTTCCGGCCGCAGATTTCAGCCCCCTGCTATCACCTCGCACAGGAATCCGGATGTCGATAACTCCTTTATCAACCCAGGACTGCATAGATAGCGGCAGTTTATCAGATAGCGGCTGGTATACCGTAAATTGACCGAAACAGGCCGCCACAGCCTCTGCCACCGAGTTGGAGACGTAGGTATAGGGGAAATAGATGGGTTTCATTGTTTTAAAAACTTGTAGATTATGTCCCTAAAGCTTATGCCTGTTTAAATTAGTAAATAGATTAAACGTCGAACATCGAACGTCCAACATCGAACGTCCAATATGGATTAAGCTGCGCTTGATCTAATTTTAGACAAGCGACTGAAGAATCATCCAGAGGCAAACAAGTTTCTGGGGGTAGATACGTTTTGCTCAGCATTTAAAATCGATAGCATACATTATTCGATGTTGGACGTTCAATGTTGATGTTCGATGTTCATTTTTTATTTAACCATTCGTATGAAACTCCGCAAGTCTGAGATTTAATTTTCATTCAATCTTATTATCCTGAACCACCACCCCCCGTGCCTCCAATTGGTCACGAATACTGTCTGCAAGGGTCCAGTCGTGATCCAGCCTGGCCTGATTTCTGGTTTCAATAAGTTTATGGGCTTCGCTGTCATGAACCGGCCGGTCGCATTCGAGAAAGCCGAGAACTTTGTCAATATGGCGAAATGTATCCAGAATTTTGGATGTGTCTGCCGCTGCTATTTTTCTTTCCAGGGCCAGGATATTTATTTTTTTTATATTTTTAAACAATGAGGCCATGGCCGCCGATATATTGATATCATCATCCATGGCGGTTATAAAACCATGCTTGATATCATAGAGCAACTGATCCAATTCAGCGTATGACCGACCCTCTTTTATGTTTTTCAAGCCGGTAAAAAATTGATCAATTCGTTTTAAAGAAAGCCGGGCGTTATGGAGCCGATCTTCGGAAAAGGTAATCGGCTTGCGGTAATGGGTTGAAAACAACCAGTATCGAATCAGCCTGCCTGAGTAACCCATGCCGGCAAGGTCCTCCAGGGTAAAAGCGGAATCATTTTCATCCACTTTTTTCCCGCCGATCAAAATACGGTCGCAATGAATCCAAAACCGTGCCAGCGGCCTTCCGGTAATTGCGGCTGCTATGGCATTTACATTTTCATGATGGGGAAACAGCAGCTCCCGGCTGCTGGCATATATGTCATAATTATCGCCCAGGTATTTCATCGACATGGCGGCACACTGGATGTGCCATGAAGGACGGACATGACCCCAGTCGGTCTGGGTGAATATCCCTCTTTTTAATTCGGACAGCCTGGACCGCTTAAAAAGGGTGAAATCCCTGGGATTTTCTTTCTCATATTCATCAAGATCAACGGTGGCGCCAAGCTTTATCTTGTTTATATCAATACCGGATAATTTGCCATAGCCTGAAAATCGGGAAATATTAAAATACAGGGAGCGGAGCTTTTCATAGGCCAGGCCTTTGTTTACGAGCCTTTGTGAAAGCGCCACCATATCTTCAACATGTTCGCTGGCTTTAGGATATTTTTCAGCAGGTTGGACGTCGAGCAGCGCTAGGTCCTCGAAAAACTGCTCCATATGGCCCCGGGCAAATTGATCCAGGTCCATGCCGGCCTGTTCGGATCCCTGGATAGTTTTGTCATCCAGATCGGCGATATTCACGATGTGATGGACATCAAATCCTCGATATCGCAAATAGCGACACAGTTGATCGGCAAATACATAACGTCGCATTTCACCGATATGCATCCTGGCATGCGCAGTCGGTCCGTAAGAGTATACCGATACATTCCCTGGCCGGATAGGCTTGAATGTCTCTTTGCGTTTGGTCAGGGTATTGAACAGCTTCAGTCCGATATCATCAGAAACGGCAAAAAGCGAGGTGCTCAGATATCGTTCACCACCATCGGGCAGGATCACGACCAGGGTGCCTTCGGTGAGACGTTGCGCCTCTTCCAAGGCCACGGCCATGGCAGCGCCACTGCTCATACCCACCAGCAATCCTTCTGTTTTTGCCAGGCTTCTGGCCATTGCATAAGCGATTTCATCGTCAATATTTACTTTTTTGTCCAGACGCTTTTTTTCAAAAATCTCGGGACAGTAGGCCTCCTTCATATTTTTTAGCCCCTGGATCCTGTGGCCGAGATAGGGTTCAACCCCGACGATTTGAATGGCGGGGTTGAGTTGCTTTAATTTCCTGGAAGCCCCCATCAGGGTACCGCTAGTACCCAGACAGGCAACCAGGGTCGTAACAGCACCATCGGTTTGCTGCCAGATTTCCTGAGCTGTTCCGTGGTAATGAGATTTCCAGTTGGCTTCGTTGTTGAACTGGTCGGCGATGAAATAACGCTCAGGGTCTTCGCGGGCCAGGCGATAAACCTCTTCGATGGCCCCATCGGTTCCCAGATGCCCGGGGGTTAGGAGAATTTCTGCGCCGCGGGCTTTTAAAATTTTCTGGCGCTCGACACTGACAGCTTCAGACATTGTCAGCATCAGCCGGTAGCCCTTAACCCCGCACACCAGCGCCAGACCGATTCCGGTGTTGCCACTGGTGGCTTCAATCACCGTTTTGTCCCGGGTCAATTCACCGGATTTTTCAGCGGCCTCAATCATATAGAGGGCCGGCCGGTCCTTGGTG
>Ga0265303_10000296_pt1 | contig 27323 bp, 27 predicted proteins | sample Helome_2_FD_192494 | JGI IMG/M metagenome (GOLD analysis project Ga0265303, IMG submission 192494) | Marine sediment microbial communities from subtidal zone of North Sea - Hel_20160317 (Illumina Assembly) | ecosystem: Environmental > Aquatic > Marine > Subtidal zone > Sediment ... | reverse complement strand
CAGGCGCAGCTGCGCCGGCCCATCCTGGAGGCCATAGCGCGCCCGGCCGAAAAACGTCTCAACTGGAGTGAGTACCGTGAAATATTCCTGACCCGGTCGCGCATCATGGGTGGGGTCAGCTACTGGCGTCAGCATGCTGAAACCCTGGCGCGCGCGGAAAAGGAATACGGCGTGCCGCCGCAGATTGTCGTCGCAATTCTGGGGGTCGAGACCCGTTATGGTGCGCATACCGGCGGATACCGCGTACTCGACGCCCTTCACACGCTCGGCTTCCACTACCCGCGTCGGGGCAAATTCTTCCGCGAACAGCTCAGCCATTTCCTGCGCTTCGCGCGCGAGGAAAAGATCGCAGCCACCATGCCAACGGGTTCGTATGCCGGCGCCATGGGGGTGCCGCAGTTCATGCCCGACAGCTTCCGCGTCTACGCGGTCGATTTCGACGGCGACGGTCGCCGCGATATCTGGCACAACCCGGTCGACGTGATCGGCAGCGTCGCCAATTACTTCGCCAAAAAGGGTAAATGGCAGCCGGGCGGGCCGGTGACCTGGCCGGTCAGGGGTGTAACCGCCGCACACGAGCCCCTGATCGCTGCCGGCGCCAAGCCGAGCCTGGATCCGGAAACATTGACCGCCGCCGGAATCAGGCTTGATCCGATTCCACCGGCCGGCAGCAAGGTCAGCCTGATGGATTTCGAGACCCGCGATGGCATGGAGTACTGGCTCGGCATGGATAATTTCTACGCCATCATGCGCTATAACCCGAGGACAAAATACGCCATGGCGGTGTACCAGCTGAGCGAGGCGATCCGCGAGAACTACCTGCAGTTGGCGTCGGCGCCGGATGCAGGTTAAATTTCCCTCATGGGATTCCGAATCGTACGCAGATATGTTCCGGCCCTGGTGGTGTTCGCACTGATCGCGGCCGCTATGAACGGCTGTGGAAAGCCGGGGCGGGGCTATCCCTATCCGGTGGACGGCCCCGGCAAACACCGGGATGTGAGTCAGGTGCCAAACGCGGTGCCGAGGGTCGAGGCGCGCAGCCGCGGAGGCAACCCCAATACCTATGTCGTATTGGGTAAACGCTATTACACCCTGCAGGACAGCAAGAACTTCGTCGAGCGCGGCATTGCGTCCTGGTATGGCCGCAAGTTCCATGGCCGCAAGACATCGAACGGTGAGGTCTACGACATGTACGCCATGTCGGCGGCACATACGAAGCTGCCGATACCCACCTACGCCAAGGTTAAAAACCTCGAGAACGGCCGCAGTGTGATCGTGCGCGTCAATGACCGCGGGCCTTTTCACGAGAACCGGGTCATAGACCTCTCGTATGCCGCCGCCTCGCGCATCGGGATGCTCGGCAAAGGGACCGCGCTGGTGGAGGTGCGGGCAATCGACCCCTCGGCACCCAAACCGAAGCCCGCCAGCCGTGTCGCCTTTAAACCGCCGAGCAGCGCAAAATCCGGCTCCGTGCCCCCGCAGATCTTTCTCCAGGCAGGCGCATTCAGCAACAGCGAAAATGCCGAACGTCTGCGCAATCGCCTGCAGCAGGGGCTTGCGCGCAGCGTCCGTGTAACCCCGGTGACCACGGCCACCGGCGCCGTACACCGGGTTCAGGTCGGCCCCCTGGCGTCGGTCGAGATCGCGGATAACGTCACCGCACAGATGCACCAGTTCGGCATCAGGCAACCACTGGTGGTGATCGATTAGCCGCTATTCGGCTGTGGATGGGCGTAAGGACAGAATCGACCGCGAAGGGCGCAAAGTTTGCGAAGGTTAGCGAGACACACCCGGAGATAACCGGGGGCATGAGGGCGCAGAATGCTGACTGCAATTCCGTGGCACCCGACGGCACCCGCCTTTGAGTCCTTGGCGCCCTTCGCGGTTTCCCCGAACTCCTTGGTGTTCAGGGATATCACCCTGACCCGGGGGCGTCCCAGGCGTTAGAATACCCCTCGATGACCCGCTCGCGCCCCCGAAGCGTGAGCCATTCGACATCCATCATGCAGCAAACCGAACCGGGGCCACGTATTCTTGTCTACCCGATTCGATACACGACCATCAGGAAAGTAGCATCGTGCACAAGAAAGTTTTGGTCCTTCTATTCAGCCTCGTTCTGTTGCCAGTCTGCCTTCTGGCGGCCACACCCGCCCCGGCTCCGCCTGCGATCGCGGCCACTGGCTACCTGCTGATCGATGTAGACAGCGACAGCATCCTGGCGGCCAAGGATTCCGAGCAGCGTCTCGAACCGGCCAGCCTCACCAAGATCATGACGACCTATGTAGTGTTTCGCGAGCTGCGCGGCGGTTCGATCAAGGAATCGGACGAGGTCCTGGTGAGCGAGAAGGCCTGGAAGACGCCCGGTTCGCGTATGTTTATCGAGGTCAACAAGCGGGTATCGGTGTCGGACCTGCTCAAGGGCATGATCATCCAGTCCGGCAACGATGCCAGCGTGGCGCTGGCCGAGCACGTGGCCGGCAGCGAGGAGGCATTCGCCAACCTGATGAACGACCACGCCCACCGACTGGGCATGCTCGATACGCACTTCGTCAACTCCACCGGTCTGCCAGATGCTGAGCACTACACCACACCGCGAGACATCGCCATGGTCACCGAGGCGACGATTCGCGAATTCCCCGAGCTTTACAAGCTCTACGCCGTAAAAGAATTCACATTCAACGATATCCGCCAGCACAACCGCAATAATCTGCTTTGGCGTGACAAGTCGGTAGATGGGGTCAAAACCGGCCATACCGAGGGTGCCGGCTACTGTCTGGTTGCATCGGCTAAGCGCGAGGGCATGCGCCTGATTTCGGTGGTCATGGGCACCGAGAGCGAGAAGGTCCGGCTGACTGAGAGCCAGGCAATGCTCAACTACGGTTTCCGCTTCTACGAGACTCATCGACTTTATGGCGGAGGCGACCGCCTGACCCGCACCCGGGTGTGGATGGGCGAAGAGGAAGAGCTTTCGCTCGGGCTTGCCAGGGACCTGTATGTCACCATCCCGCGTCGGCAATACGACAAGCTGAACGCGCGCACCGAGGTCCAGCCGAACCTGCAGGCCCCGATCGGCAAAGGGCAGAAAGTGGGCGAGGTCGTGATCGAGCTGGACGGCGAAGTGATCACCCGCCAGCCACTGGTTGCCCTCGAGGAAGTGCCGGAGGGTGGCATCTGGCGCACGGTGGTAGACACCGTATTGATGATGCTGGAGTGATCGCATGAGCGATGACGACTCGCTGCTCGCCTATCTCAATGGCGAATACCTGCCGCGAGGCCAGGCCCGGCTGCCGATTACCGATCGCGGACTGCTGTTCGGCGACAGCGTCTACGAAGTGGTGCCGGCATATGGCGGCCGCCCTTTCCGCGTCGAACACCACCTGCACCGCCTCGACCGCAGCCTCACCTCGATCCGAATGGTCAACCCGCTCAGCCACGATGATTGGCGCGCCGTCTTCGAACGTCTGGCCGCGCAGCTGCCTGGTCAGGACCAGTCGATATACCTGCAGGTGACCCGCGGCGCCTACCCGGTACGCAACCATGTGATTCCGGCAGAGATCGATCCGAATGTCCTTGCCTTTACGAGTCTGAACCCGCCGCGCGACATCGAAAAGGCTCAACGCGGGATAAGCGCGATCACCCTCGATGACATCCGCTGGCACCGCTGCGACATCAAGGCAACCACCCTGCTGGCGAATGTACTGGCTCGCGCGCAGGCGACCGAGGAAGGGGCGGATGAAGCCATCCTGATCCGTGACGGCCTGGCGATGGAGGGTACGGCGAGCAACCTGTTCGTGGTCAGTAACGGCCTGTTGATCACACCACCCGACAGCGACGAACTGCTGCCTGGGATCACCCGCGACCTGGTGCTGGAGCTTGCCCAGGAGACCCGCATTCCATACGCGCAGGCCGCTATCGAGGCCGTTGATCTGGAAACCGCCGATGAGATCTGGCTGACCAGCTCGACCCGCGAGGTGGCAGCGGTGGTCAAACTCAATGGCCGCCCGGTAGGCAGCGGCAGACCGGGCGAGCTCTGGCACCGGATGGACGCCCTTTTTCAGGCCTGCAAGGAGCGTCTGCGCCTGGGCGTAGAGTGCCATGACCACTGAAGAACCCCAGGGCTTCGAGTTCCCCTGTGAATACCAGATCAAGGCGATGGGACTCGACGACGAAGGCTTTCACGAGGTGGTCCTTCAGATCATCCGTCGCCATTGCAACGACGTGCGCGAAGACAGCGTGCGCACCCGCGCCAGCCGGGCGGGAAAGTACGTCTCGGTCAGCGTGTTCATCGAGGCCAGCAGCCGCGAACAGCTTGACGCGATTTACGATGACCTGACCGCACATGACAAGGTCCTGATGCGCCTGTAAGGGTGTGCGGAAGAAATCGGCATCCCCCATGTCCAGTCGAACCCTGATCATCCGCCGGCTCGGGCAGCGCGAGTACCTGCCCACCTGGCGAGCGATGCGCGAATTCACCGACCGGCGCGACGAAGAGACGCCATCCGAACTGTGGGTGGTCGAGCACCCGCCGGTGTTCACCCAGGGTCAGGCCGGCAAGGCCGAACACCTGCTGGGCACCGGCGATATCCCTGTGGTGCAGACCGACCGCGGCGGCCAGGTCACCTACCATGGCCCGGGCCAGCTGGTGATCTACCTGCTGATATCGTTGCGCGAGGCCAAGTTGGGGATCCGGCGCCTGGTGACCACGATGGAGAATGCAATCATCGGGCTGCTCGAACAACACGGTATCGACGGTCAGGCTCGAGCGGATGAACCAGGGGTCTATGTAGACAACCGGAAAATCGCCTCACTTGGACTGCGCGTTCGTCGCGGTTGCACCTATCACGGTCTGGCGCTCAACGTGAGCAATGACCTCGAACCATTCCAACGCATCAATCCCTGCGGCCATGCCGGACTCGAGGTCACCAGCACCCGGCTGCTCGGGATCGACGAAGACCAGGCTGCCCTGGCAGCCGAGCTCGTGCAGCTGCTGTGCGAGGGACTCGGCTACCGGTCCATAGCAGGATAGGCCGTCAGCCGGTAAACCCGGCACCGACGGATCCGGCGGCGATAATCAACACTCGCCGAAACCCCATTGAGGTGCATCGGCAGGGTCGTCGGCCTGCACCCAGATCTGCAGAAAACGGTGGGCGAAGTCGGCCGAAGTCAGCTGCACGACCGGTGCATTGTCCCGCAGCAGCGATCCGGCTCCGTCCGATCCCACGCAGTAGAGGTACTGGTCACCCGGACCGACAGACCGGTAGGCCCTGCCGACCCGTTCCAGCTCCGCGCGGTATCGGCTGACGAACTCGCCGCCGTGGCGCTCCTCGAACACCTCCTGCGTAGCCTCGCCCAGGGTCGCCGCCTCGATGTCGCGCAGGTAGGAGAGCCGCACACAGCTTGCCGGCCCCGCCGGGCCACGGAAATAATCGACGTCGTACAGCTCGACGAATCCGAGGTAACAGGCGCGCGCCTGCGCGCGCAGCTCAAGCCGCTGGCCGTCGATCTCGATCGTCTCATTGGCCAACAGCGGACCCGCCAACACAAGCCCCAGCACCATGGCAGCGATTGTCTTTTTCATACCGACTTCGATCCCTTCGAAAAGAACAGCGTCACCTCACCGACTGTGAATCCGAACTTGCTCACCGTGGCGCGGTTGATCAGCACGCCATCCGGCTGGAGGTACATCCAGTCGTCGAATTTAACCTCGACGGTGCTGTCGCGAAACGGCAGCCTGAGGGTGTATCGCCAGTTCAGCGCCTGACCATACGCAAGTCCGCTCGCTATACCGACCACGTCATCCGCACGCCCCTCGAAACGATGCTCGTCCAGCCTTCTGATACGCCATACCCGCTGTTGAGTCTCCCCGTCTGCGTAAACGAAATCCTCGGTCAGCGTCAGTGAATCACCCTCGACCTCGCCGCGGATGTCGACCGTGAACTGGCGCTTCAGCTCACCCGAGCGTGATTCGAAGATGCCCCAGGCACGCGTGTCTCCGGCAAAGTAATCGAACAGGTCGAGGCGCGGCGTCGTGCCTTCAAAATCTTTCGCCTGCATTCCGCTACAACCGGCGAGTAGCGCCAACGGCAGGGTCAACAGCAACAGACGGATCATGTGCATCCGGAACCTCCTCTGGGTGATTAGGGTCGTCGACGGGGGTCGACATGAGTACGGAACGCTGCAATACCAGAACGGCCAGCAGCTTGATGACCGCCGGCAGACCGGCATAAAGCCAAGGCACCACGACGGCCTGCGGTCGACCGGCCTCGGGCACCGATAGCCACGCCAGCAACGGCAGCGCCAGACCGGCCGAAAGGGCCAGCGCGAGCTTGCTTGCCATACCCCACAGACCGAACAGGGCACCGCCGCGCGGCCGCGACAGGCGTTCTGATTCATCGACCACCACGCGCGCCTGAAGCGCCGCCGGCAGCGCGATGTCGGCACCGAGGGTTGCTCCGGTGACCAGACACACCAGGGCGAAGATCGCGCTGTCTCCCTGCCCGAGCAGGGCCGCCGGCAGGAACCCGACCGCTGCCAGGAGCATCGCCGCGCGCCAGGCGCGGGCCTCGCCGATCCGGCGCGCCACCACTACCCAAATCGGCAGAGCGAGGAGGCCGACCACGAAGTACAGCAGCAACAGCAGCCCGGCTGAGCGCTCGTCCAGGGCCAGCGCCTCGCGTGTGTAGATCAGAAAAAGGGTCGCCGCGGTTCCGCCGGCGAGTGCGTTCAGCAGATGAATCGACAACACCTGGCGTGCCGCCAGGCTGGTATCTGTCCACATGGCAAGCAGGCTTGCCCTGGCCCCCGCATGCCTGGCGACGGCACCGGGGCGTATCAGCCAACTTGCGGCCAGGGCCGGCGGCACCAGCCACACCAGGGCCGAGGCGCTGAAGGCCAGATTGTCTGTCGCGTGCAGCAACACGGGCAGCAGCAGTGCCAGCAGGGTCCCGCTGATCATGCCGGCCTCGCGCCAGGCCGCGACCCGGGTCTGACCGCTGTCGGCGCCCAACTCGGCGCCCAGCGCGTAATAGGGAATCGCCAGAAGCGTCCAGCCGAGGTAGGTGATCGTCAGCATCGTGAACAGATACAAGGCGTCAACGTCTTCCACCGGTCTGAAGAGCCACCAGGCGCCGCCAAGCATCATCACAGCGCCGACCGTCATCAGCCACTGCGGCGAGATCCGGTCACGCGAGCGGTCGGCCAGCAGGCCAACCAGAGGATCTGTCACGAGATCGATCAGGCGCGCCAGCAGCAACACCACGCCAACCGCGGCCAGTCCGATACCGGGAAATGCCGCGTAGTGCGCGGGCAGATAGACGTACAGTGGCAGGCCGAGGAATGCCAACGGCAAAGCCGGCATGGCATAAAGCAGCAGCGATGGCCTCGTGTCCGTCACGGGCCCTCAGCCTTTTTCCATCACGCAGTGCACCACGTCTATCTGGCGGGCGCGGAATCCGGCCTCGCAGAAGGCGAGGTAGTAACGCCACATGCGCCGGAAGCGCCGGTCGTAGCCATGCGCTTCCAGCCAGGTCGTGCAGCGGTTGAAACGCTGATGCCAGACCTGCAGCGTGTCGGCGTAATCGATGCCGAAACACTCCATGCCGCGCCATCGCAGACCCGCGTCCACGGTTAAACGTTTCAGATGCGCCTGGGTGGGCAGCATGCCGCCGGGGAAGATGTAACTCTGGATGAACCCGCCTGGATTTTCCGCATAGTGGTCGAATTGGGTCTCGTCGATGGTAATGACCTGAAGGGCGACGCGTCCTCCGGGGCGCACACAGCGCACCAGCGTCGAGAAATAACCCTGCCAGTATTCCTGGCCTACCGCTTCGAACATCTCGATCGACACGATATGGTCCACCGTCTGGTCGAAATCGCGGTAGTCGCACAGTCGCAGCTCCACGCGGTCCGCCAGGCCGGCCGCCTCGATGCGGCGCCGGGCAAAATCGAGTTGCTCCTGCGACAGGGTGATACCTGTCACACGCATCCCGCGGCGTGCCGCATACTCGGCAAAACCGCCCCAGCCGCACCCGATCTCCAGGATATGCTCGCCCGGCTTCGGATCGATCTGGTCCAGCATGCGCTGGTACTTGCGTTCCTGAGCCTCGACCAGCGACCCACCCCGGTCGAACAGGGCGGCAGAGTAGGTCATGGATGAGTCCAGCCACCGGGCGTAGAAATCGTTGCCAAGGTCGTAGTGCGCGGCGATGTTGCGGCGACTGCCGCGGCGCGAATTCCGGTTCAGGCGATGACGGAGACGGGCCAGGATCTTCGCCAGGCTGTGGCGTGCATCGGTTTCCGCATAGGCATCGAGATTCAGCGAGAACAGCTCGAGCAGCCTGGCCGGTTCGTCCGAATCCCACTCGCCGGCCATGTAACCCTCTGCAAACCCAAGGTCACCGCGCCAGAACAGACGCCACAGCACTGCGCCCGGTCTCGTGATCCGGATATCCGCGGTCGGCCCCGGAGCCGCGCCCTGGAGCTTGAAAGGCGGGTGGCCCGGCAGACTTATGTAGAGGCATCCCAGTTGCAGCTTTCTGAGCTGATCGACCAGGCGACGCTGATACCAGGGCATCCCGGGCAGCGCCGGCAGATCGACAGCCAGTGAACCAGTTTCAGAACTCATTTCAACTTATCTCCTCGATCGGTGGCGCAGGCTTGCGGTGGAACCGGGCGCCTTTCACCCAGATCTTCAGCGCCTGCCAATGAATGGCCGCCAGGACCTTCAGCGTCTGAAACGGAACGCGCAGGACCTGCGCCAGCAGATGGCGGTCGTTAAAGGGCCGGCGCGAGCCGGTCTGACTTGCGATCAGCATCAGCTGGTCACTTTGGTATTCGCGGATCAAAACCCCGAGACGCGTGCCTGGACGTGACAGGCGGAACTCGTATTCCGCTTGCATGCCGATAAAAGGAGAGACATGAAAATCCTTGGCATGACGCTGGCGCAGCGGCCAGCCCGACTTGGGATCGTCCGGTTGCAGCAGGTAGCAATGGCGCTCTCCGAAGGTGTTGCGCACCTCCGCGATCACGGCGGCCGGTTGCCCCTGTGCACCCTCGCAGTACCAGAGGCTGAGCGGATTGAATACCCAGCCGAGCAGCCTCGGGAAGCACAGCAACCGAATCTTGAGTCGGCTGCCGTCGATGCCTGCTGTGGCCAGCACCCCTTCCGCCCAGGCGCGCAGGTTGTTCTGCCCCGGAGGCAGGTGATCGCAATCATAGAAACTGAGCAGGTTGAACCGGTTGCGCGAGAACAGGCGGGCGGATGCCGCTGCCAGGTCCACTTCGTCGATGTCGAGCAGCACGCTGAAGATGCGATACCGAAAGCGGTACTTCGCCTTGATGAAGCGCTGGTGCATCACCTCCGCGCTGTAGACACAGGCCATGTCGGGCGCAGCGTTCATGCCGCCTTCCGCACCAGCTCGGGTACCAGGGTCAGGTCTCTCGACGCCCTAACCTGCTCCGCGCCCCAGGGCAGCGTCGCCCCAAGCGCCTGGGCCACCTCGACCCCGGAGCGCATCCCGTCCTCGTGAAAACCGTATCCGGTCCAGGCCCCTGCAAACCAGGTCCGGGAACGCCCCTGGATGCGGTGCAACTGCTTCTGGGCCTCGAGCGCCGCAGTCGTGAAAACCGGGTGTTCGTATTCTAACTCGGCCGCAATGCTCTCCTCGCGCGGCTCGATCAGGGGATTGAGACTGACGAAGTAGTCGTTGGGTGTCACCAGGCGCTGCAGGCTGTTCATCCAATAAGTGACGCTGACCGCCTGCGCCGCTTGCTCTGCCGGCCCGCTCAGATAGTTCCAGGACGACCAGACCCGGCGTTCGCGCGGCATCAGGCGCGGGTCGCGATGCAGCAGCACCCGGTTGGCCTGGTAGGGGATGGCACCGAGCAACCGCCGCTCGGTCGGACTCGGATCCGCCAGCAGACGCAACGCCTGATCGCTGTGGCAGGCGAACACGACTTCGTCGTAGGGTTCGCGCGCGCCATCTGCGTAGATCAGGTTGATCTCGGATCCACCCCGCTCGACCCGCTCCACACGGGCGTTGCGCCGCGCCCTCGGCCCCAGGTCGCCAATGAGCCTCTCTAAGTAAGTGCTCGATCCTCCCTCCACCGTCAGCCACTGCGGGCGGTCGGCCAGTTGGATCAGACCGTGGTTGGCAAAAAAGCGCAGAAAGCTGATTGCCGGGAACCGGGCGATCTGCTCGCGTGGGCAAGACCATATGGCCGCCGCCATCGGGTAGAGGTAACGCGAGCGGAAGGTGTCGCTGAAACCATGGCGCTCGAGGAACTCCCCCAGGCCCAACTGCGACGACGGCGGCTGCTGTAGCGCCTGCTGCGCCAAGCGGTTGAATCGCACGATGCTCAGCAGCATCCCCCAGAATCGTATGTTGACCAGATTTCGACGCTGTCCGAACAGTGTGTTCAGATCCGTCCCGGCATATTCCAGCCGACCTTCGTCGAAGGAGGCGGAGAAGGACATGTCGGTCGGATAGCTGCTGACCCCGAGGTGCTCGAACAGCGACACCAGCAAAGGGTAATTCCGACGATTGAACACCATAAATCCGGTATCCACCGCGACGGTCTGGTGTCGTTCCTGAATTAGAAAGGTGTGAGTGTGTCCCCCGAAGCGTGATCCGGCCTCAAGCAGGGTCACGTCCGCATGGTCGCGGAGAAGCCAGGCGGCGGATGCTCCGCTGATGCCGCTACCGATGATCGCGATACGTCTGTTTTTGTTCATTTATTACCCGCTTATGTCGAAGAAATATTGACTTCTTGCAGCAAAATCACTATACGTAAGTTATACGTTCTGGACGGAAATGCAAGAGAAACGATATGAAATCTGTACAATTCCCGATCAAGATGCTGACTTTACTGGCAATTTTTGGCATGCCACCCGTGCAGGCTGATCCGGTAAAAGATCTGTTGGACTTCGATGCCCGGCGTCTGGGGAGCGACGAGACGGTGAATCTGAAGAAGGTGTATCGCGGAAAGGTCGTGCTGATCGTCAACACGGCGAGCAAGTGCGCCTTCACAGGTCAATATGAAGGGCTCGAGGAGCTGTACGCCAGGTACCGTGACCGCGGACTGGTGGTGCTGGGCTTCCCGTCCAACGACTTCGGCGGCCAGGAACCTGGACCAGAAGCCCAAATCAAGGACTTTTGCCGCCTGACCTACGGCGTGAGATTCCCCATGTTCGCCAAAACGGAGGTCAAGAAAGGCAAGGCGGACCCGCTGTTTACCGCCCTTGCCGAGGCGGCCGGGCGTTACCCGAAATGGAATTTCCACAAGTATCTGCTCGACCGCGAAGGGCGCGTGGTCGATAACTATCTGAGTTTCACTTCGCCTGAAAGCGCAACCATCGTCGATGCCGTTGAGGGGCTGTTATGAGTGCGTTTGCGACAGCCCTGGGGCGAGACCTCCTGCAACAGCGCCGCCTCCTTGGCTATGCCGGTCTGCTGCCGTTTGCGGCTTGCCTGACGGTGCTGCTGTACTCGGATGATCGCATCTGGCTCGACCATGCGACGGAGAACATGCGCAATTACGCGGCACTGATCGCGACATTCCTCGGCGCCGTTCACTGGGGGACCTCGGCAGATGGCCGGCAGGAAAACCAGGCCGTTCGATTGGCGTGGGGAGTAACACCCGCTGTAATCGCATGGTTCCTTCTGAATTTGCCGCACAGCGTCGCCCTGGTCAGTTTTGCAGCCCTTTTTACCCTGATCCTGGCCGTTGACCGGCATCTGTTGCCGGTGTTGGACGATGATTACCGCCAGCTGCGACTCCGGCTTTCGACCCTGGTCATCATTATCCTGCTGGCGGCCGCCATCACCGCACCCGGGGCAACGCCGTGAAAGGCGGACTCAAGCAGCACGCCTGGCTGGTCGGTGCGAGCTCCGGCATGGGACTGGAGGTCGGCCGCCTGCTGGTCGCGGCCGGCTGGAAGGTGACTCTTTCTGCGCGTGACCCCGACCGGCTGAATCTGGCCGCCGCTGACATCGGAGCGGCGGCCCTGCCGCTTGACGTTACCGACAAAGAGGCAGTGGCCAACTGCGCAGACCAGCTTTACGCGCAGCAGCCCCCCGCCCTGGTCCTGGTCAATGCGGGTGATTACCGGCCCATGCCACTCGGCGATTACGACATCGGCCTGTTCGAGCGCCTCAACCGCGTCAACTATCTCGGCGCGGTCTACGTCCTCGGTGCCGTGATGCCGCTGATGCGTGAACACGGTGGCGGGCAGATAATGCTGAACGCCAGCGCGGCCGGGTACCGCGGCCTGCCGCAGGGTGCGCCCTACTCCGCGCCCAAGGCGGCGACCATACACCTCGCCGAGGCGCTGCATCCGGAGGCAGCACTCTGGGGTATCCGCTTGCGGGTGATAAATCCCGGGTTCGTCGACAGCCGCCTCACCGCCATGAATGACTTCCGGATGCCAGGCCTGCTGCAGTCGGCGGATGCGGCACAAAGAATCGTCGACTCGCTCGACAGCAGCGGTTTCGAGATCAGCTTCCCGCGCCGGTTGATATGGCCGCTGAAGCTGTTGCGCTGCCTGCCCTACGCGCTTTTCTTCGGTTTCATCCGACGCTGGGTGCTGGCCACATGAAGCCGGCACACGTGCAGCGGTATATCGACATCTTCGAGCGGCTGGAGCCCTCCATGCTGCAGGCGCTCACGGACTGTTTCGCCGAGCAGGTGCACTTCGTCGACCCTTTCAACGATGTGCGCGGCCGCGGCGCTGTCCGGCAGGTGTTCGAGCACATGTTTGCGACCTGCGAGGATCCGCGATTCGGCGTCGACGAGTGCATCGGGGACGAGCATCTGGTGTATCTGCGTTGGCGCTTCAGTTTCGGCGGCCCAGGCTCGCGCCGCACCGTGCTCGGGGTCAGCCGGGTCCGGTTTGCGCCCGACGGCCGGGTCACCGAGCATCGCGACTACTGGGACCCGGCAAGCCAACTGTACGAGACTTTCCCGATACTCGGACGCCTGTTCCGCGCCCTGCGCCATCGCATCGGCGCGCCGCAGAACAGGCCCCCTATACCAACCCAATCTTCAGTCACCGATCAGAGGAAACAGACATGATTACTACTGCAGAAGATACGAGCAGCGCCTATCGCATCGGCGCGGTCGCACGCCTGACCGGGATATCCCCTGATACCCTGAGGATCTGGGAGCGTCGATACGAGGTCGTCGAACCCCGGCGCACGCCCAAGGGTGGCCGCCTCTACAGCCAGCAGGACGTCACCCGGCTGACTATGATCAAGACCCTGGTCGACCAGGGCTACGCGATCAGTACGGTCGCCAACCTTCCCCTGGAGGAGCTGAACCGCCGGTTGAACTCGGCGCAGCCGGCCAACCTGCCGCCGATGGGCAGTGGTCAGCACGAAGTCTGCGTGGTTGGCCAGGCAATTTCCGTCAGGGCCTGCAACACGGAAGGCATGCCGGAAGGGCTGGAGATGGCAGGCGCATACACGGACATCGATTCCTTTCTCGAAGACGAAACCGAGTGCGACACCCTGGTCATCGAACTTCCGTTCCTCGATCGTAATATTGCGCGCGACCTCAATGCGCCGGAGCTACGCAAGCGTGCCCGGCGGATCCTCGTGATCTACGCCTTCAGCCCCTCGAACATTGTCAGCCAGCTGCATCGCTACGGCCTGCAGACCCTACGCGCACCGGTTGCCCTGGAGCACATCTGGCAGCAGTGTCAGCTCAGTCAGTCTCGCCAGATCGACTGGAGCCCGCCGGATTGGGATCCGCGGGTGGCGAGCAGCGACCCTATCCCACCCAAGCGCTTCAGCAATGAACAGCTCGTGTACCTGTCCGATGTCACCACCAGCCTCGAGTGCGAATGTCCGCACCACATGTCCAGCGTGATCGAACAGCTGGCGGCGTTCGAGGACTACAGCGCGCGTTGCGAAGTGAGCACCCGCAAGGATGCGGCCCTGCACGGCTATCTGCATCAGATGACCGCGCGCGCGCGCTGGCTGATGGAAGTGGCCCTGGAGAAACTGGCCGAGGTCGAAAACATCCAGGTTCCGGGCAATGTCGCCAACAAGAACGAGGTCAACTGAAACCGTCCCGCATGGCAAACTGGAACCTGACGCACATAGCGGTTATGGAAAAGGGCAACAGGATGCGAATACGGCTATAGCTTGGCTGGCGGATGCCGACAACCGGCTTAGCCGTTTGAATCCAGACAAGGACATGCCGGAAGGACCCAGCCCCCTTTCGCAATAAAGATGAAAAAAAATCAGCACACGCACAATTCCACCACCGGATCGTCCGAGCCCCACCATGGAGATCTGCGCAAGGGCGCCTATCTCAAACGCCGTGCGGCCTACCAGATGCAGGCCGGCAGCAACACCCCCGCTCAGGCAGGCACTCTGACGGCCAGGGGAAAAGACAGGGCCTGAACAGGCCCGCAACCGCAGAACCCATCTCCGCCAAATCGGGAAGTCCTCATTTCACTGTTGCCCAGACATCCAGTGCGCGCTGCCTGCTCGCCTTGAGATCGACAACGGGATACGGATAGTCCTCACCCAGCGTCAGTCCGGCTGTGCGCAAGACATCGGCAGGTGCCTCCCAGGGCCGGTGGATCCATTTCGGCGGCAGGCCGGCGAGTTCCGGCACCCAGTGCCGCACATAACCGCCGAGCGGGTCGAACTTCTCGCCCTGCAGGACCGGATTGAACACCCGGAAATATGGCGCCGCGTCGGCACCGCAACCCGCGGTCCACTGCCAGCCCAGGCTGTTGCTCGCCAGGTCGGCATCGACCAGCGTGTCCCAAAACCAGCGCGCACCGTCCTGCCAGCGAAGCAGCAGATTCTTGCTCAGGAAAGAGGCGACGATCATGCGCACCCGGTTGTGCATCCAGCCACTGGCCCACAGCTGGCGCATGCCTGCATCGACCAGGGGAATGCCTGTCTTGCCGAGCTGCCAAGCCTGCATGGCCGCCTGGTCGTCGCGCCAGGGGAAGCTCTCAAAGCGCTCGTCCAGGGGCTTGTCGCTGGTGTGCGGGAAATGAAACAGCAGATGATGGGCAAACTCGCGCCAGCCGAGTTCGCGCAGAAACTCGGCAGCGGCGTGCCCGTCGTCGCGGCACGCCGAAACGATCTCGCGCGGCCCGAGCTGACCGAAATGCAGATAAGGCGACAGACGCGAAACCTGATCTTTGTCGGGCAGATCACGACCATGCGCATAGTGACTCAGGCCCGTGGCCAGAAATTCGTCCAGCCTTGCCTCCGCCCCAGCGCGCGTCGGGTGCCATGCCCCCGCGATACCCTGATCCCAGGACAACCGGGGCAACAGATCGAGCTCAGCCAGCGCACAGCCACCCAAGCCGGCGAGTGCCGCCGGCCCGACCAGCCGTCCTTCGAGTCCGGGCACGGCCAGCGGCCGTTGCGGCAGGCCAAATTCCAACAGGCGTTTCCAGAACGGGGTGAAAACGCGGTACGCGCCACCCTGCCTGTTCTGCACCTCCCAGGGCTCGAACAACAGGGCCGCATTGTTGCTGACGGCCGTGACTCCTGCCGCGCGCAGCGCCTGCTTGACCTCGGTATCGCGGCGAATTGCCGCAGGCTCGTAAAGACGGTTCCAGTAGACTGCATCGGCCCTACTGCGCTGCACCAGGTCCTGCAGGGCCGCCAGACTGAGGCCGCGCCGAATGAGCAGACGATCCTGCAACTGCGTGGAGAGGTCCGCCAGGGCATGATGCAGCCACCAACGGCTGGCGGCACCGGGCTGCCAGGGCGCCTCCTCTTCCGGCGCATGAATGTACACAGGAAGCACGCGTTCATGGTTTGCCAGCGCAGCCGCCAGGGCCGGATTGTCGCTCAGGCGCAGGTCACGGCGGAACCAGACGATAGCGAGGGACACGAAACTTTCAGACCGGCGGCGCGGTCGCGATCATGGAAGGCCGTCGGGCGAATTCGGCAAACCAGGCGCTCAGCCGGGGGCGTCCGTCACGCCATTCACCGACCGCACCGCGCAGATCCAGATAGGCCAGCGCCACTGCGATGCTGATGGTGCCAAGATCCACCCGTCCGGCAAACTCATCCACCCGCTGCTCGATAAGATCGAGCGAACGCGTGATCGCGCGCTGTTTGAGCTCCAGCCACCAGTCCCAGCGTTTTTCCTGTGGTCGCTTGACCGTCTCCACGAAGATCAGGACCGCGCTGTCGAGTATGCCGTCTGCCAGCGCCTGCTCGCGCAGCGCCCGCCAGCGTGCCGGGCCGTCATCGGGAATCATCTTCGGTCCGGCGTGCTGGCGATCCAGGTAATCGCAGATCACGGGGCTGTCGTAGAGGCTGCTGCCATCATCAGGCACCAGAGTCGGCACCATTGACAGCGGATTGTCCGCGGTCAACTGGTCGGGCTCGGACCAGCCGTCGACGGTCTCGATTTCCACCTGCGAAGCCAGGCCCGTCTCATGCAACAGGACGGTCACCTTTCGGACAAAGGGTGAGGTGTGGGAATGGCGCAACAGCATCGGCATGGCTCCGGCAGATTGAAGCCGCATTATTGGTTGCCGGCCGCGAAAAGCCCAGCCGCTGCACCGGTATCCGTCCAGAACAGGTGGTGTCTGCATCTTTTCCTAATGCGGCGAGGTCCGCTTCCATTTGATCGCCAATCCAGTCCGGCAGACGTGGGAAAAAAAGTTGCATGAACATATTGACAAGTAAGTATTTGCTTATATACTTTCAATTATCGGCAGCTGTATCGCCGGCTGCCCCCAAAGGCAGCAACCCAAACACTGTTTGAGCCAACGCTCACCAAGACTTTTCGGAGGTCACGACCATGAAAAAGATTATCGCTATCGTTGCTGTCATTGCTTCAGCTCAGGCTTCGGCTTGGTGGGGCGGCAATGGCTGGGATCGCAACTACAACAACGGCTATGGCTACGGCAACGGCTACACCAACGGCGTCTTTGACGGCGTAGGCGACGCTTCGGGCTATGGCGACTTCAGCATGAACTTCTCGGGCCGCGGTCGCACCAATATGCGCGGCTACGGTAACGGATACGGTTCGGGCGACGGCTGGGGCCGCGGTTACAACTACTCGGCCCCGTATTGGGGCGGCCCATACGGCTACGCGCCTTATGGCTACGGTCCTGCAACTGTTGCGCCGCCGGTCGCACCTGCCGAGCCGGCTGCTGCAGAGTAATCACGCCGTCAGGCAGGATTACCGGCCGCCCGGGCGGCCACGAAGAACCCCGCACCTTGGTGCGGGGTTTTTTTGCGCCTGAGATCTTTCCCGGCGATCGCGGTCTGAGGTCCAGTTCAAAGCCTGTCTGGTCCATGTTTGCGATAGTTCCATGGCGGCCTTGGTCAGGCCAAGGAACCATTCATTCGGCGCCGGCGTTCGTGCAAACTAAGGCTCAAACAGATATTGGAGAAACCCCATGCCCCTTCCGCTTATCCTCGCGCTGATCTTTACGCTGTTTTCCGGCAGTACTCTGGCGCACTCGGAGAAACCGCAATACAACCGGGTGAGCCTTAACGAATCCGCACAGACCGAGGTCGACAACGACCTGCTGGTCGCGGTCCTGTTTGCGCAGGCGGAGGGGGGCGATGCGGCGGCGCCCGCCGATGAGGTCAACCGCATGATGGACTGGGCGGTGACCATGGCCAAGAGCCACGCCGGGGTAAAGGTGCAGACCCTCGGTTACCGCAGCAACGCGATCTATAACAAAGGCAACATCCGTGGCTGGCGGGTCAATCAGTCACTTCGCCTGGAGAGCCGTGACAGCCGTGAGCTGGGTGACCTGATCGCCCGGCTGCAGGATCAGCTGAAGGTGCAATCGATCGGATATCAGGTGTCCGAGGAGCAGCGGAGGAAACATCTGGACGGTCTGACCGAGGAGGCACTGGCACGATTTCGGGATCGCGCCATGCATATCGCCAAGTCGCTCGGCCGTAGCGGTTACCGGGTGGTTCGCATCAACATCAACGACAGCCGCCAAAACCCCATGCCGGTGGCGCGCGGGATGATGATGGAAGCCAGCGCGGACAATCGCGTGGCCCCGGCGACGATAGAGTTGGGAACGCAGCAGATGACGATCTCGATCAACGGCGAGATCGAACTCGACGAAAATTAGGGAACCTCTGATCAATTCATGGACTCGCATCCTGCACTTATAATTTCCAGCTTCTGCGTTGCAAATCTTCGCAATAGCCGGCTATTACGTGCAATTTGCGCCTTGAATCTGAAAATTCTCGAGCGCAATCTGGTTCGCCCAGAATTAATCAGAGGTTCCTTAGTATGGGCCGCCGGGCATCAGTTGGGCGCCAAATGCTGTTTCAGGTGCACCAGCTGATCAGCAATCTGCTGCAGACGTGCCTCGGCCCCCGTTGGCGGCGCGCTGCATCGCGCCAGGCACTGCTCGGCATCCGCGAACAAAAGGCTCAGCTGCTCCAGGTCGAATAGCTGCAGCGCGGCAGCAAGGCCCGAATCGTCCTCTGACAGCAGACTGGGCGCGAGTTCCCCGGCATCAATGACACTCTGCTGATGCAGCAGATCGGCTACCAGCGGCGTGCCTAGCAGCTCGAAATGCGCTGCGCGCGCGATCTTTTCCTGCGCCAGTTCATGCATCGCCTGTGGATCCCCCACCGCACCATGTTCGACGTTGTGCATGATGACCTCCAGCAGCTGACCGATCGCGGCCTGGTTGCTGCTATGGTCATCCGCCAGCCCGGCCGATACCTCGTACAGCCGGTCGAGCTGTTCCTTGAGCTCGAGTACCACCTCACTGCCCTCGTTCGGTCGCAGATCGGCCGCGCGTTGCACCGTCTGGCGCAGCTCGCCGAGATAGGCCAGGAGTTCTTCGTGATCGAGACGCTGCATCTCCAGCAGCACCTCCTCTTCCAGCGCAACCGGGTGTCCAGCGAACAAGGGGTTGTCGATCTTGCGCCGGTAATGTCGCTCGTGACGGCCAGGCAGCCGACTGAAAGGGGTCGCCATGGAACTTCCGGGTTTAAGAATGAAGTCGTGAATATTAACCCGGCCGCCCGGATATATCGGGCGGCCGGGTTGATGGAACACGAGTCAGGACGAACAGCTGACTTCGAGGTGACGCCCCCAGTCCGGGGGTTCGCTGGCGTATGCCTGCATCCCGGGCTGATCGGAAAACGGCCGCGACAACAACGTCAGGAGGCGGTCTATCTCAGCATAGTCACCCTGCTCGGCCTGTTCAATCGCCTGTTGGACCAGGTAATTGCGCAACACGTAGCGTGGATTGACCGCCTGCATCTTTGCACGCCGCCACGCATCGTCGCTGTGCTCTGCACGCAGGCGTGCACGATAAGCAGCTGCCCAGGCGTCAAATCCTGCTCCATCAGCAAAACGATTGCGCAGCAAGGCGTCGCCGGTGGCATCGTCCAGCTGCAAGCCGGCGAGGTCGCGGAACAGATTGGTGTAATCGGTCCGGTTCGCCTGCATCAGATCGAGCAGGCTTGCGACCAACTGCTGATCCTCATCACGCTCGTCGCGCAGGCCAAGCTTGGTACGCATCCCAATTGCATAGGCCCCCAAAAAGGCCGGTTCGTAGTCTGCCAGCACCTCCCTTGCCTGGCCGGCGGCCGCCTCGCCGTCATCGGAATCGAACAAAGGCAGCATGGCCTGGGCCAGGCAACTCAGGTTCCAAAGTGCAATCGACGGCTGCTGCTCGAACGCGTAGCGCCCGTGATAGTCCGAATGATTGCAGACGAAGCCGGGGTCATAGGCATCCAGGAAACCAAAAGGCCCGTAATCCAGGGTCAGGCCGAGAATCGACATATTGTCGGTATTCATCACCCCGTGCGCGAAGCCCACCAGCTGCCACTGCGCCACCAGCCGCGCAGTGCGCGCAACCACCTCACGGAACAAAGCAAGATAGGGCCGGCCGTGATCCTGCAAATGCGGGTAATCATGCCCGATCACATAGTCGGCGAGTTGGCGCAGCTTGTAATACTGCTGGCGGTGAAAGAAAACTTCGAAGGAACCGAAGCGCACATGGCTGGGCGCCATGCGCACGAGCAGCGCACCGCTTTCGATGCGCTCGCGGTAGACCTCCTCTGCGCTTCCGAGCATGCACAGGGCCCGCGTGGTCGGAATCCCCAGGGCGGCCATCGCCTCCGAACACAGGTACTCGCGGATTGTCGAACGCAACACGGCGCGTCCGTCACCGTCGCGCGAATAGGGTGTCACGCCGGACCCTTTGAGCTGCAGTTCCCAGCGGTCGCCCTGCCTGTTGACGACCTCACCCAGCACCAGGGCGCGACCGTCTCCGAGCTGTGGCACATAATGCCCGAACTGGTGCCCCGCATAGCACATCGCCACCGGCTCACTGCCCGGCAGCGGCTGGGCACCGCCGAGCCAGGCCAAAGCCTCTGCCTGGTGCATGGCCTCCGCGGTAAGGTCCAGCAGACCGGCTGCTCCGGGACTTACGCTGGCAATATGGGCCCCCTGCAAGGGAGCAGGTCGAACAGGCGAGTGAAAGCCCGCCGGAAGGCGCGCAAAAGTATTGTCGAACTGCAGATCGCAGAGACTTTGCATGGTCGCAGATGCTGCAGTCAGCCTGCCGCCTTATCAACCCGCGACGGCCGCGGTAATCGCCTGTAATCTGCGCGTTTTAGACCCAGCGGTCAGCGGAACTGCGGCATGGGGTTCTCGCGATACCAGCTCTTGCCTTCATCGTCGCTGACCCAGAACTGCTGGTCGATCAGCTGACGCACGATCTGACGGTCGGTCAGCACATAATCGATCACCGCGGTCTGCGTCCACCGGGTGGGGGTAATCTTGGCCAGTGGATTCGCCATTTCGTAGCTGGTGACCCGGACATTTCCCAGGCCGGCCGGTATCTCGACCGGTTTGCCCGGGTTCGGTTTCGTGAACGCGTACATCTTTTCCAGGGCCCCCCAGCGCACGACATTCTCAAATGCCCGAACCCGATAACCGAGTGGATCCGGCACTTCGCCAAAACGGTTGGTCATGCAGGCGGTCGAAAGCAGGGTCATGGCAAGCAGCAGATAGCGCATGGTGAACGGTTCCATTGGTTTCGTCCCCTGCATGGTAATGACCACCGGGCAGACTGTCACCGACCTGGGGCTGTTATGATGACTGGTTCTACGTAAGGAGTCGTTCATGTCGGTAGTCGAGGACGCCAGAACCGAAGGCGCGGAGCAGTCGGCGGCCCTGCTGCGCGAGGTTGAACTCGGAGATACGCTGATCACCCTGCTGGGCACGGCGCACGTATCGCGCAGTAGTGCCGAACAGGTGGCCGCCGAGCTGGACAGCAAGGCCTATCAGGCAGTGGCAGTCGAGCTCTGCCCGAGCCGCTTCGATGCATTGAACAACCCGGACCGGCTGGCACAGCTCGACCTGATGCAGGTCCTGCGACAGGGCAAGGCCGCGATGGTAATGGCCAATCTCGCCATGGCCGCCTACCAACAGCGCCTCGGCGAACAACTCGGGATCGAGCCCGGCGCAGAGATGCGCATGGCGGTCAGTCAGGCGGAGGTGCACGGTCTCCCGGTGGTGCTGATCGACCGCGAGATCGGCATCACCCTCAAGCGCACCGCGCGCAACCTCAGCTGGTGGCGCCGTGCCATCCTTTTTACCGGATTGATCACCAGTCTGGTCTCACGCGAAGATGTCAGCGAAGAGGATATCGAACACCTCAAGGAAGGTGATGTGCTGGAGACCACCTTCGCAGAGTTCGCGCACGACCGCGACGACCTTTACCGGCCGCTGATCGCAGAACGTGACCGCTACATGGCGGCGAAACTGCGCGAGGCCGCGCAGCAACATCCCGGACGGCCCCTTCTGGCAGTGGTCGGCGCGGGACACCTCAAGGGAATCGCGGAACACCTGAACGACCCCGACGAACCTGCCGCGGCACTGAGCGAACTCGATGCGGTGCCCGAAAAATCGCGCTGGCCGAAGCTGATTCCCTGGGCCATCGTGGTCCTGGTCATGACCGGTTTCTACCTCGGCTTCACGCGCAATCCAGATCTCGGTTGGCAATTGGTTCGCGACTGGGTGTTGATCAACGGTGGTCTCTCGGCCTTGGGCGCCCTGCTGGCCGCGGCGCATCCGCTCACCGTGGCGACTGCTTTTCTCGCCGCGCCTATCACCTCACTCAATCCGACCATTGGTGCGGGCATGGTCACTGCGGCGGCAGAACTCTGGTTACGCAAACCTCGGGTCGCCGACTTCAGCAGCCTGAGACACGACACCACGGAACTGCGTGGCTGGTGGCGTAACCGCGTGTCGCGCACCCTGCTGGTATTTCTGCTAAGCACCCTGGGCTCGGCGGCAGGAACCTATATCGCAGGCTTCCTGATTTATGACCGACTTAACGCTTAAGCAAGAACCTCGATCTGCTGGGCTGCGATCAGTCATTGTGGGTCATGGACTTATCGAGGCATCGGGATTTCCCCTAGGTAATTGTCCCTCTGTACATGGCAGCTACAGCCATTAAGCTTAGTCATGCTGGCTTCGGCCAGAAATGTTCGCCGACAGGGATCGGCGATGTCGATTCACTTGGGGAACACCCATGTGGGCCAGGGAAAAGCAGGCGGGTTCGACCGCAGGTCGCGGTTAACCTGACTGGATTGAGCTGACAACCCGTGCGGGTGGACTCTCCAAGGGTCGACAAACTACAAAACTCCCGTGGAGACTGGTTGACCCCGCTCCGAAAAACTGTGCAGAACAAGCCCCGCGGTCGCGGGGTTTGTTCTGTGCGTCGTCTCGAAACCCCACCCTAAAGCCATGTGGGTTGCTCAGGCAGCTTCGCGGATGCTGTTCATACGTTTGCTCATCACTCCGAAGTAGACCACCGGGATCACGATCAAGGTCAAGATGGTGGAGACGAACAGACCGAAAATCAGTGAAACCGCCAGGCCAGAGAAGATCGGGTCGTCGAGAATGAAGAAGGCGCCGGCCATCGCCGCCAGCCCGGTCAACACGATCGGTTTGGCCCGCACGGCTGCCGCCCGCACCACCGCACGATCGAAAGGTACACCGCCACGCACCTCCTGGTTGATGAAATCGACCAGCAGGATCGAGTTGCGCACAATGATCCCGGCCAGGGCGATCATTCCGATCATCGAAGTCGCGGTGAACTGCCCCGCCCCCGTCAGCCATTGCATGATGGCGTGCCCAGGCAGGATACCTATGATGGTCAGGGGAATCGGCGCCATGATCACGAGTGGTACCAGATAGGAACGAAATTGCGCCACCACCAGCAGGTAGATCAGCAGCAGACCGACCGAATAAGCGATCCCCATATCGCGGAAGGTGTCATAGGTCACCTGCCACTCACCATCCCACTTGATGCTGTAATCGTAGGGGTTGAGTGGCTGTGACAGCAGCCATTGCTCCGGGCCGCCCTGCTCCTCCAGGCGGTCGGAGATCTCAAACAGACCGTACAGGGGACTGTCGGTTTCACCCGCCATATCGCCGGTGACATAGACCACGGGCAACAGATCCTTGTGCTGGATACTGAACTCGCGCACCGCGGGCACGACCGCCACGACCTCGGACAGGGGCACCAGGGCGCCACTTACGCTGCGTACCTTCAGCGCCAGGACCTGTGACAATTCCGCCCGGTCACGTTCGCTGTAACGCACCCTGATGGGTACGGCGTACTTGTGATGACCCGCGTGCAGGAAGCTCATGTCTTCGCCGCCCAGTGCGATGCCCAGAGCATCGACCACGGCACTTTGCGGCACCCCCAGGCGCGCCGCCTTGGGCCGGTCGACGATGACCACGCCCTTTTCCGACGGATATTCGACCGAATCATCGACATCGACGATATCGGGTGTCGATTCAAATGTATCGCGCAGGGCCTTGGCTGCCGCGATCTGACCCAGGTAGTCGAGGCCATAGACCTCAGCCACCAACGGCGACATCACTGGCGGGCCGGGTGGAACCTCGACGATCTTGGCATTGCCACCATATTGCAGGGCGATTGCCTGGATCGGCTCGCGCACCGAACGCGCCACTTCGTGACTCTTGCGCTCACGCAACCTGGCATCGACCAGATTTACCTGGATATCACCCAGATGCGCACCTTCGCGCAGGTAATACTGACGCACCAGGCCATTGAAGCTGATCGGCGCTGCAGTGCCGGAATAGACTTGGTAATCAGTCACCTCGGGCACCCCGGCCAGATAGCCTGAAATCTCGCTCAGCACCCGCGTGGTGCGCTCGAGACTGGTGCCCTCCGGCATATCCAGGACCACCTGAAACTCCGACTTGTTATCGAACGGCAGCATCTTCAGCACCACCGCCTTGCCGGCCACCAGCACCAGTGAAAGCACAATCAGTGCAAGCACCCCGGCCAGCAGTTTCCAGCGATTACGGTAACCCTGAACACCGATCAGGAAGGGCGACATGATGCGGTCGAAAAACCGCTCCAGGGCCGGACTGCTTTCGTGTTCGTGTGTATGCGACTCGAACTTTTTTGCCACCTTCGCGAGCATGCGGTTGCTCATCCAGGGCGTGAATACGAAAGCGACGACCAGAGAGATAAGCATGCCAAGCGAGGCGTTGATCGGAATGGGGCTCATGTAGGGACCCATCAGACCGCTGACAAAGGCCATCGGCAACAGCGCCGCAATCACCGTGAAGGTCGCCAGGATCGTCGGCCCACCTACCTCGTCGACGGCGGCCGGTATCGCGTCGCGCAGGCGTTTGGCGCCCAGCGCAAGATGGCGATGGATGTTCTCCACCACGACAATCGCATCATCCACCAGGATGCCGATCGAAAAGATCAGCGCAAACAGCGAGACACGGTTGAGCGTGAAGCCCCAGGCCCAGGATGCAAACAGGGTGGCGGCCAGGGTGACGACCACCGCAGAGCCCACGATGATCGCCTCGCGCCAGCCCAGGGCGAACAGGACCAACAGCACGACCGAGGCCGTTGCGAACACCAGTTTGGTGATCAGCTTTTTCGCCTTGGTATCGGCCGTGGCGCCGTAGTTGCGCGTCACCTGGGCCGAAATACCGTCGGGAATGTAGATCCCTTCCAGCTGGTTGAAGCGGTCGATCACCCGCTGAGCTATCTCGACCGCATTGGTGCCGGGCTTCTTGGCGATCGCAAGCGTGACCGCAGGTCTTTCGACGGCGTCCCGAAGTTTCGCGTCCGCGCTGGCCGGTCCGGCGCCGGTCCAAACGTAGGTGGAAGGGATATCTGCACCCAGGCGAACGGTGGCGACATCGCGCAGGAACACCGGTTTGTTGTCATGCACACCGACCACCAGATCATCGATCTCGTCGGCATGACTGAGGAAAACGCCGGCCTGTACCAGCAGTTCGCTGTCGTCTGCCAGAAGCCGGATGTTATCGCGCGTCACATTGGCCGACTGCAGGGCGAGGCGCAGATCTCGCGGATCGAGACCGTGCGACGCCAGCGCCTGCGGATCCAGGTCCACCGCGACCACGTGCTCGGTGGCACCGATGGTGTAAATGTCGCGGGTCCCGGGCACGCGTTTGAGTTCAGACTCGATCGCATGCGCCACCTGGCCCAGTTCGAAAGCCCCCTGCGACTCGTCATCCGACCACAGTGTGACGGTGACGATCGGGACATCATCGATGCCCTTGGGCTTGACGATCGGCTGGCCGACCCCCACCCCGGCCGGCAGCCAGTCCTGGTTCGAGTTGATCTTGCTGAACAGGCGCACGATCGCCTCGGTACGGTTTTCACCTACCAGGTACTGCACGGTCAGAACCGCCATGCCCGGCATCGAGGTCGAATACACATGCTCTATACCGTCGATCTCATCCAGCACCTGTTCGGCCGGAGAGGCGACCAGGCTCTCCACTTCGCGTGCCGAGGCCCCCGGAAACGGAATGAACACATTGGCGAAGGTGACGTTGATCTGCGGCTCTTCCTCGCGCGGCGTGACCAGCACGGCAAACACGCCGAGCAGCAGGCCCACGAGGGCCAGCAACGGTGTTATCTGGGTAGACTGGAAACGGGCTGCGATGGACCCGGAAAAGCCGAGCTTATTCATCGCGCACCCTTGCCGTTCGTTGCGATTTCAGCAGGATCCCTGCGGCCACCGGGTCGGTCGCGACCAGTTCACCTTCATCCAGCCCGGACAGAACGCTGACATGTGCCTGACCTGCCGGCGAACCCAGCCGGATATGTCTGAAATGCACCCGGCCTTCGCCGTCGACCACATACACGGCGACCACCTCGGACCGCAACACCACGGCAGACAGCGGTACCACCAGGCTCGGCAACGAGCCGGCGACGAAGCCGACCTTCATGTACATCCCGGGATAAACGCCCTCGACCCGGTCAGGCAGCTGCAGACGGACCTTGAACGTGTCCGACAGTGGATCCGCTACCGGAAAAACGGTGAGTTCCTCAGCCATGACCCATGTGGCGCCGATTCTCACCTGCGCCTTGCGCTCCTTACGGATCGACTCGACCAGATTCTGCGGCACGTCGACGCTGATGCGCATTCTGTCGAGCGACAGCCCGGAAACCAAGGGCTGACCGGGTTGCACGGATTCCCCGACCTCGACCAGGCGCTCGGTCACGATACCGTTATAGGGCGCCTTCACCCGGGTGTAATCGAGCTGTTGCAGGGCCCGCTCGTAAGCGGCCTCGGCCGCCTGCTCGCCCGCACGCGCCTGCTTGAGTGCCGTCGTGGCCTTGTCCATTTCGGCCTGGGAGACCGCCTTTTTGGCAAACACACCCTGGATGCGCTTGAACTCGTTTTCGGCATCCTGGCGCCTGGCGCTCGCCGCCTTGAGATTGGCCAGCGCCTGATCGACCCGCGACTGGTGCTCGGTATCCTCGATCAGAACGATCACATCGCCCTGGCTCACATAATCATCGACATCGAAATTCACCGCGATCACGCGACCGGAGGTTTGCCCGGAGACGGTGCCGCGATTGACCGCCTCGGCCACACCATCGAGGCGATAGACCCGCGGCAGGTCCGCGCGTGCCACCGGTGCAGTATCAAGCCCTTCGGCCATGACCGGAGCCAGGCCCAGCACCCAGACGGAGAGGGTTCCAGCGATAAACCAACGAGCGGCTGCGATCATCACAAACATCCCGGATATAATATTAATGATTGCTAATATAGATTATTGTTATGAGAAACTCAAGCCACCAGGGGCCGTTAGCGTCGCCAGGGGAGGCGCGCCAAGCCTTTGGAGAGATTGAGTACATTGCTAGCCGAGATGTGGCGGTCCGCAAAGGGCCTCGAAATCGAACCAAACCATTTCTTCGGCAGCATAGCGATAGGGCATGGGCCGACCGTTGATCAACAGGTCGCCGGGACCTTCCAGCTCGGTGTTGGCCAGACGCTGAAACTCCTTGAGCAGGCTCG
>Ga0265303_10000294_pt1 | contig 27377 bp, 24 predicted proteins | sample Helome_2_FD_192494 | JGI IMG/M metagenome (GOLD analysis project Ga0265303, IMG submission 192494) | Marine sediment microbial communities from subtidal zone of North Sea - Hel_20160317 (Illumina Assembly) | ecosystem: Environmental > Aquatic > Marine > Subtidal zone > Sediment ... | reverse complement strand
TCGAATCGCTCAGGTCCTCTTCCGGAGGAAATCGCGGCCTGCTGCCGGACGGAATTTTGCTGAACATCAACTACCCTGCTCTGCCGCGGGAACAAATCAAGGGCGTGCTGTATCCGAAAATTTCCCCGGGGCACATGATTGAGCCCAGTTATGAGCGCTGCGACCGCACGGACCGGTTGATTCCGCGCTACCTGGCAGGGGTAGATCCCAGTCAGCCCGATCGTGAGGAAGGTGATGTACGGGCGCACCTGGAAGGCTATATCACGGTCTCACCGGTCAAACCGCGCTGGAACCCTCCGGCCAAAGAAACCGGCGAACTGCTAAAAAGACTGAATGGTTCGAAGCTGAAATTCTAACCTGCCTCTACGCAAGAACATCTTCGACAAGCAACTGGCAGCTTTCATCCCCCCGCCAGCGGTTAATACCCAGCCGATAGATCAGGCGAGGCACGCCGGAATCCGGCAGGTCTTCTGGTAATCGGTTGAATGCAATCGCATCTACCGGCTCACCTCCGTCGACATTCTGCACGATCATTTTCAGGTGTGAACCACCGACAACACGTCTGTCCAGCACTCTGAAGCGGCCATCGAACAAGGGCTCGGGGAATCGCTGGCCCCAGGGTCCGGCACACTCCAGTTGGGTTGCAAAAGTGAGCGACAAGTCTTGGCCGGACAGTTCACCATCGGTTAGCAACTCGCCATTCAGTTCCGTGCCGTCAAGCACTGCGACTACAGCCTCCGCGAGGTATTTTTCGAACGCAGCAAAGTATTCCCGGCCCAGGGTCAGCCCTGCAGCCATGGCATGCCCGCCGAAGGCCGCAATCAGCCCCGGATGATGTGCGTCTACGTAGGCGAGTACGTCACGGATGTGCAGACCCCTGACGGAACGTGCGGAGCCTTTCAGGCAGTCGGAACCCTCGGACTCAGGCGCAAAAACGATCACCGGACGGTGCACGGCGTCTTTTACCCGGGATGCGACCAGACCGACGATACCCTGGTGCCACGATGCGTCAAACAGGCACAGGGCGGGTGGAAGATCGGTATTCTCCAATGAATCCAGCAGCACCTCTACCTGGCCCAGAGCCTCTTGCTGCATCTGCTCCTGCATGCCACGACGCCGCCGGTTCAGTTCATCCAGTTGCTGTGCAAGCCTGGTGGCCTCTGCAGAATCATTGGTCAACAGGCACCGAATCCCGGTACTCATGTCTTCCAGGCGGCCGGCCGCATTGAGCCGCGGGCCTACAGCAAAACCCAGGTCAGAGGCATTGGCGAATCGATAGTCGCGTTTGCCCAGCCTCAGTAGCGCCATCAGGCCCGGCCTGGCCATACCCCGGCGGATACGTTCCAGCCCCTGGCGGACCAGCACACGGTTGTTGTGATCCAGTGGAACCAGGTCTGCAACGGTACCCAGGGCAACCAGGTCGAGAAAATGTGCCAGGTTGGGCTCGGCACGTGAACGGCTGAACCAGTCCTGCGCCCGCAACTCCCGGCGCAAAACACTGAGCAGGTAAAACATGACGCCAACACCCGCCATCGCTTTGCTGGGGAAATCATCACCATGGCAATTGGGGTTAACAATCGCATCGGCATCGGGAAGGCTCAGGCCTGGCAAGTGATGATCGGTAACGATAACCCGGCAACCCAACTCCCGGGCCCGGGCGACACCCTTGATACAGCTGATCCCGGAGTCAACCGTAACCAGGAGGTCTGGCGGGTCATTGGCAAGCGTTTCCACCAGCGGCACCGTCAAACCGTAACCAAACTCGAAGCGATTGGGAACGCGAAAATCCACCCGCGTACTGCCCATGGCCTGCAACGAAAGGACTGCCAGCGCTGTGCCGGTCGCACCATCGGTGTCGAAATCTCCCACGATGAGAATCTTCAGGTTCCGGGTGACCGCCTGGGCCAGCAAGGTTGCTGCTTCTTTGACCCCACCCAGGGCATCCGGCAGCAGCATATCCTTCAGGTCCAGTGATAGTTCAGCATCGCTGGTAATGCCGCGGCTGAGCAAAATACGGCGAATTACGGGGTGAATTTCTGCTGCAAAATCGCCTTCTGACGGTGGCACTTCCCTGGGCCGGATCACCCGGGAAGCGATCATGCGCCGGTTGCTGCCGGCCGCGGCAATGGAGATTTGCGCTTCCAGAAACGCCGGTGGGCCTTGCGGTCATACTTGCGGCCTTCCCCGTCGCCCGCGTACAGGAACAGCACCAGCTTGCCGTGGTCCGCAAGCGTCAGCAGTTGTCTTGTCAGGTTTTCCAGTTGCTCAAGCTCCTCGACGGCATAGCGCGAAGCTGCAACCCAGTCAATCAGGATCGAACGGCCATCCCGGCCAAAATCATCCTGTGCTGCCATTCGCTGGCTTTTTAACCGGCTGTCATTGATGATTGCCAGACCCCGGGTTACCGGATTATTTGAATAGACCGTCTCGATCAGATCATGTGGCGAGGCATCCGGCATGAAGCCCCCACCCCAGAACCAGACTGAGTTGATTTCCTGTTTTCCCCTTTGCCTGCGCCTGATATTGACCGGGCAGTTATGCAAAGCCACTTGTATCTCGTTCAGAATCCGCCGCCAGAACCGCGCCTCCGGATGCTGTGGCATGGCGTCCACCATATCCATTCCCAACGCATCATCGAGTGAAGTGAACTCGAAATCCAGTGGCTCATTCAACGCGATACACCAACGTTCGGGATGATCGGAGTGCAAATCGATGCCTTCTTCCATCAGCACCGTACGGATGCAGTTTTCTATCTCATTGCGTTCGAAGGGATCGAGATCGGCAAATCCATGGCTGGTCATGAAGACCTGGGCCATGTCGGCCCATAGTGTTACCGGGTCGCTGCGTAACCAGTAATAGTCGTCATCCAGCGCTGTATTCCGATCACTGACGTGGGTCAATGCGGCAACCGGAAGCAGTTCTTCTGGTTCTATGCCGAACAGGGCAAACCGGAGGTGGTTTGCAGTGTCTGCTTTGAGCTTGCAGCAGCGCCCTCTTGAGAACAACTGCTCGAGCGCTGGAAACCGGTGTGGCCCATCGACTGCCCCAACCATTTGATGGAACTCTTCAACGAAAAGGGTTAAGTGGGTAATTCTCACCTGTACTCGACGTCGATAATCTCGTATTCCCGGTCGCCGGCTGGCGCCCTGACCACGACCACTTCGCCTACTTGCTGACCGATCAATGCCCGCGAAATGGGGGAACTGATCGCGATCCGGTTGTGCTTGATATCAGCTTCCACGTCACCCACGATCTGGTAAACAGTCTCTTCAGCCGTTTCCTCATCCGACAACGTCACGGTGGCGCCAAAAACGACCTTGTCACCAGGGTTCAGTTTCTCAACATCAATGATCTGGGCATGTGAAATGGTCGATTCCAGGTGTTGTACCCGGCCTTCCATAAAGCCCTGCTGCTCACGTGCTGCATGGTATTCGGCATTTTCCTTCAAATCACCATGAGCGCGGGCTTCAGCAATGGCAGCAATAATCCTGGGCCGGTCCACTTTCTTCAGTTGTGACAATTCTTCACGCAGGCGATCTGCTCCTGCCTTGGTCAGGGGGTGTCTGTTCATGTCTCGAGCCCTCGGTGCAGTTGTTGCAAACTGTGCACCGTGTAATCGTTTTCGTGGTCCAGCGCACGTAAAGTTGCCCGTCCGCCGGCGATAGTCGTTGTGTAGCTTATTTTCCGCTGCAGCGCCTCACGCCGGATTGAGAAAGAATCCGCAATAGCCTGCGCGCCTTCCGTCGTATTAATGATGAAATGAATCTCATCGTTCTTGATCAGGTCGACGATATGCGGGCGCCCTTCCAGCACCTTGTTGACCGATTCACACACCACCGAGTGTTCCTGCAGAAATCCGGCCGTGCCACGGGTCGCCACCAGTTGGTAGCCCCTGCCAGTCAATTCGCGGGCAAGCGGCACCAACACCTGTTTGTCTGCATCGCGCACGCTCAGGAATGCCTTGCCGATGGGCGGCAGCCCATAGCTTGCCGCTTTCATGGATTTTGCCCGCGCACCACCGAAACTCCAGCCGATGCCCATGACTTCACCAGTCGAGCGCATCTCCGGGCCAAGAATCGGATCGACACCAGGGAATTTCATAAAGGGGAAAACGGCTTCTTTTATAGAGTAGAAATTAGGTATGATTTCTCTTAGTTGTCCTTGTTCTTTAAGACTTTTACCAGCCATAACCTTGGCCGCTATTCCGGCCAGGGGTAAACCGGTGGCCTTGGAGACAAAAGGAACCGTCCGCGAAGCACGCGGGTTGACTTCCAGCACATAAACATCATTTCCACGGACTGCAAATTGGGTGTTCATCAGGCCCACAACACCCAGCCCTAATGCCATCTGCTTGATCTGGCGCCGCATTTCATCCTGGATGTCGCGTGACAGTGAATAGGGTGGCAGCGAGCACGCGGAGTCGCCGGAATGAACACCGGCTTGCTCAATATGCTCCATGAGCCCGCCGATCAGCACCTCTTCACCATCACAAATCGCGTCGACGTCGACCTCTTTGGCGTGATCGAGGAAACGATCCAGCAAAACGGGAGAGTCATTGGACACCTGCACCGCATCGCGCATGTAGCGCCGCAATTCATCCTCTCCATGCACGATGTCCATGGCCCGGCCGCCTAAAACGTAGGATGGCCGGACCACAATTGGATAACCGATTTCTTCCGCCAGCCCGACAGCCTGTTCCGGACTCATCGCCGTCCGGTTGGGTGGTTGCCGCAGATCGAGCCGTTCAAGCAATTGCTGGAAGCGCTCGCGGTCTTCTGCCAGGTCGATGGAATCCGGCGAAGTGCCAATGATCGGCACACCCGCTGCTTCCAGGTCACGGGCCAGTTTCAGCGGTGTCTGCCCGCCAAACTGGACAATGACGCCGGCGGGATTTTCCTTGTGCACGACCTCAAGCACATCTTCCAGTGTCAGCGGCTCGAAATAGAGACGGTCTGAGGTGTCATAGTCGGTTGAAACCGTCTCGGGATTGCAGTTCACCATGATGGTTTCATACCCGTCTTCGCGCAGCGCCAGCGCCGCATGCACACAACAGTAGTCAAACTCGATGCCCTGCCCGATGCGGTTTGGCCCGCCGCCGAGGACCATGATTTTTTCCCGGTCGTCGGGGTCTGCCTCGCATTCTTCCTCGTAGGTGGAATACAGGTAGGCGGTAGATGTCGCAAATTCCGCGGCACAGGTGTCCACTCTTTTGTACACCGGCCGGATGTTCAAGGCATGCCGTTGTGCACGGACAGCAGCTTCGGGCTGCTGCAGCAGCCCGGCAAGCCGGGCATCAGAGAAACCCTGGCGCTTCAAGCGAAACATCGTTGCCCCGTCCAGTGATTCCAGTGCGTGGTTCCTGACCTGCTCCTCGGTGCTGACGATCTCTTCGATCTGGTCCAGGAACCATGGATCAATACCCGTCAATTCCTGAATCGTGTCGAATTCCAGGCCTTCCCGAAAAGCATCTGCTACGTACAGAATGCGCTCGGCGCCTGCTTCCCTGAGTTCCCTGCGCAGGTTCGCGTCGCGCGTTTCCGGCTCTTCACCTTCGAGGATTTCATCGAATCCGTCGCGCCCGGTTTCCAGGCTGCGCAGCGCTTTTTGCACCGACTCCTGAAAGGTGCGGCCAATGGACATTACCTCACCCACTGATTTCATCTGCGTAGTCAGCGTAGCGTCAGCAGCCGGGAATTTTTCAAAAGCGAACCTGGGTATCTTGGTCACTACGTAATCGATTGACGGCTCAAACGAAGCCGGGGTCGCCCCACCGGTGATGTCATTACGCAGTTCATCCAGCGTATAGCCGACGGCAAGCTTTGCCGCCACTTTCGCGATCGGGAAACCAGTCGCCTTGGACGCCAATGCCGAGGAACGGGAAACCCGCGGGTTCATTTCGATAATGACCACCCGCCCGTCTTCAGGGTTGATACCAAATTGCACATTCGACCCGCCGGTATCCACGCCAATCTTGCGCAGAACAGCAATCGAAGCGTCACGCAGTCGCTGGTACTCCTTGTCAGTCAGGGTTTGCGCCGGGGCAACGGTAATGGAATCACCCGTATGCACGCCCATGGGATCGAAATTCTCGATGGAGCAAATGATAATGCAGTTGTCACGGTGGTCACGGACCACTTCCATCTCGAACTCTTTCCAGCCCAGCACGGACTCTTCCAGCAGGACTTCTGTAGTCGGCGACAGCTCCAGCCCCCGGCTGACAATGGCTTCGAACTCCTCCCGGTTATAGGCGATACCGCCACCGGACCCGCCCATCGTGAATGAAGGGCGGATGATTGTCGGGTAGCCGACCGAAGCCTGCTGTTGTAATGCTTCCTCCATGCTGTGTGCAATGGTGGCCGCGGGCACTTCCAGGCCGATATCCAGCATGGCATTGCGGAACTGCTCCCGGTCCTCGGCCATGTCGATGGCCTCACGGGAGGCGCCGATCATTTCCACGCCGTACTTTTCGAGCACGCCTTCGCGAGCCAGGTCCAACGCACAGTTCAGGGCCGTCTGTCCACCCATGGTTGGCAGCAGAACGTCAGGCCTCTCGATCGCGATGATCTGTTCCACAATGCGCCATTCGATCGGCTCGATGTAAATGGCGTCTGCCGTTTCCGGATCGGTCATGATGGTGGCGGGATTCGAGTTGACCAGGATGACGCGATAACCTTCCTCTCGCAGTGCTTTGCACGCCTGTGCGCCCGAGTAGTCGAACTCACAAGCCTGGCCGATCACGATGGGGCCGGCTCCGATGATCAAAACACTTTCAATGTCCGTTCTTTTGGGCATCGCCTCAGGCCTCCCGCAACACGGTGACATTACCGGATTGACGGGCCGTGTCGATACTCTCGATGAATCGATCGAAGATACCCGCGATATCGCGTGGACCGGGGCTGGCCTCGGGATGGCCCTGGAAACCGAACGCCGGGGCGTTGGTCAACTCAAGACCCTGCAGTGATTCATCAAACAGCGAGCGGTGAGTCGCCCTGACATTACCGGGCAAGCTCTCCTCATCCACGGCAAACCCGTGGTTCTGACTGGTAATCATGACCTGCCCGCTGGCCAGGTCCTGCACCGGGTGATTTGCGCCATGATGGCCAAACTTCATTTTAATCGTTGCGCCGCCTGCAGCCAGCCCAAGCAACTGGTGGCCCAGGCAAATCCCGAACAGCGGAACCCTGGACGCGATGAACTCCCTGATGGCTGAAATGGCGTAATCGCAGGGTTCCGGATCGCCGGGACCATTGGACAGGAAAATGCCGTCAGGTTGCAGCGCAAGCGCCTCTTCCGCCGAAGTTGTCGCGGGTACGACGGTCACTCTGCAGCCGCGATCAACCAGCATCCGCAAAATGTTTCGCTTAATGCCAAAATCATACGCCACAACGTGCCGCCGGGATTCTGTCGCTGTCCACTGGCAGGTATCCAGATCCCAACTGCCTTCACCCCAGGTATAGGAAGTTGCTGTCGTCACTTCCCTGGCCAGGTCCATCCCCTTCATTCCAGGAAACGAACGCGCCAATTCTATCGCGGCCTCGCTACTGCATGATGCTCCAGCCAGTATGGCGCCGCCCTGCGCGCCTTTCTCCCTGAGAATGCGTGTCAGACGACGCGTATCGATATCGGATATCGCGACAATGCCGTTTCTGGTGAGATACTCAGGCAGGCTTTCCTGAGAGCGCCAGCTACTGTGCCGGCGCGGACAGTCCCGTACGATCAGTCCGGCCGCCATGGGCCGGGAGGACTCTTCATCTTCAGCATTGCATCCGGTGTTGCCAATATGTGGATAGGTCAACGTAACGATCTGGCGCGCGTATGACGGGTCTGTCAGAATTTCCTGGTAACCGGTCATGGCCGTATTAAACACCACTTCACCGACCGTTTTTCCGTCAACCCCGATACTGCGGCCCAGAAAAACACTGCCGTCCTCTAAAGCCAGCACTGCCTGATCAGTCAATTTTCACACTCCAGATATGCGAAACGGGAAAGCCGATACAGCTTTTCCCGCTTAGAAGATTGTTCAGCTTATGTTCTAAGCCTCCAGATTTTAACGGAGCACCACTCCCCTTGTCTAACCATAATCCCTGCAATCAGCGGCTCAGGACGTCATCCGATCGAAAAATTCGCGCACACCTGTCAGCCAGCTTTGAGAGCGCGGGTTATGCAATTGGTTGTCCTTACCGAAGGTTTCGTCAAATTGCTTCAACAAATCTTTTTGTTCTCTCGTTAATTTAACCGGCGTTTCCAGCACCACCCGGCACATCAAATCACCCGTGCGATGACTGCGCACCGATTTGACGCCTTTCGCCTTAAGGCGAAACATCCGGCCTGTCTGGGTCTCTGCAGGCACTTTGAGCTTGACCTGTCCATCCAGCGTCGGAATTTCCAGTTCTCCGCCCATGGCAGCCAGCGTAAACGGCACCGGAACTTCGCAATACAGCTCGTCCCCGTCGCGCTCGAAGATTTGATGTGGACGCACGCGTACTTCAACGTACAAATCACCTGCAGGCGCACTGTTCGCCCCTGCCTCGCCCTCACCTGCCAGGCGGATACGGTCCCCGGTATCCACGCCAGCGGGAATCTTGACCGCAAGGGTCCGTGTTTCCCGAAGCCTTCCCTGCCCATCGCAATCGGTGCATGGATTACTGATTTGCTGACCCATACCCTGGCAGGCCGGACAGGTTTGTTGAACGGAAAATATGCCCTGTTGCATGCGAACCTGGCCAACGCCGCCACAGGTCGAGCAGGTCTGTTTCTGACCGTCCCTGGCGCCGCTGCCGTTACAGGTCTTGCATTCCCCCAGGGTGGGCACCCTGATTTCACGGTCGATACCACTGACCGCTTCTTCCAGGTCCAGGTCCAGTGAAAAGCGCAAGTCGGAACCGCGTTGACTCGTTTGCGAGCGGCGGCCCCTGCCGCCGAAAATGTCGCCAAAGATGTCGCCGAAAATATCGCCTACGTCACCGTGAAAACCGCCTGGACCGCCAGGCCCGCCGGCAGAATTACTGACGCCCGCGTGGCCGAACTGATCGTAAGCCGAGCGCTTTTGAGGATCCTTCAGAATTTCATAGGCCTCCTTGGCTTCTTTGAATTGCTCCAGTGTCGATTCATCGTCCGGGTTGCGGTCTGGGTGAAATTTCATCGCCAGACGCCGATAAGCTTTCTTCAGCTCATCATCCGTCACGTTTTTCCCAACGCCGAGGATTTCGTAGTAGTCCCTTTTCGCCATGCCTTTACACCATTGCCTATGCGACAGATTTGCGGCTCATCGCCGCCTAAATCAAGGCCTAAAAAACCCGGCCGAAGCCGGGTTTTCAGTACCTGGGAGTTTTGAAGGAATCAATCTGCCTTCTTTTCCTCGTCAACTTCTTCAAACTCTGCATCGACTACGTCATCGTCAGCCGGACCGGCTTCAGCACTTGCTGCTTCTTCAGCCTGAGCCTGCTCGGCGGCCTTTTGATAGATGGCCTGGCCTGCTTCGGACAGTTTTTCGACTGCCGCATCAATAGCCGCCTTGTCATCACCTTTCATGGCCTCTTCAACGTTTTCGATCGCACTTTCACTTGCCTTTTTCTCGTCTTCGCTGACCTTGTCGCCCATTTCCTTCAGGCTGGACCGGGTCGCGTGAACAATCGCATCGGCGCTGTTGCGCGCAGTGACCAGTTCATGGAACTTACGGTCGTCCTCAGCGTGAACCTCGGCATCCTGGACCATCTTATCGATCTCCTGGTCTGACAGTCCGGAGCCCGCCTTGATTTCGATCTTCTGTTCCTTGCCGGTTGCCTTGTCGGTGGCGCTGACGTGCATGATGCCGTTGGCATCGATGTCAAAAGTAACCTCGATCTGTGGCATGCCGCGCGGTGCTGCACCAATACCGGCGAGGTCGAAACGGGCCAGCGACTTGTTTGCTGAAGCCATGTCACGTTCGCCTTGCAGCACGTGCATGGTCACCGCAGTCTGGTTGTCCTCGGCAGTCGAGAACACCTGTGACGCCTTGGTCGGCACCGTGGTGTTTTTCTCGATCAGCTTGGTCATCACTCCACCCAGCGTCTCGATACCCAGCGACAGCGGGGTGACGTCCAGCAGCAGCACGTCTTTCACATCGCCGGTCAGCACGCCGCCCTGGATAGCAGCACCCGCAGCCACTGCTTCGTCCGGATTCACGTCTTTGCGTGGTTCGCGACTAAAGAACTCGGCAACCGCTGCCTGGACCTTGGGCATCCGGGTCTGGCCACCCACCAGGATCACGTCATCGATATCGGTAACTTTCAGGCCGGCGTCATCGAGCGCCGTACGGCAAGGGCCGATAGTGCGCGTCACCAGGTCATCTACCAACGCTTCCAGCTTGGCGCGGGTCAGCTTGATATTGAGATGTTTCGGGCCGCTGGCGTCAGCGGTAATGTATGGCAGGTTTACCTCGGTCTGGCCTGTGCTCGACAATTCGATCTTGGCCCGCTCCGCGCCTTCCTTGAGGCGCTGCAGAGCCAACGGATCATTGCGCAGATCGAAACCCTGCTCTTTCTGGAACTCGCCGACCAGGTAATCGATGACCCGCTTGTCGAAATCTTCACCACCGAGGAACGTGTCGCCGTTGGTTGCCAGCACTTCAAACTGATGCTCACCGTCAACGTCGGCAATTTCGATGATAGAAATATCAAACGTACCGCCACCCAGGTCATAGACAGCTATCTTGCGGTCTCCGCCTTTCTTGTCCATGCCGTAAGCCAGTGCAGCTGCAGTGGGCTCATTGATGATGCGCTTGACCGTCAGGCCGGCGATTTTTCCGGCGTCCTTGGTCGCCTGGCGCTGCGAATCGTTGAAGTATGCAGGTACCGTGATGACCGCCTCGGTCACTTCTTCACCCAGGTAGTCTTCAGCGGTTTTCTTCATTTTCATCAGCACACGGGCTGAAATTTCCGGCGGCGCCAGTTTCTTGCCATCGGCCTCTACCCAGGCATCACCGTTCTTGGCTTCCACGATGGTGTATGGCACCAGGTCCTTGTCCTTCTGGACCACACTTTCGCTGTACTTGCGCCCGATCAGCCGTTTAACGGCATAAAGGGTGTTCGCCGGGTTGGTGACGGCCTGGCGCTTCGCCGGCTGCCCAACCAGTACTTCGTCGTCCTTGGTAAAGGCGACGATGGATGGAGTGGTACGGTCACCCTCCGCATTTTCAATGATTTTGGGTTGGCCACCTTCCATTACGGCTACGCAGGAGTTAGTGGTTCCCAGGTCAATACCTATGATTTTTCCCATGTGTTAATTCTCCAACAAAACTAAATAATTTGATGCTTCAGAAATGGGGCTGTTCAGGCCGATTTCAACGTTTACAGGCCGTTTACTCAGGCTTTTCCGGAGACCACGACCATGGCAGGACGAATCAGGCGCTCATGTAACCTGAAGCCCTTCTGCAGAACCTCCAGAACCGTGTTTTCCGCAACCTCGGCAGACGGCAAAACGGTCATTGCCTGGTGCCACTCAGGGTTGAATGGCTGGCCTGCCGGGTCAATGACTTCCAGGTCGTGATCCTGCATGACTTTTTCCAGCATGCGCAGGGTCAAATCCTGCCCTTTGACAAGCGATTCGACGGACAGGGATTCAGCATCGACCTCCAGGCCTCTTTCAAGGCTGTCCCACACCTGCAGCAGGTCTTTCATGACTTTTTCCAGGGCCAGTTTCCTGGACCGCTCCAGGTCACGCATCAGGCGTTTGCGCAAGTTATCCATCTCGGCCTGCATGCGCAGCATGGCTTCGCGATGCCTTGCCAGCTCATCCTCGGCCTGGGCCAACTCAGAGTCGAATTCGTCAGAACTTTCGGGATCTCCGTTCACCCCGATGTCGAACTCAACCGGCTCTTCAAACGGGTTTTCCTTTTTATCGGTCACGTTCTGCGTCTCCAATAGTTCGGTTATCTGTTTAGTAATCAAACGGCAATATGGGGTTTCGGCTCCACGATTCAAGCGAAACTCCTACCGTTTCTGCATTGCCCGATCATTCTTCGCGTGCTAGCTTTGTATCGGCTTCGTTCTCAAGACATACATGCTTAATTTTCTGCAAATTCGCGATTACGCCATCGTTGATTCCCTCGACCTGGAATTTTCTGGCGGATTTACCTGCGTCACCGGCGAAACCGGAGCGGGCAAATCCATCCTGGTCGACGCCCTGGGGTTGTTGAGCGGAAAACGGGCGGATACCAGTGCAGTGCGCGATAGCGCGAACAAGGCTGAACTGACCGCTGAATTCAAACTGGAATCCACCAGTCCCGCCCTGTCCTGGTTACAGGATGCCGAACTGGATGATGATGAGCAATGCCTGTTGCGCCGCATGATCAGCGAAAACGGCCGGTCTCGCGCCTGGATCAACGGCACTGCAGTGACGCTGGCGCAATTGGCGGAACTGGGAGAACTGCTGGTGGAAATTCATGGCCAGAATGAACACATTCTGCTGGTACGAAACGATGAGCAGTTCCGCTTGCTGGATGCCGGCGGCTTCCATGATTCAGAGCTTGAAAAAGTCCGCGATTGTTTTGCCACCTGGGCCGGTCTTGAGCGGCAAAAACAGGAACTGCTCAGCGAGGATCCGCTGGATGCCGGTGACCGGGAATTAATCCAATACCAGATTCGTGAGCTCGAGGAAGCGATGATCAGTGCCGATCAATTCCTGACGATGGAAGCGGAGCATCGCTTGCTGGCGCGCGGCGGCGAATTAGTGGAAGCACTGACTCAGTCCCTGGCGGCACTCGAGGAAGAACAAACCGGTGCCGGCCCGTTACTTCATCGCGCGGCCGCACAACTTTCGTTGCACGCTGATCTGGACAAGGACATTGCTGCCGCCCTGGAATTACTCAACAGTGCACTCATCCATTGCACCGAAGCAATAGACAGCATTCAGTCTGCCCAGTCTCGTATGGATGCCAGCCCCGAGCGGCTTTCCGAGCTGGAACGGCAACTGGGCGTGCAACATGATCTGGCACGCAAACACCGGGTTGAGCCGGACAGGCTTGAGCAAGTGCTGGTCCAGATGAAACAGCGGTTTGATCTGGCCGACTCCCTGGAAAGCCGCTTGACCGAACTTGAGCAGCAACTGAACAACGCGTTGCAGGATTACCGGCAGTCCGCGCAGCAGCTTCATGGCCAGCGCAAAGCCAGAGCGGAAAAACTGGCACAGGACGTGACATCCCTGATGCAGGAACTGGGCATGGAAGGCGGTGTGTTTGATGTCCAGGTTAACTACGATGAAGCAAGAAGGCCTTCCGCCAGGGGCAACGATGAGCTGGAACTCCTGGTCAGCGCCAACCCGGGGGTTCAGCCTGGCTTATTACGCAAAGTGGCTTCCGGCGGCGAATTGTCCCGTATCAGCCTGGCCATCAAGGTTGCATCCAGGACAGGCGGCGGCGCAGCCACCCAGGTATTTGACGAAATCGATGCCGGTATCGGCGGTGATACAGCAAATGCCGTTGGCGCCTTGCTCAAAAGCCTGTCAGCAAATGGCCAGGCCCTGTGTGTCACCCATCTTGCCCAGGTCGCGGCATTTGCAGATCAACAGTTGCAGGTGCAAAAACACTCCGATGATCAACGCACACGCATTGAAACCAGCTTGCTGGACGAAGCACAGCGGATTGATGAAATTGCACGAATGCTGGGAGGACGTCTTTCAGATCAAAGCCGCGCCCACGCCGGCGAATTACTGGCCCTGGCGTCGGTTCGTCACTGATCAGGACTTGGGGCGTACGTAGATCACCAGGCTATGGTCTTCTATTTCATAGCCGTGTGTTTCGGCAATTTTTCTCTGAGCCGCTTCGATTTCTTCACTGATGAACTCGGTGACTTTCCCGGTTTCCACGCAGACCATGTGGTCGTGGTGCTCACCGGAGTCGATCTCGTAGTATGCCTGGCCACTCTCAAAGTTGTGCTTCTCTACCAGGCCGGCAGATTCAAACTGATTCAGCACCCGGTAGACGGTCGCCAGGCCGATTTCTTCTTTGGCCTCCACCAGGCATCGATAGATATCGTCTGCTGTGAGATGCTTATCGCGCCTGGTTTCCAGAATCTCCAGAATCCGCTTGCGCGGATGTGTAACTTTCAGGCCTGCTTCTTTGAGGTTATTGCTTTTCACTGAAATACCACTATTTGATGTAGCGTCAGATATTGTATCATTCACGCACCCAGCAGCATGCTAAAAATCCAGCCCGGAACATTAATGATCATTCGCCTTCTATTTTCCCTAATATTGGTTTGCCTTACCGGTACCGGTTGCAACCTCATATACAAACAGAATATTCAACAGGGCAATGCGCTCGAACAGGATGACCTGGACGAGCTTTACATTGGCATGAACCAGCGCCAGGTGCTGTTTGTTCTGGGCACACCTTCTGTCAAAGATCCGTTCCACCGCGATCGCTGGGATTACGTACAGACATTCAGCCGCCGGGGCAACCCGATGATTACGCGCACCGTTACCCTGAAGTTTGAAGACGACCTGCTGGCGGAGATTGTTGGGGAAAATGATCCGTTTGGGGCGAATTCACAACGCGTTGACGGCGATCCGGATGAAGTGGCTTCCTTCGTCAAGGAACCTGTCGACAGCGAGTCACAGGACACCTCCGAGAGCCCACAGGATGCGGCAGTGGAGTCGGCGAAGGAAGAATTGATTGAATCCCAGGACCCGGACATCGAATCCATCAATGAGCGTACATCGGAGGACCGGGAGTACCAGAGAAACATGGAAATGCTGGACCAGACTCCAGGTGATCTTTCCGGGCCTGATATCGACGGCTAATCCTACGAGGTCTTAGCCCGGGCCCTTTTCTCGCGCATTTCTCTTGGGCTGGCAATCAAAGGCCGGTAAATCTCGACCCGGTCACCTTCCTGTAAAACGTGGTCCAGTGTCACTTTTCGGCTGAATATCCCAACCTCGTTCACCTCCATGGCAGGAAATTTTTCACGAATTCCGGAACGGTCGATGGCTTGTGACACGGTTGTGCCCAGCGGTACGGTGATCTTCAACAGGGATTGCCGGTCCGGTAATCCATAGGCTACCTCGATGGCGATCTCCACAGCTCCGGCATCAGGGTCCATAGACATGGTCTGCCCTCATGCTGAATTCGCTGACCAGCTTGTCGGCGATGTGCGTAAACCCCCTGCGGAACGCCGAAGAAAGCACCTTGCTGGAAAAGTCAAAGCTCAGTAGCAAAGTAATCTTGCTGCCCTCCTGGCCCAGCGTTTGGAACAACCATTCCCCGGAAAGGTGCCGGAATGGCCCTTCCACCAGCGAAAGCGTCAGGCGCTCGCCGGGAACAAAGCGGTTGCGGGTGGTAAACGTCTGGGTAATGCCGCTGACTTTTATTACCAGCGAAGCCAGTTGCTGCTCCGGCGTTTGCTCGTGCACTTCGGAACGCAGGCACCAGCCCAGGAATTCCGGATAGGCGGGAACGTCCTGAACCAGCCGGAACATATCCATAGCAGGATGCAGAACGAGTGCGGATCGCTTGATTTGCATGCTGTGCGCCTTTAACAGGATAAAACGAAGCGCGGCAAGCATAGCATGAGCAGTGCCGGTGAACGTAGAATAGGCGCCATCATGAAAAAGACCATTGCACTCAACAAGCGGGCTCGCTTCGAATACCACATAGAAGACCGTTTCGAAGCCGGCATTTCGCTGCAAGGCTGGGAGGTTAAATCACTCCGGGAAGGGCGTGTACAGTTCTCCGACAGCTACGTTTTGCTCAAGGACAGCGAAGCCTTTCTATTTGGCTGCCTGATTAATCCCCTGCCAACCGCCTCGGCCCATACCAATCCGGATCCGCTGCGCACACGTAAGCTTTTACTGCACCGCAAGGAAATTGATCAGCTGACAGGTGCTGTGGATCGTCGTGGCTACACCGTTGTTCCAACAGCCATGTACTGGTCCCGGGGCAGGGTCAAGGTTGAAATCGGCATGGCAAAGGGCAAAAAGCAGCACGACAAGCGCAAGACCGAGAAAGACCGCGACTGGGAACGGCAAAAAGCCCGGATAATGAAAGGGAGGTAAGCGGATGCAGCCTGACTTCCCGATGACTCCAGTCAAGCAACCAGGCTGAGCGCGCGCTTAAACTGTTCGAATGGATAGTCGCAAGCCCATACGTGTAGGACTGGCGGACAAAAACCCGCTGATCCAGGCGGCACTCAAACATCTGCTGTCCGAAGACGATCGGTTTGAGCTCACTCAAGTGGCCTCAGGATGCGAAGATTTTCTGGCCAACATCGAAGCGCAAACGATTGATGTCGGCGTCATCGGCTGGGTCATCGGGCCTTGTGACGGCCGCTTCATCCTGGATCATCTCAATACCCTGGACAATCCACCAAGGATCGTTGTCTACACCGGAGATGAGAGCAAAGTCGTTCCTTCCCAGGTAATGATTCACGGGGGAGCGGCGTTCGTTTCCAAAAGTGAACAGCCGTCCGTATTACTGGATGCCATAGCCGCCGTAGCGGCAGGACGCATGGTATTTCCATACATTGACGTGCGCTCTATCTATGACAACCCACTGTCCACCCTGACCCGCAGGGAAATGGAAGTTTTATCCGACCTCGCCTCAGGTCGAACCAACAAACAGATTGCCCGCGACCTGGGTGTTTCACTCAATACCATCAAGTTCCATGTTCGAAACCTGTACCAGAAACTGGCCGTCAACAGCCGTGGCCAGGCGATTTCAATGTATCTGAAATCCTGACGACATCCCAACGGGTAGGTTTTCCCCTACCCCAATGATCCAATCCCCCCCTCCCGAAGGATGTTCTTACCTGAACCCCTGCTCAATAAACTGGTTGAAAGGGCAGACGGTGACCAGGAGGGCAGCAGCAATGACCGAACACCAGACGTTGGCAAATTACCTCGGAGAGTGGGCAGAACCGGATGATTTGCGTCAGGCAGTGGCTACCACGACATTGTCACTCGCTGAATCCTGCTGTGCGATTGCTGAAATCATTGCGCTGGGCCCCCTGGCTGGCACCCTGAGCGCCACCCACGGCGAGAACATCGATGGCGACACCCAGTTGGAACTCGACATGCGAGCCAACGAGATCATCCTCGCTGAACTTATCGATGCACCGGTGGCCTACCTGGCTTCCGAAGAACTCGAATTACCGGTCCCGATCAACCGGGGGGCACCCCTGTATGTCGCCATTGACCCGCTGGATGGATCTTCCAACATCGATACCAATGTCTCCGTGGGTACGATTTTTTCCATCATGCCGATGAAATGCGACAAGGGCGATGCGGAATCAGACTGTTTTTTACAGAAGGGTATTCATCAACTTGCTGCCGGCTACGTTATCTACGGTCCGCAAACGGCAATGGTTCTCACACTGGGGAATGGCACGCATATATTTACCCTGAACCCGGACACCGATGAGTTCTGTCTGACCCATCCGAATATCCAGATTCCGGAAGACACCAACGAATTCGCCATCAACACCTCCAATTTTCGCCGTTGGGACGGCCATATCAAGGCCTACATTGATGACTGCATGGAAGGTGCCGAAGGGCCTCATGGCAAAAACTACAACACACGCTGGATCGCGTCCCTGGTGGCGGAGTGCCACCGGATCATGGTGCGCGGCGGCATTTTCCTGTACCCGGGCGATCGGCGGCCTGCCTATCGAAGCGGACGTTTGCGCCTGGCCTACGAGTGCAATCCCATCGCTTTCCTGGCTGAACAGGCTGGTGGTGCAGCAAGCACTGGCGAGAAAAGGGTGTTGGAAGTAGGGCCGACCGATATTCATCAAAGAGCCCCGCTTATTTTTGGTTCCAGGCATGAAGTCGAACTGCTTACCCACTACTACCAGGAAGTCCACACCCCGCAGGAACGTTCACAACTGTTCGGGAACCGCGGACTGTTTCGTACCGGTTAAAGCCAGGAGAAAAACCATGTCAATCAGGCACCCCATAATTTCTGTCACCGGTTCATCAGGCGCTGGCACTACTTCGGTGAAAAAGACTTTCAAGAGAATATTTAACCGTGAACTGGTTAACGCTTCATTCATTGATGGTGACGCATTTCATCGCTACGACCGCGCCAATATGAAACGGGTCATGGCGGAAGAGGCCGAACGTGGAAATCACCATTTCAGCCACTTTGGCCCTGAATCCAACCTGCTGGAGGAACTGGAGAGTGTATTCCGGAATTTCAGTGAAACCGGAACTGGAAAAACCAGGCACTACGTGCACGATAAGGAAGAAGAGAAGTTGTACGGCACGCCTGCGGGAACATTTTCGGCATGGGAAGACATCGACCCGGAATCTGAATTATTGTTCTACGAAGGACTGCATGGCGCGGTGGTGACCGACGATCTTAATCTGGCGCAGCATTGCGATCTTAAAATTGGAGTGGTACCGGTCGCAAACCTGGAGTGGATTCAGAAAATTCATCGCGACAAGATGGATCGCGGCCACTCACGTCAGGCCATCAAAGATACGATTCTGCGCCGCATGCCGGACTACCTGGACTACATTTGCCCGCAGTTTTCACAAACCGATATCAATTTTCAGCGCATACCGACTGTCGATACATCGAACGCCTTTGTGGCGCGCTGGATACCGACGCCGGATGAATCGATGGTGGTTATCCGCTTTGCCAATCCCAGGGGTATCGACTTCCCCTACCTCACCTCCATGATTCACGACAGCTTCATGTCACGTGCCAATTCCATCGTAATTCCGGGCAACAAGATGGACCTGGCCATGCAACTGATCCTTACCCCCATGATCATGCAGATCATGGAGCGCAGCCGCCGGGCCAGCGGACCGCGCAAAAACATTCAAGCGATACAAAAATCCGCCTAATTGACAATTTCAGGAGAGCACAATGGACCAATCCAACAGATACGCTGATTTAACACTGCAGGAAAAAGACCTTATTGACGGAGGCCAGCACGTACTGTGCGCCTACATCATGAAGCCAAAGGCCGGTTTCGGCGGTTACCTGGAAACCGCAGCGCATTTTGCTGCCGAGTCCTCAACCGGCACCAATGTCAGTGTTTCCACCACGGATGACTTCACCCGCGGAGTCGACGCCCTGGTATACGAGATCGACGAGGAAAAGGAGATCATGAAGATCGCCTACCCCACCGATCTTTTCGATCGCAACATCATCGACGGGCGAGCCATGCTGGCCTCATTCCTGACCCTGACTATCGGCAACAACCAGGGGATGGGTGATGTTGAATACGCCAAGATGCATGACTTCTGGATGCCACCGGCCTACCTCAGGCTGTTTGATGGTCCCGCTACGGATATTTCTGACCTGTGGCGCGTCCTGCAACGCCCGGTAGTGGACGGGGGTTTTATTGTCGGCACGATCATCAAGCCAAAGCTCGGCCTGCGGCCCCAGCCATTCGCCAGGGCAGCTTATGATTTCTGGATGGGCGGTGACTTCATCAAAAACGACGAACCGCAGGGCAACCAGTTGTTCGCCCCGCTGAAGGAAACGATTACCGCCGTTGCCGATGCGATGCGGCGCGCCCAGGACGACAGCGGCCAGCCCAAACTGTTTTCCGCCAACATCACCGCGGATGACTACCACGAGATGATTGCCCGGGGAGAGTTTATTCTCGAAACATTTGCTGAAAACGCAGATCATGTCGCATTCCTGGTTGATGGCTATGTGGCAGGCCCAACCGCCATAACGACCGCCCGCCGGTGCTTCCCTAGCCAGTACCTGCACTACCACCGCGCGGGCCATGGGGCCGTCACCTCACCGCAAGCCAAGCGCGGCTATACCGCCTTCGTGCTGGCCAAGATGTCGCGCCTGCAGGGTGCATCCGGTATCCACGTCGGCACCATGAGCCACGGCAAGATGGAAGGTGAGCGCGATGACCGCGATATTGCCTACATGATCGAGCGTGACAGCGCCGACGGGCCATTTTACCACCAGGAGTGGCAGGGCATGCGGCCAACAACCCCGATTGTCTCGGGTGGCATGAATGCCTTACGCTTACCGGGCTTTTTCGAAAACCTGGGTCATTCCAACCTGGTGCTGACCGCCGGTGGCGGTAGTTACGGACACCTTGATGGCCCGGCCGCTGGTGCTACCTCTCTGCGGCAGGCTGAAGCTTGCTGGCGGGAAGGTGCAGATCCGGTAGCATTTGCCCAGCAGCACCAGGAATTTGCCCGTGCTTTTGAAAGCTTCCCGGCCGATGCCGACCAGCTTTACCCCGGATGGAGGAACGCGCTCAATGTCGCAGCATGAAAACAGACCTGACCCTGGCTATCCTGCCGCCATAGTCTGGGACCTCGACGGCACGCTGGTGGATTCTGCCCAGGATCTGGCGACGGCTCTTAATGCCCTGCTCACTGAGCAGGGCAGGCACACGCACACCGTGGCAAACGTCAGGCCGATGATCGGTGCCGGGGTCGCCAAGTTGATCGAACGCGGATTCCTGGCGGCTGGAACCCCGCTGAAAGAAACCGGGGTCGAGGAGTTGCTTCCCCGGTTCATGGAAATATACACCGCCTGCGCAACGCAGAGCACGGCCCTGAACCCCGCTGCCCGCGATGTGCTGGAATATTTTTATAACGCCGGAATCAAGCAGGGACTGTGTACCAACAAACCCATCTCGGTGACCCATCTGATCCTTAACGCCCTGGATATCAGTGGCTTTTTTAACAGTGTTATTGGGGGCGATTCAACAGCCCGGAGAAAACCACACCCCCTGCCCCTGTTGAGCTGCATTGAAGAGCTTGAAGCCCGCCCTGAAGACACGGTGATGATCGGTGACTCGAGCGCGGATGTGGGAGCAGCCCGTGCCGCGGGGGTTCCGGTCATCCTGGTACCCGACGGATACACGGGAGTACCGGCCGTATCTCTGGGTGCGGACTACGTAGTAGGCAGGCTTGCAGACATTCCGGGCAGCGTACCACCGCATCCGCCATTGCGCGCAAGTGCCTGAGCTTTGATATAGTAGGGCTCAGACGGAGTCCTACTATGCTGTTACTCAAAAAAACAGGCATTACGGCAGGTCTGGTCGCACTGCTTTTATTTGCCCCGGTAAGCACATTACAGGCGGCAGAAATTGATTTTTCCTGCATGAGTCACAGGGTGTGGGCCAAGCGCCATGTGTCAAATCAGTTCAGGCAATTTGACGTCGTCTTGCAGAATCAATGCCCGGGGCCGGTTTACTGGACCATGTGCATCGAGCGAATAGACGCAAAGACCCATTCGGTATGGGAGACCCTCAAGCCATCAGGTTATGTCAAACCTGAAAAGAAGGCCCGGGTCAATCTCCAGGCGAAGAAAAACGCAGGCCCATCCACTTTCCGCCGGCGCTTTGAAGAATTCTATGTCAACATCGGCTACTCGGTAGATTCAGCTGCAACTGCTGATTGCACTGCAACGCAATGCGAAGCCCAGAAGAAAGACTTGAGAGCAGCCATCAAGGCTAATGATGTGGCCTGGGAGAAAGTCGAAAAGGCGCTCCTCACCAAAACTGCAGACGAGTGCCCTGATGCGGGATGGGATCCGGCTGGCTGGCAGGACTGCTCGGCTCAAATCCGCGATTCCAACGAAAGTCAAATGGAGCAATTTGCTTTGACAGACACAGGACTGCAGGAGAGCATGGCTGCTATTGACCCGGATCGCTGCACCGTCTATTCGGGAGCCCTGGTACCACCTAAGTGAGCGCGATTGTTATGCGTTCAGAGAGGCCAGTTGGTGCAACCTTCTCATCTTGCGCCGCAAAGAGGTTTTAACACGCTCCAGGTCGATTTCCTGGCCGGTAAACCGTCGTTGCTTGGCATAGTATGCCGCCGGGTCTGTACCGTCAGGCTCCGCATTGATTCGATAATCAACACCGTTGTAAACCTCATATAGCGGAAATACGCCGCTGCGGACCGCAAGACTGACCAGTTCAATCGACTCGGCCGGCTCTGTTTTCCAGCCGGTCGGGCAAGGTGCATGGATCAGGAAGAATCTGAAGCCCTTTATTCTCAGCGCCTTGCGGATCTTCTCACGGAAATCCTCCGGGTGAGCAATGGACAAAGTAGCGGCGTACGGCACGTGATGCGCCGCCAGGATCTCAATGATCTCCTTCTTGGTTTCGCCCTTGCCGCCCGGTGTTGTCGTGGTCCTGGCGGCAGCGGGAGTTGCCGAGCTGCGCTGACCCCCGGTATTGCCATAAATCTCGTTGTCGTAACAAATGTAGATCAGGTCCTCATTCCGCTCCGCGGCTGCTGACAGGGTGGCAATGCCGATGTCGTAGGTTCCGCCGTCCCCCGCCCAGCAGATGACATGGTCGGTTTTGTGATCCCGCCCCGGGTTTAATTCGTTAACCGCAGCGACGCCGCTGGCATAAGCCGGTGACGAAGCAAAGGTCGATGCAACCACCGGCACATTATAGGAAGTGGTGGGAAAAGCGCCTGCTGTCACAATGCCGCAGCAGGCCGGAATGACCAGCGAATACCGTTCATTTTCCAGTGCCCTGCCCAGCATGGTCAGGCCGGTGCTCATTCCGCAGCCACCACAGTTCGTGTTTCCTGGCCGCAACAGGCAATCAGGGCTCAAGTATTCCGGGCTAGCTGCGTTCATTGATCAATTCCTTTCCAGATGGGCGCTGCCGCGCAGGTTCTCTGGCCCAGATCAGAGACGATTTCACGGATCATTTCCGGAACCACGTCACCGCCTCCCACACCGACCAGGTAACCCTGGATCAGGTGCTCTCCCTGCCCCTGCATGCAAGCGCGGAGTTCCTGCCAGAAAATGCCGCCGGTGCCGGCCGAGTAATTCCGGTCCAGCACGCCAATCCTGGTCGCAGCTTTACACAACGCCACCAGTTCTTCGGACGGAAACGGCCGGAACTGCTTGACGCGAATCATGCCAACTTTTTCGCCATTCTCACGCGCCTCGTCAATGACATCACGCAGGGTGATGGAGATTGTTCCGGACGCGATGAATATGCGGTCAGCGTCCTGCGTACGGTACGAAGTCAACGCACCACTCACTTCGCGGCCGAACACCTCTTTGAACCGGGTGCGGTGCTCTTCAAGTACTGCCGGCACCTGCTTCATGGCCTTATCCAGGTCTGTTCGATGGGTTAGCGTTTCCTGCGGGAAGGCCATACCGCCCACGGTTACCGGGTGCGACTGATCGATCCGGTGCGGCACATCGCAATCCGGCAGAAAGCGGTCAACCTGTTGCTGGGTTGCCATCTCGATCTCCATCGAGGTGTGCGAGGTGATGAAGGCATCCATGCAGACCATTACCGGTAGCATGACCCTGGGGTCCTCGGCCAGCCGAAAGGCCAGCAAGGTTGTATCGGCGACATCCTGGTTGGTATCGCAATACAGCTGTACCCATGCAAAATCACGAAACATCAGGGAGTCCCCCTGGTCCGCCCAGATATTCCATGGCGGGCCTAAAGTCCGGTTCACCGCGGCCATAACGATAGGCAGCCTGTAGAACGCGGCGACCATGACATTTTCTGCCATGTAAGCCAGCCCGTTGGAAGAGCTCGCAGTGAAACTGCGGGCGCCGTTCAGGGACGCCCCGATACACACCCCCATCGCACTGTGTTCACTTTCGACCGGAATCACCTTGCCTTTCGAAAAAGGAAAGCGGGCGACAAACTCAACGATCTCGGTTTGTGGCGTGATGGGGTATACGCCGCAGACGCTGCCGCGTGCGGTCCGGTTGGCCTCTCCGGCCAAACTCATCGAGTGCCCCGCCGCGTGGTTTCCCGTCACCAATTGCATGTTCATGATCTTTCGGTATCTCCTGACCGGCTTTCCCTAACCGGCTTTCATGTAAATGACGGCCCGTGAGCATTCGCTGACGCAAACACCACAGCCTTTGCAGTAGTCATAGTCGAATACGATGTCTTTGCCGACGCGTTTGAGCACGCCGTCCGGACAGTAGGTGACGCAGCGGTCGCAGCTGTTGCAGACGCCGCAACTGAGGCAGCGCTTGGCTTCTTCAACGTTATCCAGTCCCTGCCTGACTTCGTCAAAGGAAGTCTGTCTCTGGTCGAACGGCAGTACATTTTCATCATGACGATGGTGTAATACGAAATGCTGCATGCGGATCTGATCAGCCCGTACAACGGTCTCGGCTGCCGGTGGTTCGTGGTATAGCCTCTCGCCGCTGAAGCGCTCATGTAACAACAAAGCCATGTCCCTGCCACAGCCGATGGCGGCGGTAACCGTGCCCTCGTTGGTTAAAAGGTCGCCGGCTGGATAAACGGGTGCTTCACCTTCATGCTCTATCGGCTGCTGTTTTGACAGCTTCGCGTCTTCCGGCAATAAGGAGAGATCGGCGGCCTGTCCAACCGCGAGGATGACCCGGTCGCAGGGAAGTTCAAAATCAGAATCAGGTATGACAACGGGCCGGCGGCGGCCACTCTCATCAGGCTCACCCAGTTCCATGCGCAGGCAGGACAGCTGCCTTTTCGCCTGGTCGGGGGAAATACGAACAGGGGCGCACAGGAAATCAATCGTGATTCCCTCGTCAATGGCATCATCTACCTCTTCTGAGATAGCAGGCATTTCTTCCCGCGTCCGCCGGTAGATAATCCTGACATCATGAGCCCCCAGGCGGAACGCCGAGCGGGCCGCATCGATGGCCGTATTGCCACCACCAACGACCACCACGTCTTCTCCGGCGACATCCACAGAATCGTTGCGGGCCAGGTCCAGAAATTCGATGCCCTGCATCACCCTGCCCATCCCGGTTCCCAGGTCCAGACCCAGGTCGATCGAGGTCAGCCTCTGCAAGCCGGTGGCGGCGAGTACGGCATCGTATTCGTGCGCCAGTTGCTCCAGGCCCTGGTGGTCGATGCGGGTGTTAAATTTCACCTCGACACCCAGGCCGGTGATTCGCTCGATATCCCGGTCCAGTGCTTCCCGCGGCAAACGATAGTTCGGAATACCGGTTCGCATCAGCCCGCCCAGTTCGGAGCCGGCTTCAAAAATCGTCACCTTGTAGCCCTGCCGGGCCAGGTGCCAGGCACCGGACAATCCTGCCGGACCCGCGCCAATTACAGCTACTTTTTCCGGCCGGTCCTCTAGCACGTCAATACTGACTTCACCGTGGTCGCCGGCATAGCGCTCCAGGGCCCGCACGTTGACCGGACCCTCAAGTTCGGAACGATTGCATTGCGACATGCAAAACCCGGGGCAAACGCGGCCGCAAACGGAAGGCAAAGGCGATGTCCGCAGCAGGATTTCAAGTGCCTCATCCACTTTTTCCTCGGTTAGCGCAGCAAGGAATCCCTGTACGTCGTTACCGGCGGGACAAATGAAATTACACGGCGGCGTCGAGTTTTCCCAGCCAGGTTGCTGATTAGCCCATTGACCCGTGTGAAGGGCTGGAAAAGCGCCTTCATTACCGCCCACGAATGCATGCCCCCTGGCGTGGGAAATTTCCTGCTTGTGGAACTCGCCGGGCCGGGGCTCGTCCTGTTGCACACGGACCGCATCCCAGGCCTCGGCAGCTGCTTTTTCATTGCCGCCGTGGAATCCGAAATCGCCAAAAGCCCCAAGCACTGATTCAAGATTCATACCGAGCAATTTTGCTGCAGCACCGGCCAGCGCGGTGTTGACAATAGGAACCGACTTTGACCCCAGGCCGTGTTTTACTGCAATGCGGGTGGCATCCACGGTTGCAATGCGGAACGATGCGACACGTTCCTGCCCGGCATAATGTTCAGGAGACTTCTCGCAGTTCAGAAGAATCCAGCCGCCCGGTTTCAGACCGGACAGAATAGCCGGTGAAATCAACGTGGGATCGAGCACGATCAGGTGATCGGGCTCGTAGATCTGGTTGGGGTTATGGATCGGCTCATCGTCACAGCGCAGATAGGCCTGGACCGGTGCGCCGGATCGTTCAGCGGCGTAAACACCGAAAGCCTGCACGGACTTTCCTTCGCGGTGCTCAGAGGCTGCGAGAATTTTAGCCAGCGTTACACCGCCCTGGCCGCCTCGTCCATGAATCCTGATCTCGATCATCTGGCTCAGTCCTGTTTGTGCTGCTCTCAGACCCGGCGTTGCATTGAACAATGCGTTGAAGAATCAACCGGATAACAAAAGTTTACTGCGAATTACCGGTAATTCGTATGATGTTGATCATGCGTGGCTGATTTTCTACGAGTCGATGGAACCGACGCTGTGATTTGCGTTCAAAAAGGGTACAATGCGCGAACTTCGGGGGCGCACTGGATTCGACGTGGGTGATGAAACCTGAGGTGCATGCCGAGCTGCAAATAACTCGTTAAACTGATTGCAAACTTTTAGTTGCCAATGATGACAACTACGCACTAGCAGCTTAAATACCTGCTTAGCGCCTTCCGCCCGGTTCGTGCCCATACGTCCGGATCACGGGAGTCACCCTATATGGGATCGCGACGAAGCACGCCTGGTGTGGACTCGTTAAAACCTATCCAGGATCGTTTATGATTTTCCCTGCCTGTCGGGTAATCATCGACTAAATCAATAGACCGGATAAGCATGTAGAGCCAAGGGCGGAGTACTTGCGGACGCGGGTTCGATTCCCGCCGCCTCCACCAATACAAAAGGTCACCCATTAGGTGGCCTTTTTTTATAAAAAAGGAGTCATAATAAAGGGGTCAGAGTCCTTTTTTCGGATTTCACACGTGGCCTGCCACGGCGACCTTCACCCAGTCGCCGGTCAAGCGCCTCCTCTATTTGCGCCCTGACCGTGACTCCGGTCAGCGTTGCCAGACTCCCGGTCTATTATGCTGGTAAATCCGCAAGTACCAGGGAGAAAGAACATGTCAACCGAAATTAACACGTGGTTTCCGAAGCTAATTATCTATTTCCTGGTCGGGCTTGTTCTGTTGTTGGGAATCCTGGCGATTCTCCTGTTTTTGAGTTCATTGGGGGATTATGCGGAGATGAAGGAGGTCTGGGAACTCTTCATGGTTCCAATGCTGACAGTGATTGCAGCGATTGTTGCCCTAATTTTTGGTAACACCGCAGCAAGGGTGATTGATAACAGAAACCGGCTTGCTTCCGACAGAGATGAAATTGATACAACCAAGCTTGGGCTTCACGAAATAAAGCTCTTCGACTAATTCCGAAGGTGGATACATATATTATCCATGGGAGCAGGATGGACTTCCCCCGATAATCAGAGGCACCGCCCCGTAAACCCTGCCGCCCCTGTGGCACGGCGACCGGATGGATGCGGATCTGGCGATGCAGAGATTGGAGTGACGTGGGAGGTGGAAGCTGCGGTCTTGGTTAGAAGGAAGGGGATTCGTTTCACCGAGTATGACATCGAGAAAAGCTCGAAAGGCAAGCGGTTGTACAAAAATCTGGGTGCGAGGGGTGTTCCCGTGATACTCGTAGGCAAGAAACGGATGAACGGCTTCAGCGAGGCAGGATTCGAA